>OLNF01003466.1_pt1 | contig 11419 bp, 9 predicted proteins | sample 1673061 | NCBI WGS metagenome assembly OLNF01 (sample SAMEA3136751, study PRJEB25190) | human gut metagenome | reverse complement strand
GGTACGGTTACCCGTACGTCAGTTTAGCAAACTGGTGGTTTCAGCCACTCACCCAAACTTCCTTCTTTTCAGAAGCGTTATCTCTCAAACGCGGTGCAAAGATAAGGGGATAAATTGAATTATGCAAACATTTTGCTCTTTTTTTAGATATATTTTTTTGATGGAAGTAATAAGATGCTGATAGTGAAGTGCTAATGGATGGAATTAATTTTTCTCCCAAAAATCCAAACATTCTTTAGCCACCTTATTGGGCAATGGTATTTTTTGATATATTCAATGCTGTCGGCGGATAATTGAGAAATTTGGGTTAGCTAATAAACTATCTAGTTTATTATAAATGTCATTTTCTTCAGGGTATACGTTGATGATAGGATGAAGTCTGTCTTTGCCTAATAAGTTGTAATGTTCCTCTTCTGTACCTCCTACAACTATAATTCCTTTGCTCATGGCATATAATGCATTTTAATCCCAGGGGATAAGAATAAAGTTGATCTAACATTATATCGCACCCGTCCATAAAATATTCACATTCGTCATACGGGGTGAAAACGGTTTGTTGTTTGATTTCGCATGCAGATGGATGTCTGTAATATAATTTATAGAGGGAGCTATAAAGCCTCAACATCTCCAGTGGAGTCGCGGGGGTGGAAGCCCACCCTTCTCTACTTCTACCATAGAGGACGTAAGTAGCTGAAAAGCGAAAATGGATTAGAAATTTTCATTCTAATCCATTTTCGCTTTTGGAGGTTCCTGGCGGATTCGAACCGCCGTACACGGTTTTGCAGACCGCTGACTAAGCCACTCATCCAAGGAACCTTGTCGTTAGCAATCTTTGTTTCTCGATTGCGGTTGCAAAGGTACGACATTTTTTTTAATCTGCAAATATTCTGCTATTTTTTTCTCACTTTTTCTGCATTTTTTTCGCAACCGTACTTTGGCTTGTTCTGCATAGACTTCATGGCGCAGTCCGAACTACAGCATTCACACGGATTGCTATTGTTCTTTATGCGCTTGAAATACTGAAAGATACGTATGCTTATCCATATGGTGCAGAGGCATACAATTGCAATAACTATAATTTGTTGTAACTCCATGCTTGATAAACAAATAATTTTAGGTTTAGGTTTATTAAACGATAAGACTTCCTATTTGAAATACAGTAAATGCAATAAGCCAAGCCAATCCAGTGGTGTATCCTGCTGTGAATATGGCCCATTTCCAACTGCCGGATTCTTGCTTGATTGCTGCGAAAGTGGCAATACAGGGGAAGTAAATCAATACAAACAGCATGTAAGCTAATGCAACCAGTGGAGTAATGGGGATGCGGTTAGAAAGATTCACATTTTCCACATCTCCTTCATTTGTGTATAATACTCCTAGTGTGCTTACTACCAGTTCTTTAGCCCCCACACCTGAAATAAGTCCGATTCCTAACTTCCAGTCAAATCCTAGCGGTTTGATAACAGGCTCTATGGCTTTGCCTATTTGTCCGATATATGAATTTTTTTGTTGCTCAGCCACGCTTTCGTAAGCATCATGTTGTGGATAATACCCTAGAAACCAGATAATAATTGAGGCAATCATGATAATGCCTCCCATCTTTTTCAGATATTGTGCTCCTTTTTCCCATGTATGGCGCATGATACTTTTAGAGGTAGGCATACGATAGGGGGGGAGTTCCATCACAAATGGAGAATCTTCTCCTTTCACCAGAAATTTACTGAAAATACGGGCCATTATTACTGCCAATAAAATGCCTGCTGTGTAGATGCAAAGTAGCATAAAGCTGGCGCAGTTAGGGAAAAAAGCACCTATCATAACTAAATATATGGGAAGACGAGCACTACAGGACATTAAAGGATTCACCAACATGGTGATTAGTCTGGACTTTCGGTCTTCTATAGTACGTGTTGCCATTATGGCAGGTACATTACAGCCGAATCCCATAATCAGTGGAATAAAGGACTTGCCATGCAGTCCCATCCGATGCATTATTTTATCCATGATAAATGCAGCGCGTGCCATATACCCCGAATCTTCCAATATAGAAATAAAAAAGTATAATATGAGGATATTCGGCAGGAAAACGATAACACCGCCCACTCCACCGATAATACCATCTATCAGTAAGTCTTTCAAAGGACCTTCAGCCATATTGTTCCGTATCAGGTTGCCCAACTGGTCTACTAGCCATTCAATACCTTGCATAGGGTAGTCACCCAAAACAAAGGTTCCCTCAAACATGATGTAAAGGAACAGGAAAAAAATAGGATATCCCCAAATGCGATGTGTCACAATACTGTCTATCACGCGGGTTGTTTGTTCTTTTTCCAAATGATTGTCGGTGAATGTTTCCTTCAAAGCTCCGGTAATAAAACCATATTTAGCATCCGTAATAGCTTGCTCGCTGTCTTCGTTCATCACTTTACGGATACGTAAGGTTTCCTTGTTGCGTATCGCTATAATTTCTTTGCCATTAGGCAGTGTAGAGATGAAATTTTCTATTTCCTTATCGTTTTCCAGTAATTTGATAGATAGGAAGCGGGTGGAGTATTTATGGCGTATGTCTTCGTTTTGACTGATTGCTTTTTTTACTTCTTCGATACTGCGCTCCAGTTCAGGACCGTGGTTAATGTGAATATGGCGCATATATCCGCGTGGGCGGGCATCTTCCTCTTCTTTGTGGCTTCCGAATTCGTGGTCGGGTACATAGGTTTTGTGCCAGTCTCTCAGATCTTCCAGAATTTCAGAACGTATTTCGCCCTTTTGTGACAGGAAATCCCCGCCTTCGTAAATACCGATGATAACATGGAACAGTTGGTCTATGCCTTCACCCCGCCGGCAGACAGTAGGTATCATAGGCACTCCGATCAATTGGCTTAACTTGATGTAATCCAGTTTGTTGCCGCTGCTTTCCAGTTCGTCATACATATTCAGTGCGATGACCATACGCACATTCATGTCAATCAATTGGGTGGTAAGATAGAAATTACGTTCCAGGTTGGAAGAGTCTGCCACATTGATGATTACATCCGGAGTTTCTTCAATGATATGTTTGCGTACATAAAGTTCTTCCGGAGTATAGGCTGAAAGAGAATAGGTTCCGGGTAAATCTACAATACGGAAATGATAACCTTGGAAGTCGAAAAAACCTTCTTTGGCATCTACTGTCACACCACTGTAGTTTCCTACATGTTCATGGGCGCCGGATGCAATATTGAATAGCGAAGTCTTTCCACAATTAGGATTACCTACTAAGGCTACATTGATTGTACGGCGTTTGCCTTTTGCCAGTGCCACCAGTTCTGATTCGGACACGGGTACATCTTCTGTTATGGAACCATGGTAAGGGTTCTGCATCGTGCGTGCTTCCTGCTCGCTTACCACCTCAATCATATCTGCCTCTTGTCTTCGGAGAGAGATCTCGTAACCTAGTAGTCTGTATTTTATAGGGTCTTTCAAAGGGGCGTTCAAGATTACCTCTACGGTTTTTCCTTTAATAAAACCCATTTCAACGATTCGCTTGCGGAAACCACCGTGACCTAACACCTTGACTATTACGCCTTTTTCTCCTGTTCTTAATTCGGATAAACGCATCTTGTTTTAAATTTTTCGCAAAGATAAGTTATTACTTAGAAGTATGCAAACTATTTAGATTGTTTTTAAATAAAGAACAGGCACTTTGTTTTTGTCTTGCAGAACCCTTATCTTTGTGTCATGTTTCATTGGAATATTCAGAAGTATATAGAGGAAAAACAACTTTTCACTTTGCATGATAAGGTGTTAGTGGCATTGAGTGGCGGAGCGGATTCGGTAGCTTTGTTGCGTGTCTTGCTTGTTTTAGGGTATCATTGTGAGGCTGCCCATTGTAACTTCCATCTTCGTGGTGAGGAGTCCGATAGAGATGAAAGGTTTGTCAATGAGTTGTGTAAAGGGCTGGGAGTGACTTTGCATGTTACTCATTTTGATACAGTCGCTTATGCTTCAAGGCATCATGTTTCTATTGAGATGGCAGCTCGCGAAATGCGCTATGATTGGTTCGAACAACTGCGTAAGGAGAGGGGGATGGCTGTTATTGCCGTAGCCCATCATCGGGACGATAGTGTGGAAACTTTTTTATTGAATTTGATACGTGGCGCGGGAATCAATGGCTTGAAAGGTATCAGTCCGCATAACGGCTGCATTGTACGGCCTTTGTTGGAGGTGAGCCGTCAGGATATTTTGGATTATTTGCGTTGTTTGCGTCAAGGTTATGTTACAGACAGTACCAATCTGCAAGATGAATATATGCGTAATAAAATCCGTCTGAATATTCTTCCGATGTTGCGTGAGCTGAATCCTTCTGTCAGTGAAAGTATAGCTGAAACATCCAGACGTCTGACTGATGTTTCTCTTATATATAATAAGGAAATAGAGGCGGGGAAAGAAAGGGTGATGGAAAAGTCCGGCCATATTCTTATTTCTCGTTTGATGGAAGAGAGTGTTCCGGCGGCTTTGCTGTTTGAGATTCTTCATCCGTTAGGTTTCAATTCCGTTCAGGTAGGAGATGTATTCCGCAGTTTGTCTGCCCAGTCGGGAAAAAGATTCGTTTCTGCCGGATGGGAGGTGCTGCGCGACAGGACGGAGCTGATTATTCGCAGGAGGAAGCCGGCGGATGAGGAAGTGGAGGAAAATGTGCCCCCATTCCGGCTTGCAATGGAAACGCAGGAAATAATGCCGGACTTTGTCATCCCCAGGAATAAGAATACGGCCTGTTTGGATGCGGACAAGGTGGTACTACCTCTCACGGTGCGTAAATGGCGGCAGGGGGATAAGTTTGTTCCTTTCGGAATGAAAGGGAAAAAGAAGGTCAGCGATTATCTGACAGATCGTAAGTTTTCTCTTTTCCAGAAAGAAAATCAGTATGTGGTTTGCTCAGCAGACCGGATTGTATGGCTGGTAGGAGAGCGTAGCGATGACCGTTTCCGGGTGACGGAAGATACGAAACGGGTACTGATTATACGGCAGTTGGAAGATAAGTAGAATTTTTTTCTTTCCTGCTTTTTCATGAATGACAGGGAATGTTTCCTGAAATCTTGTAGCAAAAATCCGCGAATCATGCAACAAGATTTCAGAAATCATGTAGCAAGATTCGCGGATTTCAGATGGAGCTTCCCGGTATTATTTGCAATACTTCTGTATCAGTCCGTCTACCACTTCATCGCCCAGTTCTTTTGCTTTGGCAAAATTTGCACAGGCTTCTTTGTTTTTCTTTAATTGTATCTGGCAGTATCCCAGCATACGATATGCGGCTGCGGCTTTCGGGTCTAAAGAGATAGCCTTTTCCAATGCTTCTATTGCTTCGTTATGTTGCCCTACACGTAGATGCACCGAACCTTTTTCCACCCACATGGCTACATCCTCAGGAGTCATTTCTACTGCTTTATTAATGTCGTTGATAGCTTGCTGATACATTTTACATTGTATTTCCGCCTGTTCGCGTTGCAGATAAAAGGCGGCTGTAACGCGTCCACCGATGGCATCATAAAAAGTATCATAATCTATTACCGCTTCACGGTATTTGCCTGTCTGGGCTTTTATCTCTGCCCGTTCATAGAAATAAGGAGCCGCTTCCGATGTATAAGGCTTGGTGAAACGTGCCACAGCACTATCCATCAAGGCAATAACCTCGTTCATATCTGTTCCTTCAATCAGTTGTTTGGTTTTGGCTGCCGAGTAAAATGTAGCGGCAGAGGCTATGGAAGACTGGTTCACTTTTTCATAAGCGGCGTATGCCTCAGGATATTTTTTCATAGCAAACAGAATGTCTCCCTCCAATTGTGTGTAAATGGGTTGGTTGTCGGCCTGCATGGCATCATGAATAATGGAGAGAGCTTTGTCGTAACTCCAGTCACCGTATGGTTTCTTGTCACCTAAAGAGATGGTGTACGAATAAATTAATTTAGCGATATTATATTGCGTTTCACTCTTGTTGGCTGTCACTTCCAGTGCTTTCTTCAGGTCGGCATCTGCCAAAGCGTTGTGTTCATCATCATTAAAGCCCATATAAGTAGTGGCACGGCGTATATATCCGTCCGCGCTGTTGGGATATTGTTCCAGGAAATCGTTTAATGTGGTGATATATTCGTCCTGATTTTGTTGTGAAGATGCCATGAACAGGTACACCAGTGCTTGGTCTTCTGTTTCGGGCAGTCCTTTTTTGATACCGATTTTATTCAGTGACATGTCGTTCAAAGAAAGGGCGGTGATGCTCAGCGAGGCACCGTATGTAGCTCCGATGGCATAACTTTCCTTGGCTTCATCCGATGCGTTTTTTTGGATTAAACCTAATACTTCTCCATTGGCATTCATAATAGGGCAACTTACTGTTTTTTCGTTGGTTGTCATTGCCAGTGTATAGTAATATGCCTTGTCGCCGATGGTGTCTACTTTGGTGACGGTCCCTGTCTGGCAGGTTGCCGCTTTTTGAGTCGAGTAGGGTAGCAGATAGACTGTTTCACCTACCGATGCCGGCTGTGATGCCGATTTTAATGCTATGGTCTTTTTATCGGTTTCAGTATTAAATTTTACGATGTCATACATGGAGTTGGCTCCCAAGATACGCAATACAGGCAATTCTTTACTGTCCGCATTAATGATTACTGCACGTTCGGCTCCTTCAAACAGGGTATAATCGGATAATGCCGTTCCATTTTCATTGATATAGAATCCATTTCCTGTATTCTTGATTTTGTTATCTTTATCGTATGTAACGATGGAAAAAACGGCTTTTTTAGCTTTGCCGGCCCACTTGGGGGTTGCTTGTGCATAGCTTAGCTGGGCGGCTATGCCGCATGCCAGTATCAAAAGTACTTTCTTCATGATATAGTTAGTTGTTTGTTAACGATGATACGGTATTTATAAAGCGGATGCCGTTTTGTCTTCTGTGAAGCCGCGTTGCTTTACAGCTTCATAAATCAGAATACCTGCGGCAACCGATACGTTCAATGATTCTATTTTACCCATTAACGGTATTTTGATCCATTCATCGCACAGGGAAAGGTGTTCGTAGGGAACACCTGTGTCCTCGGCTCCCATAATGATACATACAGGATCTTTATAGTTTGCTTTGGTGTAATCATAATCACCTTTTTCCGTGGCTGCTACAATCTTGAATCCGCAGTCTTTCAGATACTTGATGGTATTAGTCAGATTTTGTTCGCGGCATACGGGAAGAGTGTGCAGAGCTCCTGCTGATGTTTTCATTGCGTCGGCATTGACACTGACACTGTTTTTCGAGGGAATAATAATGGCATCTGCACCGGCACATTCGCAGGTACGGGCAATGGCTCCGAAGTTACGTACATCGGTAATTCCATCCAGCATGACGAATAGGGGTGTTTTTCCTTCTTCAAACAGGAAAGGTACCAGATCTTCTGTTTTCTGGTAGGTGACAGAGGAGATGAATGCTACAACTCCCTGATGGTTTTTCCGGGTAATACGGTTAATACGCTCCACGGGTACACGCTGAACAGGGATGAGGGTATTTTTCAAGCAGGTAAACAGTTCTTTGGACAGTTCGCTCTGTATATCTTTCTTCACCAATACTTTATCTATCTCTCTTCCGGCTTGTATGGCTTCAATAACAGCGCGTACACCGAAAATCATTTCATTCTTTTCTAACATATTTAATAAGTGGTTAATGGTTAGTGACAGGTGGTTAGTGGTAATTGGCACTAGCCACTTATCAGCGCCTTTGCATTGTTCAGGGCTGCCTCTGTCAAGGTAGCCCCACTTAGCATATTGGCAATTTCTTTTACTCTTTCTTCATCAGTCAGGCGGCGGATGTGGCTGTTGGTGCCTGTTTCCGTATCTTCCTTATATACTTTATAATGAGTGATGCCGCGTGCTGCAATCTGGGGCAGGTGGGTGATGCTGATGACCTGACGGTTTTGTTTTCCCATCTCCTGCATGATGAGCGCCATTTTCTCGGCGATGGAACCGGAAACTCCGGTGTCTATTTCATCAAAGATGATAGTAGGCAGTTTCACAGCTCCGGCTATCATGGCTTTCAGCGAAAGCATGACACGGGCAATCTCACCACCCGATGCTACGGAAGCTACATTTTGTAATGTTCCATTCTTGTTGGCCGAAAACAGGAATGTCACACTGTCCATCCCTTTACTGTCCGGTTCCTTGCGCGGATTCAGTTCCACCACAAAGCGCACATTGGGCATACCGAGAGGAACCAGCAGGCTTTGCATCTGTCTTTCAATGTGCTTGCCCGATTGGGAACGGAGTTTTGTCAACACAGCAGCTTGCTTTATCACTTTGTCATATAGCGTTTCTTTTTGGGCGGTAAGTTCTGCTATACGGTCATCAAAAGAAGTGATGGCGTTCAGCTTCTCATGATAGTCGGTTTGCACGGCTATCAATTCCTCTATTGTTTGTACGTGATGCTTCTGTTGCAAAGAGTAGATTAAGTTCAGGCGTTCATTTACATAATCCAGACGGGTGGGGTTGAACTCCACTTCCTCCTGTGCGCCTGCTATTTCATGCGACAGATCTTTCAGTTCTATGTAACAACTGTCTAAACGCCCTATCCATTCCTGGGCACGTGTGTACACTCTCGCTATGTTATGCAGGGTTTGCATACATTCTTTGGTAGCGGATAACAGGCTGGCATCTTCCGAAGCCATTATTTGGTCCACTTTGTACAAACCCGCTTTTATCTCTTCGGCATGATTCAAGGTTTCGGCTTCCTGTTCCAGTTCGGTTTGTTCTCCTTCCTGAAGGTTTGCATCATCCAGCTGTTCCAGTTGGAACCGGATGTAATCTTCATCCTTCCGGCTTTGCTCGGCTTGCGTTATGAAGTCGGCCAGCTGTTTGCATACGTTTCTGTACTCGGTATAAATATCCTTGTATGCTGAAAGTTCGTTGTCATCTTGTGCCAGGATATCCAATACATTCAATTGGAATCCCTCACTGTTGAGCAACAGGTTTTGATGCTGGCTATGTACATCTATCAGTTTCTCGCCCAGTTCCTTCATCTGCGCCAATGAGGCCGGAGTATCGTTTATGAATGCGCGGCTTTTACCTGATGCATATAACTCGCGGCGGATAATACATTCATCCGGATCATATTCCAAATCTCTTTGGGTAAAGAAAGGCTCCATCTGATAGGCGGAGATGTTGAAACGTGCTTCTACAATACATTTATTGGCGCCTTTCTTGATCGCTTTGATATCGGCCCGTTGTCCCAGTAACAAGCCGATAGCGCCTAGAATAATCGATTTACCGGCGCCGGTCTCTCCGGTGATGACAGAGAAGCCGGGGGTGAAACTGATATCCAATGTATCAATCAATGCATAATTCTGTATATAGATAGATTGCAGCATATTCTTGCTCCTTTTTAATAATTTGCTGATTTGTCAATTTGCTAATTTGCTGCGCTGTTGTATTCCGCATGGTAATTAGCGCATTAGCACATTGGCAACGTGGCAAATTAAGAAATTATTTATTATTTACCAGTCTGTCAATAATATCCCTTGCTACTTCCTGTTTGCTTTTCAGCGGATAAGGAGTTGCTCCCTGACGGTCTATAATCGTTATTTTGTTGGTGTCACAACGAAACCCGGCTCCTTGGTCGTTCAATGAGTTCAGTACAATGAAATCAAGGTTCTTACGTTCCAGTTTTCTTTGTGCATTTTTTGTTTCATCATTTGTTTCCAAGGCAAATCCCACTAATGTCTGTCCGTCTTTTTTCCGGTTTCCCAGTGCGGCGGCAATGTCTTGTGTGGGTTTCAGTTGCAGTGTTAAATTATCTTTCTCTCTTTTGATTTTATGACCGGCTACGGTTTCCGGGGTAAAGTCGGCCACTGCCGCACACAGGATGCCGGCCGAAGCTGTAGGAAACTCGCGGATGGCGGCTTCGTACATTTCTCCGGCACTTTCCACATCTATGCGGCGGATGTTAGGGTGATGGGCCTGAATCGTTACCGGTCCGCTGATTAGCGATACTTCCGCTCCACGTGAAGCGCATTCCTCGGCAAGTGCGAATCCCATTTTTCCTGAAGAATAATTGCCGATAAAGCGTACCGGATCTATTTTCTCGTAGGTTGGACCGGCGGTAATGACTACTTTCTTTCCGGCCATGTCTTGTTGTTTGGCAAAGAAAGCTTCCAGAATTTCCACTATTTTTTCCGGTTCTTCCATTCTGCCTTTTCCTACCAGATGGCTTGCCAGTTCCCCTTCTGCCGGTTCTATAATATGATTTCCGTAAGAACGGAGCGTGTCCAGATTCTTCCGGGTGGAAGGGTGTGCGAACATATCCAGATCCATTGCCGGAGCTACGAATACGGGAGCTTTCATTGACAGATAAGTCGTGATCAGCATATTGTCCGCTATTCCGTTGGCCATTTTACCAATAGTGGATGCGGTAGCCGGAGCGATAATCATGGCATCCGCCCATAGTCCCAAATCAACGTGGCTGTTCCATGTCCCGTCACGCTGGGCAAAAAACTCGCTGATAACAGGTTTGCTTGTTAATGCAGACAAAGTGATAGGTGTGATGAATTCTTTGCCTGCGGGGGTAATCACGACTTGTACTTCCGCTCCCTTCTTAATAAGTCCGCGAATGAGTATAGCCGCTTTATAGGCGGCTATACTTCCGGTTATACCTAGTACGATTTTTTTTCCTTTCATACTCATTTCATCATTCCCGATTCACGTAGTCTGATTTTTGTCAGTACGTTTTTCGTGTTCAGCGTAAAGTCACCGTTCAGTATCCAGCTGTAGTAGCCCGGATCTTTTTGTAATACTTCGCTGACCGACATTCCTTTGTATTTCCCAAAATTAAAGACTTCCACGCCTTTGTCATCATAAACAATGCGTCCGGCGACGTTTTTCGTCAATATAATAATTCTAAAAATCAATTATTTAATGCTGATTTTTGAAATTTATTATGAATTTTACGAAAAATCAAACTATGCCTTGACATTCGGATATTTTATTTGTATAATATATTTATCTAAGTAAATTCGGAGTTTGTTTATGGATATTAACGGAGATATGATTCGCGGTCATATCGATACGATAATTCTCTTGTCGCTTATTGACGGAGACAAAGATTCTAACGAAATTCGTAAGAGTATCGAAGAACGTTCCGACAATAAATTCAGCGTAAAACAAGGCACGTTTTACAGTGCTATGCAACGTCTTGTAAAACAAAATATGATAAGAGAATATCGTTCGAGTTCCGATGACGGTATTCGTCGCAAATATTTCAGTTTAACCGAAAAAGGCTTAAAATCTGTTGAAGATAATCGTAAAGAATGGATAGAATCCAAAGAAGTGATCGATACATTGGTTGACACTTCCGAACAAACCAACAAGGCAGAAGTTCCGGTTTTAAGCGAGGAAGACTTCCCGATTCCTCCTG
>OLNF01003458.1_pt1 | contig 11439 bp, 8 predicted proteins | sample 1673061 | NCBI WGS metagenome assembly OLNF01 (sample SAMEA3136751, study PRJEB25190) | human gut metagenome | reverse complement strand
GTCATGCCGCCGAAGCTGAAAGGCAGATTGCCGCTCTGGCGGGCTTGCAGCGTCGAGCCGTTACGGCGTTTGGTAAAACGCCGTAACTCTAAATCCGTTCCGCGATCTCGTGGATGAGGTAGTCGGTCTTTTCCCAGCCCAGGCACGGGTCGGTGATGGACTTGCCAAAGACGCCGCCGTCGACCGGCTGGTTGCCGTCCTCCAGGTAGGACTCGATCATAAAGCCCTTGACCAGCTTGGAGATGGACTCGTTGCGGCGGCAGCTGTCGAGCACTTCCTTGCAAATGCGATACTGCTCCAGCGGACGCTTACCCGAGTTGTCGTGGTTGCAGTCGATGACCGCTGCCGGATTAGCATAGCCGGCGTGCTCGGTGTAGCGCTCGGCCAGGCGCTCCAGGTGTTCGTAGTGGTAGTTGGGGTAGGTGCGCCCATCGAGACCGATGTAGCCACGCATAACGGCGTGCGCGAGCGGATTGCCGCCGCACTCGACCTCCCAGTTGCGGAAGATGAAGCTCTGGTGCGCCTGCGCGGCGTAAATGGAGTTGAGCATAACGGTGGTAGAGCCGGCAGTGGGATTCTTCATGCCGACGGGCACCGAAATGCCGCTCGACACCAGGCGATGCTCCTGGTTTTCGACCGAGCGTGCGCCCACGGCAACATAGCTCAGCAGGTCAACGAGGTACTGGTAGTTGGACGGGTAGAGCATCTCATCGGCGGTAAAGAAGCCCGTTTCTTCAATAACGCGCAGGTGCATATGGCGGATGGCCTTGACGCCCTCGAGCAGGTCGTCGGGAGCCTCGGGGTTGGGGTTGTGCAGCAGGCCCTTGTAGCCGGTGCCCTTGGTACGCGGCTTATTGGTGTAGACGCGCGGAATGATAATGAGCTTGTCCTTGACCTCCTCGGCGGTCTTGGCCAGTCGGTTCATGTACTCAAGCACCGAATCCTCGCGGTCGGCAGAGCACGGGCCGATGATGAGCACCTTGCGTGCGTCCTCACCGGTAAAGACTTTGGCGACCTCGGCGTCAAATGCCTGCTTTTTGGCGGTAAGCTCGGCAGAAAGCGGCATTTCCTCGCGGATCTCCATGGGGATCGGCAACTTGCGTTTGAATTCCATGGCCATAGGGGCCTCCTCAATCTATAGAAAGAGCAATAAGCGTACTGTTGAGTGTTCGGCATTATCCGCTGTCGCACGCTAAAGTGCAAGCCCTTGTTACCCCGAAACCTGCCAAAAAGGGACAGGTTTATTTTGGCAGGTTTTATCTGGGTAAACGTCGGCGGATGTCGGGAGGGAGTGGCACCGCGCGCGACCCTAAGGCTGTTGTCGGTTCCCCAGGAAACACCCCGCGGGCAAAAATGCCAAATATGAGTACGGTTGTTATCTTAGTATCATATCGGTCTAGCAAGATAAAAGACAAAGTGAAAAATATGTTCATTAACGTTGGCACGCAGAAGCCCGCTAACGGGCGTTTTGATTAATTTGAAGGCGTATAGAGGCCGCAAGGAGGTCGTTTGAGGCTGTTTTGGCTGATACTAAAAAAGTAACAGTACTCATATTTGCCCTTTTTTGCCCACGGGGCCTCGAAGGGGCTGTCAATCAGGTCCCAGGGGAGGCGGCTCAAGGGCCGCAGAACAAAAACGGGGGCGCAGGTTGTCCTGCGCCCCCGTTCTCGGGCGTTATTCGTTCCCTGCGGCAGAATTTACGCCGCTTCGTCGAACTGCGAGTTGTACAGGTCGGCGTAGAAGCCGCCCTGGGCGAGCAACTCGTCGTGCGTGCCCTTCTCGACGATGTCGCCGTCGCGAATTACCAAGATCACGTCGGCGTTGCGGATCGTGGACAGGCGGTGCGCGATAACAAAGCTGGTACGGCCCTGCATCAGCGCATCCATGGCACGCTGAATAAGCTCCTCGGTACGGGTATCGACGTTGGAGGTCGCCTCGTCCAGAATCAGCGCCGGGCGGTCGGCCAAAATGGCACGGGCGATGGTCACGAGCTGGCGCTGACCCTGCGACAGGTTAGTGCCCTCCTCGTTGATCATAAAGTCGTAGCCGCCGGCGAGCGTATGGATAAAGTGGTCGCAGCGTGCGGCACGTGCAGCGGCTTCGACCTCGGCATCGCTCGCATCGGGGCGTCCGTAGCGGATGTTTTCGCGGATGGTGCCGTTAAACAGCCAGGTATCCTGCAGCACCATGGCAAACTCGCCGCGCAGCGCCGCGCGGTCCCAGTCGCGCACGTCGACGCCCTCGACACGCAGCGAACCGTCGTCCACATCGTAGAAGCGCTGCAGCAGCTTAATGAGCGTGGTCTTGCCGGCGCCGGTGGGGCCGACGATGGCGATGGTCTGGCCGGGCTGCGCCTCGCAGCTAAAGTCGTGGATGATGGTCTTGTCGGGCGTGTAGCCAAACTTGACATGGTCAAACTCCACGTGGCCGGGGCGCTTCTCGGGAATCTGCGCGTCGGCCTTCTGCTCCTCCTCGGGCGCGGCCAGGAACTCAAACACACGCTCGGTGGCAGCTGCCATCGACTGCATCGTGTTGCTCACGTTGCCCAGCTGCTGCACGGGTTGCGTAAAGTTGCGAACGTACTGGATAAAGCTTTGAATGTCGCCGGGCGTGGCATTGCCGGTCAGCGCGAGCTGCGCGCCCACCACGACGACGCCCACGTAGCCCATGTTGCCCACCAAGCTCATAAGCGGCATCATCAGGCCCGACAGGAACTGCGAACGCCAGCCACTAATAAACAGGCGGTCGTTTTGACGGTCGAACTCCTCGATTGAGGCCTCGGCGCGGTCGAACACCTGAATGACGTTTTGACCGGCAAAGTCCTCCTCGATAATGCCGTTGACGGCGCCCAGGACCTGCTGCTGCTCGCGGAAGTACGGCTGCGAGAAGTGAATCATCACCATCAAGATAATTGCGGCTGCCGGCAGCGTGAGCACGGTGACGCCGGTGAGCGGCAGGCTGATCGACAGCATCATGACGAGCACGCCGATAATCTGCGTCACCGACGTGATGAGCTGCGTCACGCTCTGGTTGAGCGACTGACCCAGCGTATCGACGTCGTTGGTGATGCGGCTGAGCACGTCGCCCTTGCTGTGGCCGTTGAAGTAGCTCATCGGCACGACGGCAATCTTGGCGGCAATCTCCTTGCGCATGCGGTAGCAGATCTTTTGCGTGACACCGGTCATGAGCCAGCCCTGGATCAGGCTGCAGGCAGAGCTCGCCAGGTACAGGCAGAGCAAAAAGCCGAGTGTCTTGGCGATCCAGTTAAAGTCGACATCGCCGGTACCGTTGACCTTGGCAACCAGGCCCTCGAACAGCTTGGTCGTAACCTGACCGAGCACCTTGGGTCCCACAATATTAAAGATGACCGAGCACACGGCAAAGGCGACGGCGGCAAACACGGCAATCTTGTGCTGGCCGATATAGCCGAGCAGCTGCCTCATGGTGCCCTTAAAGTCCTTGGCCTTTTCGCCGCGACGCATGCCGCCCATGCGGCCCATGGGACCACGCTGGCGGGTGGGCTTGGGAATCTGAGTCTTGGTCTCGTCTGCCATTAGCGCTCGCCTCCTTCCGTGACGGCTGCAATTTCTTCTTGGGTAAGCCCCAGCTCCTCGGCGGAAAGCTGCGACTGTGCGATCTCCAGGTACGCCGGGCAGCTGCGCAGCAGCTCCTCGTGCGTACCGGTGCCCACCACGTGGCCGTCGTCGAGCACGATGATCTGGTCGGCGTGCATGATGGTCGCGATGCGCTGGGCCACGACCACGAGCGCGGCGTCGGTAACGTTTTTGGCAAGCTCTTCGCGCAGGCGAGCGTCGGTCTTGTAGTCGAGGGCGCTAAACGAGTCATCGAACACCACGACCTCGGGCTTTTTGGCCAACGCGCGGGCGATGGCCAGGCGCTGGCGCTGACCGCCCGAAACATTGGAGCCGCCCTGGCTGATGGGGGAGTCGTAGCCGCCCTCGCGTTCGGCGATAAAGTCCTCGGCCTGGGCGATGCGCGCGGCCTGGCGCATGTCGTCATCGCTTACCATGTCGCCGGCAAACTTGAGGTTGCTCTCGACAGTGCCCGAGAACAGACGCCCCTGCTGCGGGATGTAACCAATGCGACGGCGCAGCTCGGAAAGGGTCATGTCGCGCACGTCAATGCCGTCGAGCGAAATGCTGCCGCCCGTGACGTCGTACAGGCGCGGAATCAACTGCACGAGCGTGGACTTGCCCGAGCCCGTGGAGCCAATGATGCCGAGCATCTGACCGGCATGCGTGGTGAAGTTCACGCCGCTGATGACATCGGCGCGGGCATCGGGATACTGGAAGCTCACGTCGCGGAAGGTGAGCTCACCGCGCGGCGCGCTGGCCACGGGCAGTTTGGGCGAGACAGGGTCGTTGATGCTCGTGGGGCAAGTGATGACCTCTTCCACACGCTCGGCTGCGACCTCGGCGCGGGGCAGGATAACCGAAACCATGGTGAGGATCATAAACGCCATGACGATCTGCATGGTATAGGAGATAAACGCCATCATGTTGCCGACCTGCATCACGCCGTCGGACACGCCCTGCGCGCCAAACCAGACGATAAGCACGGTGATGCAGTTCATGACAAGCATCATGAGCGGCATCATAAAGCTCATGGCGCGGTTGGTGTAGAGCTGCGTGGTCATCAGGTCGAGCGAAGCCTTGTCAAAACGCTCGAGCTCATGTTCCTCGCGGTTGAACGAGCGGATGGGCATAAGGCCGTCGAGCAGCTCGCGGGCGGTAAGGTTCACGCGGTCCACAAAGCTCTGCATCTTTTTGAACTTGGGCATGGTGAGGCCCATGAGCACGCCGACGACGGCCGAGACCGCGATGATGGCTACGGCGATGGTCCACTCCAGGCCGGTGTGGTTGGCCAGGACGCGCATGACGGCGACGATGCCCATGACGGGGGCCATCAGGCACATGCGGATAAACAGGGTTGCGGCCATCTGGATCTGCTGAATATCGTTGGTGCAGCGGGTGATGAGCGAGGCCTGGCTAAACTTGCCCACCTCGGCCGGCGAGAAGTGCATAACCTTGTTGAAGGTCTCGCGGCGCAGGTCGCGGGCGATGGAGCAGGCGGTGCGCGACGCCACGGCACCGGTCAGAATGGTGGCGACGAGCGACACCAGGCACAGCCCAAACATCGTGGTCGCCATGTGGCTCAGGTAGGCGTTCTGCACGTCGGCGGGGTCGATGCCCTGTGCCTTGTACTCGTCCTGTACATAGCTCACGGCGCGCTGGGTGACGATGGAGCCCGACATGGAGCCCATTTTGTCCGCCATTTGGTTGGCGCCCTCGACGAGCTTGCTTTGGTCTACCAGACCGCCCTCGACACCCAGGCGCAGGCTCTTCATGGTGATCTTACCGCCGTCGGCATCAATCTGCTTTTGCATGTTCTGCGCCGCTGCGGCCTTCTGCTGCATCTCGGCGAGCTGCTCGGGCGTCATCGCTGCCATTTGCTCGGGGGTGGGCATGGCCTGGGCAGCGTTGTTGTCTTTCTCGCTGGACGAGCCCATCATGTCGCCCATGGAGTCGGCGTCAATGCCCTGGTCGAGCGAAAGGACGACAGTCTCGGGCAGGCTCATAATGTCGGCAATCTTGCCTCCATCGGCACGCTCTTCCTCGGTACCCTTATACGTTCGAATGCCATTTTTGTCAGCCTTGCTAAACACGGCCTCCACAGCTTTGGCGTCCTTGGTGCTCATAAAGAGTTCAAGGTCGTCGAGCGATTCGGCGCGGATGGTGTCGGGTACGGGCGAGGCGATGCCGCCTTGCTGCACACCCACGTCGACGATGTCGCTCATATAGGTAGGCAGCGCCAGATCGGCGTTGCAGCTGATTACGATAAGCACGATAGCTGCGAACAGTGCCAGGATATGCTTTTTAAAGAGCTTGAGAATCCTCACTCGGCATCTCTCCTTTCTTGATTGCGGTCGATAATTTCGTTGGCACGCCTAAGAAGGCGCACCATCTCTTGGGTATCTGTTTCGCCGAGCTGCTCGAGGAAAGCCGCGGTGCGGGCCTCGAATTCCCGACGTTTGATTTCGAGATCCTGGAATCCCTTGTCGGTCACTATGACGTGTACGCGACGACGGTCAGTCTTTGAGTGCTCGCGCTCGACCCAGCCCTTGGCTTCGAGGGCGCGTAGGATATTGGCGATGCGGGCGCTCGAGACCCAGGCGCGATCAGCGAGTTCGCTCGGCGTTAGCGAACCGCCGGCGAGTATGAGGGCGCGCATGACGGCCATCTCGCCGCCGAGGGCTTTGTCCGCAAAACGCGAAATGCGCTGATGCATGCTGCCGAACTCGGTAAGGAGCTGACGCCCAAGTTCACGGAAATCGGTATCTTCCACCGAAAACCCCTAACACTAGAAACTATTTTCGGTGAAAGATGATACCCCCATACGCGGGCCTCATACAGTAGGCAATATTAAGAGCTCATTAAGACTTAAAATCATTCAATTGCTAAAGCGTTTCAAAGAACTATCATGCCCGCGGTTAGGCGAGGGGTTGTCACCACCATGACGACTGGAACTCATATAATCGCCACGTGCGATGCTCCAACTTCCCGCAAGGAGACACCTTACATAAAGGGGGATGGAGTCATGGCATTTGACTTCACGGGCAAGACCGCGATTGTCACGGGCGGCACTCAGGGCATTGGCCTCGAGATCGCCAAGGGCATCGTCGCGGGCGGCGGACATGTCGCGCTCATCGCAAGGAACGCTGCTAAGGGCGAGGCCGCTGTGGCCGAGCTTGGCGAGGGCAACAAGTTCTATCAGCTCGATGTCGCCGATGCGCCCAAGGCGCGCGAGACCGTCGAGCAGATTTTTACGGACCTGCCGCAAACCAACATCCTGATCAACTGCGCTGGCGTCATCAGCACCAAGAAGTTCGACGAGATCGATGACACCGAGTGGCGCCGCACCATCGACATCAACCTCAACGGTACCTTTACCATGATGAACGCCGTCTACCCGCACTTTAAGGCGGCCCATGCCGGCACTATCGTCAACGTGAGTTCCGTTGCGGGCAAGATCGGTGGCGGCCTGCTCGGCACCGCGGCTTACGCGAGCTCCAAAGCAGGCGTTAACGGTCTGACCAAGGCAGTCGCCAAGGAAGGCGGCAAGTTTGGCGTTCGCTGCAACGCCGTGTGCCCGTCGCTCACGTTGACCGATATGACCTCGATTCTCTCTGACGAGAACTCTCAGCGCATCATCAACGGTATTCCTCTGGGCCGCGCCGCCCAGGCCAGCGAGCCTGCGCAGATGGTGCTGTTCTTCGCTTCCGACCTCGCCAGCTTCGTGAACGGCGAGATCGGTGACTGCGACGGCGGCATCGTCCTGGACGGGTAATACCCCGCGATGATTATTCGGCGACGGCTCCTGCGACTCGGGACCGTCGCCTTCTTTCTGACATAGGCGCGTGCGGCTACGATTCGCATGCATCCAAAGGAGATATATATGAGTGAATCGACTGCGGTGGAGGCGCCGGCGGCAAAGGAGCCGTTCTTTAAGATGTCCTCCATCCCGGGCGCCAATATCTTGGTGCCGCTTTTGCTGGGCTGCCTGCTCAACACGCTATTCCCCGACCTGTTCAAAACGCTCGGCAGCTTTACGCTTGGCATGACCCAACAGGGCGCCGGCCCGCTAGTGGGCGCTTTCCTGCTGATCGTCGGTACGACGATTTCGTTTAAGAGCGCTCCTGCCGCCGCTGCCCGCGGCGCCATCATCATCGCCGTCAAGCAGATCGTGGTCGTTGCCGTGTCGCTGCTCATCCTTTATGTGTTCAACGACAACCTGTTTGGCATCTCTGCCATGGTGATGCTGGCGGCTTGCACCGGCGCCAACAACGCTATGTACGCTGGACTGATGGGCACCATGGGTAACGAGGCCGAGCGTGGCGCCGTCGCCATCACTACGCTGGTTGTCGGCCCTCCGGTCACGATGATCGTGCTCGGCGCTGCCGGTCAGGCTCCGATCGGTTGGTCGCTCGTGGGCGCCATCCTGCCGATCGTCGTTGGCATTATCCTGGGCAACCTCTTCCCCAGCTTTAAAAAGATGATGGCTCCGGCACTTTCCGCCATCATCGTGCTCGTCTTCTTTGCCATGGGCTCGACCATGACTTTTGGTCAGCTTATCAACGGTGGTCTTCCCGGCATCCTGCTCGGCGTGATCTGCTCGGTGGTCTTTGCAATTCCCGTCATCGCGGTCGATAAGCTCACGGGCGGTACGGGTGTCGCAGGTGCGGCCATTTCGAGCTGCGCCGGAGCCAATGTGGCCACGCCTGCCGCCATGGCAAGCGTCAACGAGGCCATGTACGGTGGTGCCGTGCTCGCGACGGCTACGGCGCAGGTTGCAGCGTGCGCTATCGTGACGGCCATTTTGACCCCGCTCGTTACCAGCTGGTGCCACAAGCATTTTGAGGGCCAGCAGAGCAACAGCAAGGCAGCGACCGACAAGGCCGCCTCAGCCGCCTAATGCCAAGAGGCAATCAAAGCTAAAGAACTTGCTACGCCACAGGGCGGCCCCGGGGGAAATCCCGTGGCCGCCCTGCAGTTTCTGTAGGGTCTCTGGGACACTTTACCCTGCTAAAGCTGGCATAACAGCTAGAGTGAACGTCGTACAAAGGCAAGGAAAAATACTAAACAAATCGGTGAACGGTAGTTGTCCGCGCTCGCATTTCCTGCGGGTTTGTAAAAAACGCTCTTATGATATAAAAAAAGAAACATATAACAGCCCAGATGGAGAGGGTCGCTATGTTATCCTTCTCAGACGGGTGAAATCTTGGGTTTTGGGTTGTAGTTCCAAGGCGGACAAACGTTTTTCCTGCACCAACGTGTGGTGAAGAACGGAAGAAGCCGGTAGTGCAAGCCGAACATTCAAGAATTCAATAAGCAGCGGTGTGAGAGAGCGCCGCATTACACGTAACTAGGAGCGTGGTTACACAATGCAGGAGGCATGGGAAGGCTTCAAGGAAGGCATTTGGACGGGAGAGGTTGACGTCCGAGACTTCATCCAGAAGAACTACACCCCCTACGAGGGCGACGAGTCGTTCCTCGTAGGTCCGACCGAGCGTACCAAGGAGCTGTGGGGCGAGGTTCTCGACCTGCTGCTTAAGGAGCGCGAGCAGGGTGGTGTCCTCGATATGGACACCAAGACCGTCACGGGTATCGTGAGCCACCCCGCTGGCTACATCGATAATGCCCATCGCGACAAGGAGACCATTGTTGGCCTCCAGACCGACAAGCCGCTCAAGCGCGCTCTGCACGTCAACGGTGGTATCCGCATCGCTTGCCAGGCTGCCAGCCAGCACGGCTACAAGGTCGACGAGAACGTTGTCGAGCGCTACACCTTCGAGCGCAAGACCCACAACGCTGGCGTCTTCGATGTCTACACCCCCGAGATGCGTGCTTGCCGCTCGGCTCACATCATCACCGGTCTGCCCGATGGCTATGGCCGCGGCCGCATCATCGGCGACTACCGTCGTGTTGCCCTGTACGGTGTCGACTACCTGATCAAGGACAAGGAGGCCCAGAAGGCTTCCACCCCGACGGTCATGACCGCCGACAACATCCGCGATCGTGAGGAGCTGCAGGAGCAGATCCGCGCCCTCGGCGAGCTCAAGATGATGGCCGAGACCTATGGTTTCGACATTTCCAACCCTGCTACCAACACGCAGGAGGCCATCCAGTGGATGTACTTCGCCTACCTTGCTGCCGTCAAGGAGCAGAACGGCGCTGCTATGTCCATCGGCCGTACCTCTACGTTCATCGACATCTACGCTGAGCGCGACCTTGCCAACGGTACCTTCACCGAGGAGCAGATCCAGGAGTTCGTGGATCACTTCATCATGAAGCTCCGCATGGTCAAGTTTGCCCGTACCCCCGAGTACCAGGCCCTGTTCACCGGCGATCCGCAGTGGGTCACCGAGTCCATCGGCGGCATGGGTGTTGACGGCCGTACGCTCGTTACCAAGATGAGCTACCGCTATCTGCACACGCTCGAGAACATGGGTACCAGCCCCGAGCCCAACATGACCGTTCTGTGGTCGACCCGTCTGCCCGAGAACTTCAAGAAGTTCTGCGCCAAGACTTCCGTTGCCAGCTCCTCGATCCAGTACGAGAACGACGACCTCATGCGCGTTTACCACGGCGACGACTACGGCATCGCCTGCTGCGTGTCCTCCATGCGCATCGGCAAGGAGATGCAGTTCTTCGGCGCCCGCGCCAACCTGGCCAAGTGCCTGCTGTACGCACTCAACGGCGGTGTTGACGAGGTCTCCAAGAAGCAGGTCGGCCCCAAGTATCGCGCCGTCGAGGGCGATACGCTCGATTACGATGACGTTGTGGCCAAGTACAACGACATGATGAAGTGGCTCGCTGGCGTGTACGTCAACTCGCTGAACATCATCCACTACATGCACGATAAGTACTGCTACGAGCGCATTCAGATGGCTCTGCACGACAAGCACGTGCACCGCTGGTTCGCTACGGGCATCGCTGGCCTTTCCGTCGTGGCTGACTCCCTGTCCGCCATCAAGTACGCCAAGGTTCACCCCGTCCGTGATGAGAACGGCATCATCGTCGACTTCGAGACCGAGGGCGAGTTCCCCAAGTACGGTAACGACGACGACCGCGTCGACCAGATCGCTCACGACGTTGTGCACCAGTTCATGGAGTACATCCGCATGAACGACACCTATCGCAACTCCGTGCCCACGACCTCGGTTCTGACCATTACCTCCAACGTCGTGTACGGTAAGAAGACCGGCTCCACGCCCGACGGCCGCAAGGCTGGCCAGCCGTTCGCCCCGGGTGCTAACCCCATGCACAAGCGCGATAGCCACGGCGCCATCGCTTCGCTGTCTTCGGTTTCCAAGCTCCCGTTCCGCGATGCTCAGGACGGCATCTCCAACACCTTCTCCATCATCCCGAGTGCGCTCGGCAAGGAGGATCAGGTGTTCTTTGGCGATATCGACCTTGATCAGCTGGGCGAGTAACTATTGTTAGTGCTATACTAACAATAACGATTACTGATTAGTGCGCCGGTTTCGGCCGGCGCCTATCGATCGAAGGAGACACATTATGAAGGTTTCTGAAGTTTCCGAGACTCAGGCCGATAACCTGGTCCACATGCTCGACGCTTACGCCGAGAAGGGTGGCCACCACCTGAACATCAACGTCTTCAACCGTGAGACGCTGCTCGACGCTCAGGCTCACCCCGAGAAGTATCCGCAGCTGACCATCCGCGTTTCCGGCTACGCCGTGAACTTCCACACGCTCACCAAGGAGCAGCAGGACGAGGTCATTGCGCGTACCTTCCACGACAAGTTCTAAAGGGACTCAACTCCCGCAGGATCGCCGGGACTGTTTGGGCTATCTCCCAAAACGTCCTCGGACATGCAAAGAGGCTCGTTGCGCACTT
>OLNF01003456.1_pt1 | contig 11444 bp, 12 predicted proteins | sample 1673061 | NCBI WGS metagenome assembly OLNF01 (sample SAMEA3136751, study PRJEB25190) | human gut metagenome | reverse complement strand
GTCATGGCGGTGCCGATGCTCTCCAGCGGCACGCTGAGGAACTGCGCCGCCTTGCTGCCGGCGGTCTGTGCGGCCACGATGTCGCTGCCCAGACCGTTCACGGCCCCCTGCAGCACCACGCTGCCAATGGCCGTGATGCTGCACTGCAGCCCCATGGGGATGCCCATGCCGCAGAGCTTGGCGCAGTGGGTGAGGCTGAGGGCGCCCTCCTCCCGGCTCCAGCGCAGCTCCGGGTAATGGTGGACGATATACACCAGACTGCCGATGCCAGCCACCGCCTGGCTGAACACCGTGGCAAAGGCTGCGCCAAAGGCCCCCATGCGGAACACGATGATGCACACCAGGTCCAGCCCGATGTTCAGCGCACTGGCCACCAGCAGAAAATACAGGGGCCGCTTGCTGTCCCCCAGAGCACGCATCAGGGCACTGGTCACATTATAAAGGAGGGTGAAGGGGATGCCCCAGAAGATGGTGCGGATGTAAATATCTGCAATGTCGATGATGTTGGCCGGGGTGTTGGTCCACACCAGCACCGACCGGGTCAGGGCCACTGTGACCACCGTCAGCACCACTGCAAAGGCTACCGACAGCCACACGGTGTTGGCCGTGTAGCGGCGCATCTCCTTATAATCCTTGGCACCAAAGGTCCAGGAGATGGGGATGGAGAAGCCGCAGGCAATGCCGTTGACAAAGCCCAGCACCAGATAGTTCAGGCCGCCCACGCTGCCTACGGCCGCCAGCGCTTCCACGCCCACAAAGCGGCCCACGATGATGGTATCGGCCAGGTTGTAGAACTGCTGGAACAGGCTGCCCAGCATCAGCGGCACTGCAAAGGCAAGGATCAGCTTCAGCGGGCTGCCCTGCGTCATATCCTTTGTCATAGTTTTCCTCCCATCCATGCAAAAAAGAGCCGTTGCTCTGCATTTTTGCCGTGAAAAACGCCCTGCCGGAAAGAGGCAGGACGTTGTGTACACTCATGAAAGGTATTATAGCCGAGGCGGGCGCATTTTACAAGATTTGCATTGCATCAACATTTCCGGTTTTTTGCCGGAAGAATTGGTTATTCTGCGCACAGCACCACCGCGTTGCCCACGCTCTGCTTTGCGCGGTGCACCTCGTCCTGCCCAAGGCTGATGCTGACGAAGGCACAGCAGCCGTCACCGATCATGACCGCGATGGCCAGCGCCACCACATCGTGTCAATGGGTTTTGTGCGCAGACCGCCACCTGTACCGTGCATTATAAAAAGGAAGGAAAGTGTGTCAGAACTGTAAAAGATAAATTATTTTAGTTATTTTTGTTGACTTATCCAACGATTCGGCTATAATGGTCGTGTTCCGAATACCTCAATCATTTTAGCCAATTCATTCATACAACCAGAACAAAGGAGAACACTACCATGACGTTTGAAGAAATGAAGAAGATCGTTGTCGATACCCTGAACTGCGACGAGGACAAGGTGACTATGGAGGCCAGCCTGACCGAGGATCTGGAGGCCGACAGCCTGGATGCCGTGGAGCTGAACATGGCGCTGGAGGATGCCTGCGGTGTGTCCATCCCGGACGAGGAGCTGGCAAAGCTCAAGACCGTGGGCGACATCTACAACTACATCACCGCACACATCTGAGGCAGAACACCATGAACGAGATCCGAGACCTGTTCCCCGGCCGGATGCGGGAACGCACCTTTCAGCTGAAAGCCCGGCGGGATGCCGGGGCCGTCTGGCATGAACCCCAGTTCGTGGAGTGCAAACAGTGCGGCCGCCGCGCCACCCGCACCATCTGGACCCGCAGCCTTTACGTCTGCCCCAACTGCGGCTATCACATGCCCATCGGTGGCTACTACCGGCTCAGTCTGGTGCTGGACCACGGCAGCTTCCGGGAGCTGGACGCCGACCTGCCTCCGCAGGATGTGCTCCGGTTCCCCGGCTACCCGGAAAAGCTGACCGCCGCCCAGAACAAGACCGGCCTGCGCGAAGCCGCCGTCACGGCGACCGGCCGCATCGGCGGGGTGGCCTGTGTGGCTGCCGTGCTGGACAGCCGGTTTTTCATGGGCAGCATGAGCACCGCCGTGGGCGAAAAGATCACCCGCGCGGTGGAGTACGCCGCAGCCAAACGCCTGCCGCTGGTCATCTTCTCGGCCAGCGGCGGTGCCCGCATGCAGGAGGGCATTTTCAGCCTGATGCAGATGGCCAAGACCAGCGCCGCCATCCAGCGCTTTTCCGCCAGAGGCGGGCTGTACGTCAGCGTGCTCACCCACCCCACCACCGGCGGCGTGACCGCCAGCTTTGCAAGCCTGGGCGACATCATGCTGGCCGAGCCGGGGGCGCTGATCGGCTTTGCCGGGCCCCGCGTCATTGAGCAGACCATCGGCGAAAAGCTGCCCGCCGGGTTCCAGCGCAGCGAGTTCCAGTTGGAGCACGGCTTTGTGGATCAGGTGGTGCCCCGCGACCAGCTGCGCGACACCCTGATCCAGGTGCTGCAGCTTCATGTGGGAGGAAAACACGAATGATCAAGGAAATTCTGGAGCAGCTGGCTCCGCTGGATGCACAGATCACCGCCCTGAAGGGCAGCGGCGACGACATGGACGCCATCACGGCCCACGCCGCCGAGCTGGCAGAGCTTGCCGTAGAGGAGGACGAGATCCTGCGTGCCTGCGGCCCGCTGACCGCCGAGGACCGGGTCTTTCTGGCCCGGCACCCGGACCGCCCCCACATTGACGAGACCATCTCCGCCCTGTTCACCGACTTCTTTGAGCAGCGGGGCGACCGCCAGTGCAGGGAGGACCCCGCCATTCTGGGCGGTGTGGCCCGCTTCCACGGCATGCCGGTGACCGTCATCGGTCACCGCAAGGGCTCCTCGCTGGAGGAGAATCTGGCCTGCAACTTCGGCATGCCGGGGCCGGAGGGCTACCGCAAGGCCCTGCGCCTGATGAAGCAGGCCGAGAAGTTCGGTCGGCCCATTATCACTTTCATCGACACGCCGGGCGCTTACCCCGGCAAGGACGCCGAGGAGCGCGGCCAGGGCGAGGCCATCGCCCGCAACCTGATGGAGATGAGCGGCCTGACCGTGCCGGTCATCGCCGTCGTCACCGGCGAGGGCTCCTCCGGCGGTGCGCTGGCGCTGGGTGTGGCAAACCACATCCTCATGCTGGAAAACGCCGTCTATTCGGTGCTGAGCCCCGAGGGCTTTGCCAGCATCCTGTGGAAAGACGCCTCCCGCAGCGGCGAAGCCTGCGAGATGATGAAGCTGACCGCACAGGACCTGTACCAGGACGGCATCGTGGAAGAGGTGATCCCGGAGCCGGTGGGCGGTGCCCAGCGCGGCCACACGGTGCTGTTTGAGCGGCTGGACGCTGCCCTGTGGGCACACCTGAAAACGCTGTGCCGCATGAACGGCAGGGCCCTGGCCGACCAGCGCTACAAGAAATACCGCCAGATCGGAGAAATGAGGAACGCATGAAGGGCTTCCAGCTGATAGCCACCGGCGGGGCGCTGCCCGGCCGGACGGTCACGAACGAAGAGCTCAGCCGCACCGTGGACACCAGTGACGCGTGGATCACCTCCCGCACCGGCATCCGCACCCGGCACTGGTGCACCGCGGACGAATCCGCCGCCACGCTGGCCATTGCCGCCGCAAAACAGGCGCTGCAGCGCAGCGGCCTTGCCCCGGCAGACATCGCCTGCTGCGTGTGCGCCACCCTGTCGGCTCCGGACGCCACCCCCAGTGTGGCCTGTCAGGTACAGGCGGCGCTGGGCCTGCCGGAGAACCGGCCCGCGCTGGACGTCAACGCGGCCTGCTCCGGCTTTTTGTACGGCACTGCTGTGGCGCGGGGCCTGCTGGCCACGCTGGGCGGGCAGTACGCCCTGGTCATCGGGTGCGAAGCCCTTTCCCGCCTGATGGACCCCGCCGACCGCTCCACCTGCGTCCTCTTCGGGGACGGAGCCGGCGCGGCCATCTTCCGGCTGGCCGACACCCCCTTTGCCCTCACGCTGGGGGCCCGGGGCAGCGACGTCCTGCACGCCGGTGGGCCGGACCGGAACGGTTCTGCCCCCATCACCATGGACGGCAAAGCAGTGTTCCGCTTTGCGGTGGATGCCCTGCCCCGCTGCCTGCACACGGTGCTGGACGAGACCGGCAAGACGCTGGACGAGGTAGACTGGGTGGTCTGTCATCAGGCCAACAGCCGCATCATCGACCACTGTGTGCGGGCTCTGCACGCCGATCCGGCCAAATTCTACAAGAACATGGACCGCCACGGCAACACCAGCGCCGCCAGCATCCCGGTAGCCCTGAACGAGCTGGCCGAGACCGGGCAGCTGCAGCCGGGGCAGACGATCGCCTGCATCGGCTTTGGCGGCGGCCTGACCTGGGGCGGCATGATCGTGGAGTATAAGAAATAAAGGCTTCCCCCGAGGGGGAAGCCTTTAGCAGGAAAACTTTATGAAACTTTTAAATGAAATTTTAGGGACCCGATATCCCATCATCCAGGGCGGCATGGCCAACATCGCCACCGGCGAGTTTGCCGCCGCCTGCTCCAACGCGGGAGCGCTGGGCATCATCGGCGCGGGCGGCATGAACGCCGACACCCTGCGCGAGAACATCCGCCGCTGCAAGCAATTGACGACCAAGCCCTTCGGCGTGAACATCATGCTGATGCACCCGCAGGCCGACGAGTTTGCCAAGATCGTGGTGGAAGAAGGCGTGCAGGTGGTCACCACCGGCGCGGGCAACCCCGGCAAGTATGTTCCCATGTGGAAAGCCGCCGGCATCAAGGTGATCCCGGTGGTGGCAGCGGCCGTGCTGGCAAAGCATCTGGAGCCGCTGGGCATCGACGCCGTTATCGCCGAGGGCACCGAGAGCGGCGGCCATGTGGGCGAGATGACCACCATGGCGCTGGTGCCGCAGGTGGTGGATGCGGTGAGCGTGCCCGTCATTGCGGCGGGCGGCATTGCCGACGGCCGCCAGCTGGCGGCTGCGCTGGCTCTGGGCGCCTGCGGCGTACAGGTGGGCACCTGCCTGCTGGCAAGCGAGGAGTGCCCCATCCATGAGAACTATAAAGCCGCCCTGCTCAAGGCCAAGGACAGTGACACCATCGTCACCGGCCGCAGCGTCGGCGCACCGGTGCGTGTGCTGAAAAACCGCATGAGCCGCGAGTACGTCCGGCAGGAAAAGGCCGGGGCCGACAAGATGGAACTGGAAAAATACACCCTCGGCAGCCTGCGCCGGGCCGTGTTTGAGGGCGACACCACCACCGGCAGCCTGATGGCCGGTCAGGTGGCCGGGATGCTCCACGAGGTGCGCCCCGTGGCCGACATCCTGAACGACCTGTGGGAAAGCGGGAGGCAGCGCATCGCCGCGCTGAACGAGCTATGCTGACCCTTGCCGGAAAGGCCCTGCCCGTGCCCATCCTGCAGGGCGGCATGGGCGTGGGCGTGTCCCTCGGCGGGCTGGCCGGGGCCGTGGCGGCCTGCGGCGGCATGGGGTGCATCTCCACCGCCGATGCGGGCTACCGGGAGCCGGATTTTGCCCGCGACCCGGCAAGCGCCAACCACCGCGCCCTGACCGCTGAGATCCAGAAAGCCAAAGCCCTTGCCAAAGGCGCCGGGCTGGTGGCCATCAATGCGATGGTGGCCACCCAGGACTATGCCGCCGCCATCCGCACCGCGGTAGAAGCGGGCGTGGACGCGGTGGTGTCCGGCGCGGGCCTGCCGCTGGAGCTGCCCGGCCTTGTGGGCACGCGGGAGGTGGCCATTGCGCCCATCGTGTCCAGCGCACGGGCTGCTAAGCTCATCCTGCGCCGCTGGGCCAAGGAGTTTGCCCGCACCGCCGACTTTGTGGTCATCGAGGGCTGCAAGGCAGGCGGGCATCTGGGCTTTGCCGAGGCCGACCTGCTGGCAGACCACTGCCAGTCTCTGGACGAAATTCTGCCGGAAGTGCTGGCCGAGGTACAGCCCTATGAGGCGCAGTTCGGCCATGCCATCCCAGTATTCGTGGCGGGCGGCATCTACACCGGGGCCGACATGGCCCACTATACAAAGCTGGGGGCCGCCGGGGTGCAGCTGGCCACCCGGTTCATCCCCACCTACGAGTGCGATGCCAGCCAGACCTACAAGGACGTGCTCCTGGCCGCAAAGCCGGAGGATGTGCGCATCATCCACAGCCCGGTGGGCATGCCGGGCCGGGCGCTGAACACCCCTCTGGTGCAGGCGCTGGCCAAGGGCAAACGCTTTGCGCCCCGGCACTGCGCCCGCTGTTTAAAGACCTGCGACCCCGCAAAGGTGCCCTACTGCATCACCCACGCCCTCATCGAAGCGGTGAAGGGCAATGTGGAAGAGGGGCTGTTCTTCTGCGGGGCCAACGTGGGCCGACTGGACCGGATGTACACCGTCCGGGAACTGATGGACGAATTGACCGCCGAATGGAGGCATGACCTATGAAACTTGCTGTTCTGTATGCCGGTCAGGGTGCCCAGCACCCCGGCATGGGCAAAGAATTTTACGAAAGCTCCCCCGCCTTCCGGGCCGCCTTCGACAGCGCGGCGCTGGATTTTGACCTGCACCGCGTCTGCTTTGAGGACCCGGACGGCGTTCTGAATCAGACCGAATACACCCAGCCCTGCATGGTGGCCTTTGCCTGCGGCGTCACCGCCGTGCTGGCCGAGCATGGCGTGCAGCCCGCTTACGTGGCCGGGCTTTCGCTGGGCGAATACTCCGCGCTGGAAGCTGCCGGGGTGTTCACCGCCAAGCAGGCCATTGAGCTGGCCGCCTACCGGGGCAAAGCCATGGCCGATGCCGCCAAGGGCATCGACTGCGGCATGACCGCCGTGCTGGGCCTGGACCGCACTGCGCTTTCCGCCTGCTGCGAAGAGGCTTCGGCGCTGGGCTGTGTGCAGATCTGCAACTACAACTGCCCCGGCCAGCTGGTCATCGGCGGCGAGAAGGCCGCTGTGGATAAGGCTGCCGAACTGGCCAAAGCTGCCGGTGCCCGCCGCTGCCTTCCGCTGAAGGTGAGCGGCCCCTTCCACACCCGGCTGATGGCCCCCGCCGGAGATGCCCTCGCCGAACGGTTCAAGACCGAGCGGTTCCGTGAGATGCAGATCCCGGTGCTGTTCAACTGTCTGGGCCGCGAAAAGGCCGAAACGGACACCATCCCGGCGCTGCTGGTGAAGCAGGTGCAGAGCAGTGTTTACATGGAGGACACCCTCCGCCGCCTGGGCGAACTGGGCGTGGACCACATTCTGGAAGTCGGCCCCGGCAGTGCCCTGTCCGGCTTTGTGAAAAAGACCCTGCCCGGCGTGCCGTGCGCTTCGGTGGAGACACCGGAGCAGCTGGACGCCGCGCTGGCCGCATGGAGGGACGAAGCATGAGCGAAGAGACTGTGACCCGCGCGGCGGTGGTCACCGGCGGCAGCCGGGGGATTGGCCGGGCGGTGTGTGTGGCACTGGCAAAGCAGGGCTGCAACGTGGTGGTCAACTACTGCCACGGCGCAGAGCCTGCGGAGCAGACGGCAGCGCTCTGCCGCGCCGAGGGCGTGGACGCCGTGGCCGTACAGGCCGATGTTTCCACCGCTGAGGGCTGCAAAGCGCTGTTTGACGCGGCGGTCAACGCCTTTGGCCGGGTGGATGTGCTGGTGAACAACGCAGGCATCACCCGTGACGGTCTGCTCCTGCGCATGTCTGAGGCCGATTTTGACGCCGTGCTGAACGCAAACCTCAAGGGCGCATTCCTCTGCTGCAAGGAGGCCGCCCGCCGCATGGTGCGCCAGCGGCATGGCCGCATCATCAACCTGTCCAGCGTGGTGGCCCTGCGGGGCAACGCCGGTCAGGCCAACTACGCCGCCAGCAAGGCGGGGCTCATCGGCCTGACCAAGAGCCTGGCCAAGGAGCTGGCAGGCCGGAACATCACGGTGAATGCCGTGGCCCCCGGCCTGATCGAGACCGATATGACCGCCGCCCTGCCGGAAGCCGTCCGCACCGGAATGCTGCACAGCATCCCGGCGGGCCGGGCCGGAAAGCCGGAGGACGTGGCAAACGCCGCGGCATTTTTTGCCGCAGAACAAAGCAGCTATCTCACCGGGCAGGTGCTCTGTGTGGACGGCGGCATGGCAATGTAAAGGAGAACGTTTTCATGGAAAAACGCAGAGTGGTCGTTACCGGTCTGGGCACTGTGAACCCGCTGGGCAACACCGTGGCCGAGAGCTGGGCCGCCGCAAAGGCCGGACAGTGCGGCATTGCCCCCATCACCCAGTTCGATACCGCTGGGTTCAAGTGCAAACTGGCGGCTGAGGTGAAGGGCTTTGACCCGGAAGCGATCGTGGACAAAAAAGAGCTGCGCAAGATGGCCCGCTTTACCCTGCTGGCACTGGCTGCCGCAACCGAAGCCATCCAGGACAGCGGCCTTGATACCGAAGCCAACGCCAAAACCACCGGCGTCATCCTGTCCAGCGGCATCGGCGGGCTGCCCACCATCGAGGAGCAGCACACCCGCGGCGAGGAAAAAGGCATGGAGAAGGTCAGCCCCTACTTCGTGCCCATGTCCATTGCCAACATGGCGGCGGCCCAGGTGGCCATCCGCTTCGGCCTGAAGGGCATGTGCACCTGCCCGGTCACGGCCTGCGCCGGCGGCACCAACGCCGTGGGCGATGCCTTCCACCGCATCCGCGACGGTTACGAGAACGCCATGGTCTGCGGCGGTGCCGAGAGCTGCATCAGCCCGCTGGGCATCGGCGGCTTTACCAGCATGAAGGCCCTTTCCACCGCTACCGACCCGGATGCGGCCAGCCTGCCCTTTGACGCACGGCGCGGCGGCTTCGTGATGGGCGAAGGCAGCGGTGTGCTGGTGCTGGAAGAGCTGGAGCATGCCAGAGCCCGGGGCGCACACATCTACGCCGAGGTAGTGGGCTACGGTGCCAACTGCGACGCCTACCACTTCACCGCCCCGGCTCCCGGCGGCGCGGGTGCCATCGACTGCATGAAGCAGACCCTGGCCGACGCCGGCATCGCCCCGGAACAGGTGGACCACATCAACGCCCACGGCACCGGCACCCATATGAACGACTCCTGCGAGACCGCTGCCATCCACGCGGTGTTCGGGGAGCACGCCAAGGAGCTGACCGTCGTGAGCACCAAGAGCATGACCGGCCACCTGCTGGGCGGCGCGGGCGGCGTGGAAGCCGTGTTCACGGCACTGGCCCTGCGGGACCAGTTTGCCCCGCCCACCATCCATTACGAGCAGCCCGACCCGGAGTGCGACCTGGACTATGTGCCGAACGTGGGCCGCGCCCAGAACATGACCTACGCACTGAGCAACAGTCTGGGCTTTGGCGGGCACAATGCCTGCATCGCCCTGCGCAGATGGGAGGGCTGACCCATGGCAGAACCCCGTACCGTGCGTGAAAACGCCAACGCCCTGACCAGTGAGCAGATCGCGGCGATCCTGCCCCACCGCTACCCCTTTGCCCTCGTGGACCGCATCCTGGACTACGAGCCGGGCCAGTGGGCCATCGGCCGCAAGTGCGTAAGCCGCAATGAAGAATTTTTCTGCGGGCACTTTCCCGGCCAGCCGGTGATGCCCGGCGTGCTCATTCTGGAAGCGCTGGCCCAGACCGGTGCCGTGGCCGCCCTCAGTCTGCCCGAAAACAAGGGCAAGCTGGCCCTGTTCGGCGGCATCAAAAATGCCCGCTTCCGCAAGCAGGTCACCCCCGGCGACGTGCTCACCCTGCACTGCGAGCTGGTGGAACAGCGCGGCCCGGTGGGCGTGGGCAAGGCCTCGGCCTATGTGGACGGCAAATGTGCCGCCACTGCAGAGCTGACCTTCGTGCTGACCGAAGCACAGTAAATCAAAACAAAAAAGGCTCCCCCTTGCGGAGGAGCCGGGACGCAGGCCTGCGGTGCGGGTCTGCGCTTTTTTATTCGGAATAGTGAGCTAGGAAGCGGCGGGTGCGCTCTTCCTGCGGGTGCTCGATGAGCTGCCGGGCCGGACCCTGCTCCACCACCACGCCGCCGTCCATGAACAGGATGCGGTCGGCCACGTCACGGGCAAAGCTCATCTCGTGGGTCACGATGATCATGGTGGTCTTGCGGTCGGCCAGGTCCCGCAGAACGCGCAGCACCTCGCCGGTCAGCTCCGGGTCCAGCGCGCTGGTAGGCTCGTCGAAGCAGAGGATATCCGGGTGCAGGGCCAGGGCCCGGGCAATGGCCACGCGCTGCTGCTGGCCGCCGGACAGCTGATGCGGGTAGTGGCCCGCCCGTTCCGACAGACCCATCTGGGCCAGAAGTTCCCGGGCCTGCTGCTCCAGCTGGGCGTGGATGGCTTTTTTGTTGACCTTGTAGTCCGGGCGCTCCTTGGCCAGCAGCTCCCCGGCCAGCATCACGTTCTGCAAAGCCGTATACTGCGGGAACAGGTTGAAGTTCTGGAACACAAGGCCGAAATGCAAGCGCTTTTTGCGCACTTCACTTTCACGGTGGGTGGCCGGGTCAGCGGCATCCCACAGGGTTTTGCCGTCCACACGGATCACACCGGTATCCGGCGTTTCCAAAAAGTTCAGGCAGCGCAGCAACGTTGTTTTGCCGGAGCCGGAAGAACCGATGATGGCCAGTGCTTCGCCTTTTTCCAGGTTGAGAGAGATGTTTTGCAGCACATGGGTACTGCCAAAGTTTTTGCTGATGCCGGTAACTTCCAAAAGTGCCATATGTACGTCCCCCTTACCGGAAATAGCTGAGCTTTTTTTCCAGCCAGTTGAACAGCAGGGTCATTGCCCCGACAAACACCAGGAAGAAAAGCGCGGTGGAGAACAGCGGCCAGATCAAGCCCTTGGCGCTGTATTCCTTTGCCATCATGATGATTTCCTTGTTGGCGATCACATTGGCAAGGGAGGTATCTTTGATCAAGGTCATGACCTCGTTGCCCATGGGGGCCAGGATGCGCTTGATGACCTGCAGCAGCGTAACGCGGAAAAAAATCTGGCTCTTGGTCATGCCAAGCACCTGCCCGGCTTCCGTCTGGCCAACGGGAACAGACTCAATACCGCCGCGGTAAATTTCGGAAAAATAGCAGGCGTAATTGATGACAAACGCCACCACCGCCGCCAGCAGGCGGCCATTGGTGCTGGAACCCCAGGGACTGGCAAAGCCCATCAGACCGGGGCCAAGGTAGATAACGATGATTTGCAGCATCAACGGCGTGCCACGGATGATCCACACAAAGGTTTTGACCACGCCCCGCAGCGGTGTGAACCGGCTCATGGAGCCAAGTGACACCAAAAGGCCAAGCGGCAGGGCAAACAACAGCGTCAGCCCAAAAAGCTGACAGTTCATTAGGAAGGCGCTGGTCAGGCGGCTCCAAATCACACCCGCTTCCCCCATGATCAGTCTGCCAGGGTCAGGCCGTATTTGTCGGCCAGGGTCTGCATGGTACCGTCCGCTTTCAGTTCATCGAAAGCGGTA
>OLNF01003455.1_pt1 | contig 11446 bp, 4 predicted proteins | sample 1673061 | NCBI WGS metagenome assembly OLNF01 (sample SAMEA3136751, study PRJEB25190) | human gut metagenome | reverse complement strand
CCCCGCCGCATCCCTTCTCCGAAGCAGCGGACCTGCACGAAGCGAGTGCGGATGGAGAAGAACAAGCCGGTACCCACCAGCAGAAAGACCAGGATATAATCCGAGAGATAAAAGTTGATGGTTTGCACGATGTGCAGCAGTGTGTCCATGGGACTGCCTCCTAAAATTACACAAAAATAAAGAGCCTCTTGGGCATCCCGCCCAAATGGCTCTGAAGAACAGTCGTCCGTGGTCACTTCCCTGTTTCTCTCTCTTCGGTGAACGGGGTCGCTTAACACGGCTCTGTCCTTTAACCTGAGAGATTCGACTTCCCGGTTGGAAGTCTTGCACCTTCGGTACTCACATGGGAGATTCTCCAGAGATCCCTCCGCCTTCAGTTTCTTTCGATCCTAAAGGTTTCATCGGGGTAACGCTATGAAGTTGTACAGCTGATGGAATTATCATAGCATAACTCCCAAACGATCGCAAGAGCGGAAACGATAGATTACACCCTGCTTTCCAGATAAAAACTAGATAAAAGAGAGAAAATGCCCAAAAAACACCCGCCAGACGAGGCTGACGGGTGTTTTTTGAGAATTTTTAGAAGATAAGCGGGAGTTGTGCGTCAATCGACGTAATTTCCCTTGCCATCGTTCCACTTCCAGTCGCGGATCTCAGGCAGGTCCAGGCCGTGCTCGGCGATATACTGCTTGTGCTCGACGAGCTTATCCTGGAGCATCTGGGTGAGGAAGGCCCCGCGGGTGCCCAGCTTTTCGGGCAGGAGCTGGATGACGTCCATGGTCAGGTGGAAGCGGTCCAAGTTGTTCAGCACGCGCATGTCGAAGGGCGTGGTGATGGTGCCCTCTTCGATATAGCCCCGGACGTGCAGGTTCTTGTTCTTCCGGCGGTAGGTCAGCTCGTGGATGAGGGACGGGTAGCCGTGGAAGGCGAAGAGGACGGGCTTGTCCTGGGTGAAGAGCAGGTCGTACTTCTGGTCGGTCAGGCCGTGGGGGTGCTGGGTGTTGGACTGGAGGCGCATCAGGTCCACCACGTTCACGACCCGGATCTTCAGGTCGGGGAAGTAGTGGCGCAGGATGGTCACCGTTGCCAGCGTCTCCAGGGTGGGCGTGTCGCCGCAGCAGGCCAGGACGATGTCCGGCTCCTCGCCCTGGTCGTTGGAGGCCCACTGCCAGATGCCGATGCCCTGGGTGCAGTGCTTCACGGCCTGCTCCATGGTCAGCCACTGGGGGCGGGGGTGCTTGGAGGTGACGAGCACGTTCACATAGTTCCGGCTGCTGATGCAGTGGGCAAAGCAGGAGAGCAGGCAGTTGGCATCGGGGGGCAGATACATCCGCACCACGTCTGCCTTCTTGTTGGCCACGTGGTCCAGGAAACCGGGGTCCTGGTGGGTGAAGCCGTTGTGGTCCTGCTGCCAGACGTTGGAGGAGAGGATATAGTTCAGGGAGGCGATGTCCTGCCGCCAGGGCAGCTCGTTGCAGGTCTTGAGCCACTTGGCGTGCTGGGAGAACATGGAGTCCACGATGCGGATGAAGGCCTCGTAGCTGTTGAAGAAGCCGTGGCGGCCGGTGAGCAGGTAGCCCTCCAGCCAGCCCTCGCACATGTGCTCGGAGAGCATGGAGTCCATGACCCGGCCGGAGTGGGCCAGATACTCGTCGCCCGGCTCGATGTCGGCGTCCCACACGCGGGTGGTGGCCTCGAACATGGGGGTCAGGCGGTTGGACTTGCTCTCGTCGGGGCCGAAGACGCGGAAGTTCTTGGCAGGCTCGTTTTCCTTGATGACGTCCCGGACGTAGGAACCCAGCACCAGCATGTCCTGGGCCTCGACGGCACCGGGGGCGGGCAGGTCCACGCCGTACTTGCGGAAGTCCGGCAGCTTCAGGTCCCGCAGGAGCTTGCCGCCGTTGGCGTGCGGGTTGGCACCCATGCGGCGGTCGCCCACCGGAGCCAGGGCCTGGAGGTCGGGGCGGAGCTTGCCCTCCTCGGTGAAGAGCTCTTCGGGCTTATAGCTGCGCAGCCAGGACTCCAAGAGCTGGAGGTGGTGGGGCTGGGTCATGTCGATGGGGACCTGGTGGGCGCGGAAGTTGCCCTCGATGGTCTGGCCGTCCACTTCCTTGGGGCCGGTCCAGCCCTTGGGGGTGCGGAGGATGATCATGGGCCAGGTGGGGCGGCTGTCGTCACCGGTCTGGCGGGCGTTGGCCTGGATGCGGCGGATCTCACGGATGGCCCAGTCCAGGGCGCCGGCCATGGCCTGGTGCATCTTCTTCGGCTCGTCGCCCTCGACGAAGCGCACGTCCCAGCCGTAGCCGTGGAAGAGCTCGGTCAGCTCGTTCTTGGGGATGCGGGAGAGAATGGTCGGGTTATGGATCTTGAAGCCGTTCAGGTGCAGGATGGGCAGGACGGCACCGTCCCCGATGGGGTTGAGGAACTTGTTGCCGTGCCAGGCGGTGGCCAGGGGGCCGGTCTCGGCCTCGCCGTCGCCGACGACGCAGGCGGCGATCAGGTCGGGGTTATCCAGCACCGCGCCGAAGGCGTGGGCCAGGGAGTAGCCCAGCTCGCCGCCCTCGTGGATGGAGCCGGGGGTCTCCGGGGCCACGTGGCTGGGGATGCCGCCGGGGAAGGAGAACTGCTTGAAGAGCTTTTGCAGGCCCTCTTCATCCTGGCTGATGTTGGGGTAGACCTCACTGTATGTCCCCTCCAGATAGGTCTGGGAGACCATGGCGTTGCCGCCGTGGCCGGGGCCGGAGAGGTAGATCATGTTTAGGTCGTACTTGTTGATGATCCGGTTGAGGTGTGTATAGATGAAGTTCTGACCAGGGACAGTGCCCCAGTGACCAACGATCTTTTTCTTGATCTGGGCCGGTTCGAGCGGCTGTTTCAGCAGGGGGTTGTCCAGAAGATACAGCTGGCAGGCGGACAGATAGTTCGAGGCCCGCCAGTAGGCGTCTATCTTTTCCAGTTGGGTCGGCGTCAGGGCAGCTTTCCGGGACATCCGGGCAGCCGTTTTTGCAATGGGTTTGGTAAGTCCCTTCGGTTTTCTCGCCATGGGAAAAAACCTCCTTTTCGTAATCTACTTGTTATTATAAACGGATTTTGGAAATAATCAACAACAAAGCGTGATAAAATTCATAAAAACTAAGAGACTTTCCTTAATTTTCCCCGGAAAGGACCCAAAAGACCGTCTTTGTCCGCAGAACAAAGACGGTCTTGGTCGGATTTAGGGGGAAGAAGCCAGCAGTAAGTCGTGCAGTGGGAGCGGCTTGCACTTGCCTTTTTGGGATCGGTCAAACGGTATAATACTTTTGATTTCTGCTCTTTGGCTTTTCTGGTATCGTCATGGCTAATTTTCCAGTCGTGATCAGCGGTTGTACATAATGTTGCATTGCATAAAACACAGTTTTTACGCCCAAGAAAGCTGCGATTTCCTGCCGGGTTTTTGGTTCATGGCAGAATGCCAGTAGATCTTGAGCAGGTTCCGCGGTGAGTGCGTCTTTCTCTGGGTCCTCTTTGTTGTAAAACGTTACCACGAACTCATTTCTGCGGTTCTCAAATTTTGGTTCTGGTAAGCCAGATTCTTTCATCGCATTGCGCATTGTGGGAATACCCGAGTAGCGATGCTCCGCGGTGGTCAGAGTTTCTGCCATGACAGCCAGCGCAGGATTCCGAAGATCCGGTTTCGCGATCCCTAACTGCTCAATGCTCATCCGTCCGTACAGACTTCCGGGGCTGTGGATCTCGACGCGGTCCGTAAAAAAGTCAATTTGAATCGGAGTCCCCTCTGTGTGAATACTGTAATCACGGTGGATCACGGCGTTGAGGATCGCTTCGCGGAGGGCATCCATAGGATACTCTGTCTTATCTGTGCGAAGACCGGTTTCTTTGCTGATGATGGTTTTGACTTTCATGTTCCGACGACAGAAATTTAACGCTTCTTCCACCATTTCTGGGATGGTTCCACCGATTCGCTTGTTGTCAATAAATCGCGCAGAATCCTGGTCTACATCGCCGATCTCCGTGCCGGGTACAACAATTGCTGTGATGCCAAGCTGTGGGAAGAATCCTTGCGGATAAAGACAAAAATTCAGAACGGCTGCCAAGGTAGGGATACCATTCCTTGTAACATTGAGCATTTCCATGGTCTGCTCCTGTGTCAGCCTGGAAAATCCGGGGCGATCCACACGCATTTTTTCCATATAGTCTTGGATTTTTTCCATGTCCAGCAGCTGCAATGTCGCCCGTTCAACGGGTCGTTCATCATCATGTAAATGTTTACGGAATGCTTCGTAGCTGTATAGTTCATAGTCTGTCATCGGCAAGTCAGCATCACCAACACGAATGTAGGAGCCTTTGGTACGCCCAGCCCCACGGTAGTAACAGGGACGCTCTGCGATGTCAATGGCTGGTATTTCCGCTGCACAAATCATTTTTCCGTGATATTCTGCCAGGGTAAAGACAGCGCGAACCGGCGGCTCCATTTGTAAGCATTGTTCCGTTATTTTCTTTTGCAGATCCTGTGGATCATAGACTCCGACCACCTGAAAGGCAGCCTTCTCATCAATACCGAACACAAGAACACCGCCACTGTCTTGGTTAGAAAAACTCGACAGCGTATCATACAGTCTCTTCGGACAGCCTGTTTGGGCGGATTTTAGCTCAATCGTTTGCTCTTCCGCTTTCTGTTTGCAAATTTTGTTTGCTAATTCAACAAACTCTTCAGTCAACACGCGAACACCACCCCTTTGATACGCTAATTATATCAAAGAGATTTTGCGGATTCAAGGGCATTTTGTGAAATGAACAAAGAACAAAATGTGGGAACGCTGTATAGTCCAGGAGCGCCTGTCTTGTCAAGACCGGCGCTCCTTTTTTAATGGGCAGCGGGAGCGGGGGATTCCTGCTGTTTCTGTTCCTCTTTGGCGATGCGCTTGGCGTTGGCCAGCATGAGCTTGATGCGGTTTTCCTGGTTGATCTTTGTCGCGCCGGGGTCGTAGTCCACGGCGACGATGTTGGAGTTGGGGTAATCGTCCTTCAGGGCGCGGATCATGCCCTTGCCGACGATGTGGTTGGGCAGGCAGCCGAAGGGCTGGGCGCAGACGATGTTGGGCGTGCCGGAGTGGATCAGCTCCAGCATCTCGGCGGTGAGCAGCCAGCCCTCGCCCATCTTGCAGCCGTCGTTTAAGTAGCCGTGGATGAGCTTGTGCAGCTCGGCAAAGGTGCCGGGGGCGCGGAAGCCGGCCTTGTTCAGGGCGGCGATCATGTCCAGCTGGCATTTTTCGATGTAGCCCATGAAGAACTGGCAGAGCAGCTGCTTGAGCTTGCTGCCGCCGAACATATCCACGTCGGAGACGCGGTTGTAAATCTTGAAGATCATGAAGTCCGTCAGGCCCGGCACCACCGGCTCGGCCCCCTCGTCCAGGAGGAACTGTTCGAGCTGGTTGTTGCCCAGGGACGAGAACTTGATGTAGATCTCGCCCACCACGCCGACCCGGATCTTCTCCTCGCCGGAGACGGGGATGGACTTGAAGTCGGCGCAAATCTCGTCAAAGATGCCGCGCATCTTCTTGCGGGACATGCCGTCGCCCTTGTCGAAGCGGTCCAGCAGCTCCGTGGTCCAGTGGTCCACGTGGGCGGCGGTGTCGCCGGGGTTTACTTCATAGGGGCGGACCTGGTTGGCCACGTTCATGATGAGGTCGCCGTACATCATGCCGTAGATGAGGCGGCGGATGAGGCCCACGGTCCAGTGGAAGCCGGGGTTTTTCTCCAGGCCAAAGGAGAGGGAGATGACGGGGATATAGTCTAACCCGGCCTTTTCCAAGGCCTTGCGGAGCATGTGGATGTAGTTGGAGGCCCGGCAGCCGCCGCCGGTCTGGGTGATGAGCAGGGCGACTTTATGGGGGTCATAGCCGCCGTTCTGAATGGCGTCGATCATCTGTCCGATGACCAGCAGGGCGGGGTAGCAGGCGTCGTTGTGGACGTATTTCAGGCCGCTGTCCACGACGGCTTTCCCGTCGTTGTTCAGGATGGCCACGTTGTACCCAGAGCGGGCCAGAAGCTTGGCGAAGAAGCCAAAGTGGATGGGCAGCATCTGCGGGATGAGGATGGTGTACTCCTTCCGCATCTCCTGGGTAAAGAGCAGGCGGCCGGTCTCGTCGTATTCTAGCTTAGCCATTTGCGTCCCCTCCTTCCGGTGCGTGTTTCTTGGCCTGGGCGTCTCTGGCGTCCAGGGCGGCGATGAGGCTTCGGATGCGGATCTTGACCGCGCCCAGGTTGGAGATGTCGTCGATCTTGAGCTGGGTGTACAGCTCGCCGTGTTCCTCCAGGATGGAGCGCAGCTCGTCCGTTGTGATGGCGTCCACGCCGCAGCCGAAGGACACCAGCTGGATGAAGGCCATGTCCGGCTGGGTGCAGACGTAGCGGGCGGCGTTGTACATGCGGGCGTGATAGGTCCACTGGTTCAGAACGTGGCGAGGTTCCTTGCCCATGTGCTGGAAGACGGCGTCCTCCGTCACCAGCACGAAGCCGAAGGACGTGATGAGGTCGTTGATGCCGTGGTTGATCTCCGGGTCCATGTGGTAGGGACGGCCGGCGACCACCAGGATCTTACGTCCGCTCTTCCGGGCGAAGTCGATGTACTCCGCGCCCTTTTGCTGGACCAGGTCCCGGAAGCCGTGGTAGGCTTCGTAGGCCTTGCGGATGGCTTTGACGGACTCCCGCTTGGGCACGCCGAACTCGTCGGCCAGGAGCTTGGCGCCCTTTTTCTCAAAGTCCTTCGGGCGGTGGATGCCCAGGTTGGGGTGGAGGTACTTGACCTTGGACAGGGCGGGGATGTTCACCGCCAGCAGGTCGGGGTAGTAGGCGACGACGGGGCAGTTATAATGGTTGTCCGCCAGGTGCTCGTCGAAGTTGTAGGACATGCAGGGGTAGAAGATGGTGTCCACGCCCTCGTCCAGCAGGGCCATGACGTGGCCGTGCAGAAGCTTGGCAGGGTAGCAGACGGTGTCCGAGGGGATGGTCTGCTGCCCCTTGATGTACAGGCTCCGGGTGGATTCGGGGGAGAGGACCACCTCGAAGTTCAGGTTGGTAAAGAGGGTGTACCAGAAGGGCAGGTTCTCGTACATGTTCAGCCCGAAGGGGATGCCGATCTTGCCGCGGGAACCGTCGCCGCCGCCCTTGCCCTGGAGGGAGCGGAGATACTGGTACTTGAACTTCATCAGGTCCGGGATGTCGATCTTCTCCTGGCCCAGGGGACGGGAACAGCGGTTGCCGGAGATGAAGCGGCGGCCGCCGTTGAAGCGGTTGATGGTCAGAGAGCAGTGGTTCGTGCAGAGCTTACAGGTGGCGGGCCGGGCTTCGTGGGTGAACTCCTCTAAGTCCTTCGCGGAGAGCAGGGCGGACTTGGGCAGGCCAAGCTCCTTTGCGGCCAGGGCCGCGCCGTAAGCGCCCATGATGCCGGAAATTGTCGGGCGGGTGACGTCCCGGCCGATCTCCAGCTCGAAGGAGCGAAGAACGGCGTCGTTGAGAAACGTGCCGCCCTGCACGACGATGTGCTTGCCCAGGTCGTCGGCGCTGGCGGCGCGAATGACCTTGTAGATGGCGTTTTTCACCACCGAGATGGAGAGGCCCGCGGAGATGTCTTCGACCGAAGCGCCGTCCTTCTGGGCCTGCTTGACGGAGGAGTTCATAAAGACGGTACACCGGGAGCCGAGGTTCACCGGGTGCTTGGCAAAGAGGCCCATCTTGGAAAAGTCTGCGATGGAGTAGCCCAGAGCCTTGGCAAAGGTCTCGATGAAGGAGCCGCAGCCGGAGGAGCAGGCCTCGTTGAGCAAAATCGAATCGACTGCCCCGTTGCGGATCTTGAAGCACTTCATGTCCTGCCCGCCGATGTCGATGATGAAGTCCACGTCGGGGGTGAAGTGGCGGGCGGCGTTGAGATGGGCCACCGTTTCGACCAGGCCCAGGTCGCAGGAGAAGGCGTTCTTGATGAGGTCCTCGCCGTAGCCGGTGACGGCGGCCCCGCAGATAGAAATGCGGTCGCCGCACTGGGCGTAGATCTCTTTTAATTGGGGCAGGACGATGCGGACGGGGTTGCCCTGGTTGGAGTGGTAAAACGAGTACAGAATGTTGTCGTCCTTGTCGATGAGGACGAGTTTCGTGGTCGTAGAACCGGCGTCGATGCCTAAGTAAGCGGGGCCGGAATAGGTATGGAGGTCCACCGTGGGGACCGTCATGGACTGGTGCCGCCGGGAGAACGCCTCGTACTCCTCTTTTGAGGTGAAGAGGGGAGGCATGGTGTCCACGGGGGCGGAGACGGTGGTGGTGTGTTCGAGAAGGTCCAGCACGTCGTCAAACTTCCGAGGCTGGCACTCCTCGGTGCACAGGGCCGCGCCGATGGCGGCGAAGCAATCGCCGTCCTCCGGGAAGATGGCATGTTCTTCATCTAAGTGTAACGTCTCCACGAACCGCTGGCGCAGACCGGCCAGGAAGTGGAGCGGGCCGCCCAAGAACACGATGGTGCCCGTCAGCTCCCGGCCCTGGGTCAGGCCGGCGACGGTCTGATCGACCACGGCCTGGAAGATGGAGGCGGCCACGTCTTCCTTTCGTCCGCCCTGGTTCAGGATGGGCTGGATGTCGCTCTTGGCAAAGACGCCGCAGCGGGAGGCGATGGGGTAGATCTTCTCGTGCTTGAGCGACAGCTCGTCCAGCTCGTTCACCGAGACGTTGAGCAGGGTGGCCATCTGGTCGATGAAGGCCCCAGTGCCGCCGGCGCAGGAGCCGTTCATGCGCTCTTCCAGGGTGTTGCCGAAGAAGATGATCTTGGCGTCCTCGCCGCCCAGCTCGATGACGGCATCGGTCTGGGGGATGAACTGACGCACGGCGGCGGCGGTGGCGTAGACCTCCTGCACGAAGTCCAGGTTCGCAGCCTTGGCCACGCCCAGGCCGGCCGAGCCGGTGATGGAGAGCTTGATCTCCTGCCCGCCGAGCATCCCGCGCAGCCCTTGCAGGGTCTGGCAGGTGCGCTCGCGGGTCTTGGAATAGTGCCGCTCATAGGAGCGGAAGAGCAGTTTATTCTGTTCATCCAGCACCACGACCTTCACGGTGGTGGAGCCGATGTCGATTCCGATGCGCAGTGACATGATCTCACCTCAAAAACGTTTCAAACGTTTGAACAAATCTTTCTAATATAGTATCGCAAAGTATCCCAAAGGGGACAACCTAAAAATAAGTATTTCGCTCTATTATAGCGCACGATGTGTGGAAAAACAACTGCAAAGTTCCGGTAGAAAGAATGGAAAAGGGTGGAAAAGAGAAAGTTTTTTGCAAAAAATCGTAGGGGCCGCAGACCTCTGCGGCCCGTGACCTGGTGGGCAGTACCATGGAACGGAACGAGGCACTACCCTGGATGCGCGGGCCGCAGGGGTCTGCGGCCCCTACGGGAACAACGGAAAAAAGACGGAAATGCGTGCGATTCGGTGTGGTATTAAGTGAGCGGCGAGAGGACTAACTGCCCCTCGTCCTCCTCCAGATAGAGCGTGCCGCCGGCGGTGACGGCCTGGCGGAGGAGAAGGTCGGCGGCGGGGTCCTCCACTTGGGTGCGGATGAGGCGGCGGAGGGGGCGGGCACCGTAGCGCTGCTCCGTCTTGCCCTGGCGGACCAGGCAGCGGATGGCCTGGTCGGAAGGGAGAAAGTCGATGCCGGAGGCGGAGAGACGGTGGGCGAAGGCCGTCAGGAGCTTGCGGGCGACGGTCTCCAGTTCACCCTCGTCCAGGGGGTGGAAGGTCACGATCTCGTCCAGGCGGCCGAGAAATTCCGGGCGGAAGACCTGGCGCAGCTCCCGCTGGAGGGCGGCGCTCTGGACGGTTTTGCCCGCCTGTCCGCCGGAGAAGCCCAGGGGGACGCCGGTGGAGAGGGCTTCGCCGCCCACATTGGAAGTCATGATGAGCACGGTGCTGCCGAAGCTGGCTCGGCGGCCCTGGGAGTCGGTGAGGATACCGTCTTCCATGATCTGTAAGAGCAGATTCCAGACGTCCGGGTGGGCCTTTTCCAGCTCGTCGAACAATAACACGCTGTACGGGTGGCGGCGGACGGCTTCGGTGAGCTGTCCGCCCTCTTCGTGCCCGACGTAGCCGGGGGGCGAGCCGGTGAGACGGCTGGCGGTGTGACGCTCGCCGAACTCGGACATATCGAAGCGGATGAGCGCCTCCTCCGAGCCAAAGAGGGCTTGGGCCAGGGCCTTGGCCAGCTCGGTCTTGCCCACGCCGGTGGGCCCCAGAAAGAGAAACGCGCCCACGGGCCGGTGGGGTTCCTTCAGCCCGGTCCGGCTGCGGCGGATGGCGCGGGCGACGGCCCGGACGGCAGCGGTTTGTCCCGCCACCCGGCGGCCTAACTCCTGCTCCAGACGGAGCAGCTGATTGGCCTCCCCCTGGGTCAGGCGGGTGAGGGGGATGCCGGTCCACTGGGAGATGGTGCGGGCTACGTCCTGGGGCGTGACCACGGGCGGAGCCTGGGCGGCCAGCCAATCGGCCCGGCCCTGGTCCAGCTCCCGGCGGAAGTCGGCTTCTGCGTCCCGGCAGCGGGCGGCGGCCTCATAGTCCTGGGCGGCAATGGCCTCATCCCGCTCCCGGACGACCAACTGGACCCGGTGGGCCAGAGCGTCTAAATTGGGCGGGAGCGCCTGGGAACGCAGGCGGGCCTGGGACGCGGCCTCGTCCAGCAGGTCGATGGCTTTGTCCGGCAGGCGACGCTGGGGCAGGTAGCGGGCGGAGAGGGTGACGGCAGCTTCCAGCGTCCCCTCGGCGAAGGTCAGGCCGTGGTGCAGGGCGTAGCGGGGGGCCAGGGTGCGCAGGATCGAGAGGGTGGCCTCCTGGCTGGGTTCCTCCACTTGCACGGGCTGGAAGCGGCGCTCTAAGGCGGAGTCCTTTTCTAAGAAGCGGCGGTATTCCTCGGTGGTCGTGGCCCCGATGAGCTGCACGCCGCCCCTGGCCAAGGCGGGCTTTAAGAGGTTGGCCGCGTCGATGGCCCCCTCGGCGCTGCCGGCGCCGACCAGAGTGTGCAGCTCGTCCAGGAAGAGAATGACGTTCCCGGCGCGGGCCACTTCGTTCAAAATGTTTTTCATGCGCTCCTCAAACTCGCCCCGATACTTCGTCCCGGCGATGACGGAGGCCAGGTCCAGGGCCAGCAGGCGCTTGTGGGTCAGCGCGTCCGGGACTTGCCCCAGGGCCATGCGCTGGGCCAGGGCCTCCACCACGGCGGTCTTGCCCACCCCGGCTTCGCCCAACAGCACGGGATTGTTTTTGGTCCGGCGCAATAGGATTTGAATGACCCGCTCCAGCTCTGCGTCCCGGCCGGTGACGGGGTCGTAGCTGCCCCGCCCGGCGGCTTGGAGCATGTCCTGGGCGTGTTGGTCCAGCAGGCGCGTGGCGGGGGAAGGGGGAGAGGGGGGATGATTGGC
>OLNF01003449.1_pt1 | contig 11464 bp, 9 predicted proteins | sample 1673061 | NCBI WGS metagenome assembly OLNF01 (sample SAMEA3136751, study PRJEB25190) | human gut metagenome | reverse complement strand
GCAGAGGCCGCTGCAAAGATCGGAACCCGCCTCGGAGTATGGTGCGGTCCCGACGGATTCGGCGACACCGAGGAAAGCGCAAAGGCGCGCACCGAGCAGATGGTATCGCTCTGCCGCGATTTCCACTTTGCTCAGTTCAAGATCGACGGTGTATGCGGACAGCTCGCCGAGGAGCATCAGCCCCTGTTCGTCGAGATGATGAAGGAATGCCGCAAGTATTCTCCCGATCTCGTACTGCTCAACCACCGCCTCTGGCTCGGAATCGGAATGCCCTATGCGACCACATTCCTCTGGCAAGGTGCCGAAACATATGTCGACGTACACATGGGCAACCTCATCACCGCGCCGCATCACCGCGCATTCTTTGCAAGCCGCGGCAACGTACCGCAGCTTCTCCGCCTCACGGAGGATCACGGCGTGTGCATATCCTCCTGCATCGATTACTTCGAGGACGATCTTATTTTCCAGGCGTTCGGACGCTGCCTGATCCTCGCCCCCGAAATCTATGCAAACCCGTGGCTCATGCGCGACGACGAGGAGCCGATCCTCGCACGCATATACAACCTGCACTACCGCTTCCGCGACATTCTCGTAAACGGCATGCTTCTTCCCGGCGGCACATATCCGCCGAACTCCGTTTCCCGCGGAACGCCTTCGCGCCGCTTCCTCGTTGTCGGAAACGACGAGTGGGAAACATGGCACATGTACCTCCGTCTCGACGCCGAGATCGGCCTCCAGCCCTGCGAGAAGGTCACTGTATGCTCTCATCATCCATATGAGAAATACATCGGTGAATTCAACTACGGCGAAGTCATTGAGGTTGAGATCGAGCCCTTCCGCGCCGCTCTATTTGAAGTATGCGACAGCCGCGAAGCAGATGTCATGCTCACGAACTGCGAATACGAGGTTCTCCATGAGGACAAGGCGGGAAAGATCGACCGCATAAAGGTCGTATCCTCCGAAGGAAACATCAAATACACCGACGGACGTGATTTCAGCGGAGTTGACGGAGAATTCGACAACACGCTCCGCGCTCCCGAAAAGCTCGCCTCGATCGGCGACGGCGAATTCGACGAGAAGGTATCGGACAGCGCCGCGAAGATGCTCGAGGTCGCAATGTTCGTTCAGGATCACGATTCACTCGAAGCACGCTCGCTCAAGCGTTCCGGCGAGACCGCGATTCCCGAGGTCAAGGCAGCGCGCGACGCTTTCTTCGGTCAGAAAACGTACATGCTCCGCGGACCCGAAAGCCGCTTTGCATTCGACGGCAATGACGACACCTTCTTCGACGGCATATCAAAGACCTTCTTCGGCGGACTTCGCCGCGACGGCGGATGCCTCCGCGTCGATTTCGGCGAGGTGTTCGATGCGGACTTCATCGAGCTTGAGTACTTCGACATCGACGAGTCGATGGCTTACGAGGTCAAGAAGCAGGTTCTGCCCGGCAAGTGCGATTTCTCCGTCGATCTCGAGAATTGGCACGAGAGCACCGTTGAGGATGTCACCACGCTCCGTCATGAGACGACCGACGTTCTCATCCACAACGTACACAACATCGTACAGCGCGACGGACGCCGCCGCGTCGTAAGATACGCCCTCGGCGGTGACGTGCGCTACTTCCGTATGCCTCAGCCGATCGACCGCATCTACCGCATTTCTCTCACCAAGGACGGCAAGCGTCTCGAGCTTACCGCGCCGAGGGCAAACAACCTCATGCCCGTCGGACGCGAGGTAAAGTACTCAAAGACTCTCTCCGTCAGCGTCGCTCCCGAGAGCTGGAGACACGGATGCTACCTCTCCATCGGTCTTGAGGGAACTCACGGTGCAGAAGGTGCGTATGCCGTAATCGAAAGCGCAGACGGCGAATTTCTCGGATGCCCCGACCGCGCAGCCGGCTACAACTCGAACATCTGGGAGTGCCGCGCAAACTTCTCGTACTTCGCCGATCACCACTACACCTACTATTTCCCCGTTCCCCGTGAAATGTGCGGAAAGGAATTCAAGATCCACATTCTCGGACTTGACGAGGAAAACAAGAAGTACGGCGTAAACGTATATCTCTGCGACGACAAAACCGAGGTCACCGGTATCGAAACAGACGTAGAATTCTGATTCGGATACGCAGCAATGCGCTGAATTCCGGATAGCTTATCTTTAATAATTCCCCCTTCGGCAAGTCGGGTCCGGCATACGGACACCGAGACCGAAGGGGGATTTTCGTTTTGGCGGCGAAATTCTACTTTTCCCGAAGCCCCGTAAATATCTCGATCTTCCCGACCGTATCCTCGCTGATAAAGTGCTCTATCTTCTCCGTCTCCTCAAGCCTCGCCTCACCGCACACCTTTTCGAGCAGCGCGGCGACCGCACGGTGTCTGCGGACGAGGTATGCGCCCTTTTTCTCGCCCTCCGGCGTGAGCGTCACAAAGCCGTACTTTTCGAATGTGCAGAATCCCGCCTCTCTGAGCGACGATGCCGATCTCGACGCCACGGAGGCGGACACGCCGAGCCATTCTGACAGGTTCTTTATTCTCACCGGCACGTTTCCCATGCGGTAGATCATCTCCAGAAAGTCCTCGAGATTCGGGCTGAGCTCGCCCGGCGAAAGTTTAATATACGCGCTCTGCGTAAGAAATTTTCCGTTTTCGGTTTCCCCTATACGATCATCCCCATATATTGTTACTGTGAAACAAAGTTTCAACGATACAACATATGAAGGAGAACGTAAAAAAATGACGCTTGACAAACTCAGACCCGGCGAGCGCGCCGTGGTCATGGAAATCGATGAAAACCCGCTGAAGCGACGGCTTCAGGAGCTCGGACTGTCCGAAGGCTCCGAAATATCCTGCCTTTTCGCAAGTCCGCTCGGCGATCCGATCGCATACCGCTTTGCTTCATCCGTGATTGCAATCCGCATATCGGATTCAAAGAGTGTACGCTTATGGGACTGAGCCGCGAAAAGGAAAACGGCAGCCGCCGCGTTCGATCCGACATGACGGTCGCGCTGTGCGGGAATCCGAACGTCGGGAAAAGCACGGTATTCAACGCTCTGACGGGGATGCACCGCCATACCGGAAATTGGACGGGAAAGACGGTGTCCCTCGGATTCGGCGCGGTGAAATGCGGCGGAAGAAAAATAGAGCTTGTCGATCTGCCGGGCACATATTCGCTCGATTTCCTCAGCCCCGAGGAAAAGGTCAGCCGCGACTTCATCGCATCGGGTGAGGCGGAAATGTCCGTGATCGTATGCGACGCGCTCGCGCTCGAGAGAAACCTGATCCTCGTGATACAGATCTTGGAGATAAACCCGCGCGCCGTCATATGCCTCAATCTGATCGATGAGGCAGAAAAGCGCGGGATATACCCCGACTGCCGCGCACTTTCCGACGCGCTCGGCGTACCCGTGATCCCATGCGCCGCAAGAAGCGGCGCGGGACTTGACGGACTTTGCAAAGCGATGTCGAAGATTGCTTCGCCGTCATCATACCGCACGGATTACGGTCCGCTCATCGAAAGTGCGGCGGATGAGCTTGTGCGCACGCTCGAAATCAGCCGCTTTGATGCGCTCGGCATGATCTCGGGAAACCTTGAAGGAGTTGCCGGGAGAGAAAATTCCGCAATTGCCTATAACGTGATAAATCTTCTGAAGGAGCGCGGAATATCGCCCTCCGAAGCCGCCGAGTTCATCCGCACGAGACGCGCCGCAGAAGCTTCGCGGCTTGCATTTTCTGCAATTGCAGAAAAGCCGTTACCCTCCCGTGCCGCATCAATATGGGATCGTTTGCTCACGGGCAAATACACCGCCGCGCCGATAATGTGCGCGATGCTGTTTCTCATCTTCTGGCTGACGGCGTGGGGAGCAAACTACCCGAGCGAGCTTTTGTCGTCGCTTTTCGGCGGACTTGAAGAGCCTCTTCGCCGTATCCTTCTCGATTTGTCTCTGCCGCCCGTGTTCGTGTCGGCTCTGACCGAGGGGATATACCGCGTATCCACATGGGTGCTCTGCGTAATGCTGCCGCCGATGGCGATCTTCTTTCCGATATTCACGCTGTGCGAGGACTTCGGGATTTTACCCCGCATTGCCTTCAACCTCGACCGCGCATACAGATCGTGCGGCACCTGCGGAAAGCACGCGCTGACCTCGGCGATGGGCTTCGGCTGCAACGCGGTCGGCATATGCGGCTGCCGCATAATCGAATCCGAGCGGGAGCGCCGCATAGCGATGCTGACAAACTCGCTCATCCCGTGCAACGGCAGGATCGGCGGCATATTCATGGTGATATCCGTTTTCATATCAAGCTCCGCCGTATACAAATCCGCCGCATTCTTCGCGGTATTTGCGTTTGCCGTCGCGTCTGTGTTTGCCGTATCGTTTGTGCTTTCGAAAACCTTATTCCGCGGGGAAAGCTCTCCGCTTGCGCTCGAGCTTGTGCCGTTCAGGCGGCCGCTCATACTGAAAACCCTTGTGCGCAGTGTATTTGACCGCACGCTCCTTGTCCTTGGCAGAGCGCTTTCGGTTGCCGCTCCGGCGGGGCTCGTGATATGGCTGCTCGCAAACATAAAGGTCGGATCGCTGCCGCTCATCTCACATTTTTCCGCCTTTCTCGATCCCCTCGGGCGCGCGCTCGGCATGGACGGCGTTATCCTTTGCGCGTTCATTCTCGCGCTGCCCGCAAACGAGATCGTGCTGCCGCTTTGTGCGATGATGTATTCCTCCTCGACGGTGCTTTCGCAGGAGCTTTCGGTATCGGCGGTTCTCGCATCTTCCGGCTGGAGTGTTTCGTGCGCGGTCTGCGTTCTCATCTTCACGGTCATGCACTGGCCCTGCTCCACGACACTGCTCACCGTAAAAAAGGAAAGCGGAAGCCGCATGATGATGCTTCTCGCATTTGCGATCCCCACCGTATGCGGCGTGATCTGCTGTCTTTCAGTAAATTTTCTTCCGAAGCTCTTTTTCGCCGTACTCGGATTTATCCGCTCGCTGTCATTATAGAGAAAGATTGAAAAAAGTCTTTACTTTATTGCAATAAAGTGGTAGAATAATATGTGTTACGGCAGCACCCCGCTTTTTCGGAGGAAACATGCAGATAATCTACAACGACTCACACGATCAGTATTTCAATCTCGCCGCCGAGGAATACCTGCTTGAAAATTCGGACGACGATATTTTCATGCTGTGGAGAAACGACCGCACGGTCGTTGTCGGAAAAAATCAGAACACATGGGCGGAAGTAAACACGCCCTTCGTCCGCGAAAATTCGATTGGGGTCGTCCGTCGGATGACCGGCGGCGGTGCGGTGTTCCACGATCTCGGCAACGTAAACTTCACCTTCATCTGCGCCTACGGCGGCGGCGGAATAGATTTTTCGCGCTTTGCCTCCCCGATAATACGCTACCTCGGCACGCTCGGAATAGATGCCTCGCTCGGCGGGCGCAACGACATCCTCGCCGACGGGCGTAAGATCTCGGGCAACGCGCAGTGCGTTTACAGAAGGAGCGACAGCAGCGAGCGGCTGATGCATCACGGAACGCTTCTTTACAGTGCCGATCTATCCGAAATGAGCGGTGCGCTCAACGTCAACCGCGAAAAGCTCGTCACCAAGGGAATCGAAAGCGTGAAAAGCCGCGTTGCAAACATAAGCGCCCTCTCCGAAAAGCTGTCCGGCATATCCCCGGAGGAGTTCCTTCTCGACATTCTCCGATTCGCGGAAAACGAATACGGTGCGCCCTCGAGAAAACTCACCGATGAAGAGCAAAGCGGAATATCGTCGCTGCGCGATTCGAAATACGCGACATGGGAATGGAATTACGGTGCGTCTCCCTCGTTCGGGAACGAAATAACCGAGCGCTTCCCTTTCGGTACGCTGACCGTGATGTACACCGCCGACCGCGGAATTCTCTCCGATATCGGATTTTTCGGCGATTTCTTCGGCGAGGAAGATACGCATGAGCTTGAAGAAAAACTGAAAGGATGCAGGCTCGAGCGCGAAAGCATAAAAAAACTGCTGTCGGAGATCTGCGTCGGAAGCTATATCTCCGGCGCGTCGGCTGACGATATCGTAAAAATTATATTCGGATAATCATTCGTGAAAGGATTTTCTGACATGGCAAAAAGAAGGATAACCGAAGAGAAGGATTTTCTGTTTGAGTGCATTCTGTCGCTCTCCACCGTAGAGGAATGCTACGGATTCTTCGAGGATCTGTGCACCCCGAAGGAGATCGAGGAAATGTCGAAGAGAATGAAGGCTGCGAAAATGCTTTCCGACGGCAAGATATACACCGAGGTTGCGGAAAAGACGGGGCTTTCGACAGCCACGATAAGCCGCGTGAGCCGCTGCATAAAGGACGGGGACGAAGGATATACCGCGGTGCTTGAGCGCATGAAGAACGAGGCTGAAGCGAAGTAAGACGCGCGGTGCGAACCGAATCGCAGAATCCGGTGAATCTGCGCTCGAAAATCCCAAAAAGAAAGGAAGCTTTCGCAAAGCGAAAGCTATCGGCATGATCATGGCAAATGCATACGACGCTTTCGCTTCTGCATACGACGCACTGAATTCCGACGCCGACTATACCGCGATGGCAGATCATATAGACAAAGTATTCGCGCGCTCAAATATTCCGCGCTCGTCGCTCGTTCTCGATCTCGGATGCGGAACGGGGATGCTGACGCGGGAGCTTGACGCGCGCGGATACGACATGACGGGTGTCGACTCGTCGGAGGAGATGCTCGGCAAGGCTTACGAAAATTCGGCGCAAAGCGGAAAGATACTATACCTTTGCCAGGACATCACCGAATTTGAGCTTTACGGCACCGTCGCCGCCGCGGTCTGTACGACCGACACGCTCAACCACCTAACGGACGACGAATCGGTTGCGAAGGTGTTCTCTCTGCTTCACAATTACCTCGATCCCGGCGGAATATTTATATTCGATGTGAATTCCGAATACAAATTTTCCTCCGTCTACGGTCAGAACGACTATGTTCTCGAGGATGAAGGATGCCTTCTCACATGGCAGAACGACTACGATCCGGAGAATGCGACGGCGGATTTTTATCTGACTCTTTTCGAAGAGACGGACGGCGGACTCTGGCGGCGCACCGACACGGAATTTTCGGAGAAATACCATTCTCCCGAAAAGCTCACCGCCATGCTTGCACACTGCGGATTTGAAGTTCTCTCGGTGACCGACTCGTACACCGACGGCAGCATATCCGAAAAAACGCAGCGCCTCTGCTTCACCGCAAAAAGGGATCTTCTATAGCCTCCGAAAATCTATCGAAAAGTCGGGCGATATGCCCGACTTTTTTCTGTACAGTCAATCGGCAGCCGCAGGGATTTTTCCTGCGGCTGCCGTAGCTTTATCATATATCCGCACGATCAAAGCCGTGCGTTTTTTATATCTGCGTTTGACGGATAAGCGGTTTATACAACAGTCTCGATAACGATACCGAGCGACCGGCGCTGCTCATCCGTCGGCATTTTCAGCTTTCCGTCTCCGACAAGCCTGTCAATGCAGCAGCGGATAAAGCTTCCGTCAGACACGAAAATGTTTTTGAGAATAAAGCTCTGTGCCTTTCTCAGGTGCGGCGGTGTATCTTTGAGAACCTTTTCGGCATACTTTTCCCTGAGTGCGTCAAACTCGGGTGCGAATTTCTCCGCAAGTGCTTTTCCCGCCGCGGCAAGGCGATCCCGAACAGCTTCGTCGCAGAGCCATACGCATTTCGTAACCGTCTTTGTTCCGACGCTGTCCCGGACGAAAGAGACATATCCGCGCTGTGCAAGATATGCAAGCTCCTCTTCGGAAAGCTCCGCGCCGCCGTTAAGCTTTGAAAACAGCGAGAGAATTCTTTGCGCTTCGACAAAATATCCGGAATTGATTCTTTTATCGGACTGTGCCGAATCGTATATCCAAAGTCCGTCGTTCCCGTTCATAAAGCATACGGGACCTGCAAAGTCCTCCTCAGCTTCGGCATCCGCATCGGATGCAACCGTCGCCGTACAGATATTGCGTCCGCCGTCCGGGCGAAGCGATGCCGATGCGATAAACTCCGCTTCGCTTCCGGCAGACATTTTTCCGCACTTCCCCATAACGTACGGGATCAGTCCCCACATAATAAAGTTCACGTCACGCGGCGTGTCGCCGGTCATCGTAACATTGCCGAATTTTCCGCCGTATACACTTTCGTCCTCCGCAATCGCGTAAAGCGAGTCGAAAAGCGCGGGAGCAAAAAACGATGCCGCCTCGGAATATATTGCGTCAAGCTCGGCACTCCTCTCCGCGTTCTCCTCGCAGACGATCACGCGGCTTATATATTTCCCCGCCGCCTCATCGAGAAAGGCTAAACGGCAAAGATATTCCGCCTCATCCTCCACATAAACCGGAGAAACACCGAGATCGTCCGCGATTTCGTTCACCGTTTTTGCCTTTTCCCTGACCGAATAGATGATATTCTGTGCAAGAGCGCTGCGGAGCAGTTTCTTGTTGCTTCCCTCGCTTCCGCTCAGTCCGCATGTTTCGATGCGTCTGAATTTTATCGGGTCGAATTTAAGCATTCCGTATTCTTTCATAGTCTCCATCCTTCCTTTAAGCTTCTTTTTTGCCTCAAACAAATGCCATTTGACTGTGCCGAGCGGAACGCCGAGCTCTTCTGCGATCCGGTTCAGCTTTTTATTTTCATAATAAAAAGCAATCACCGTTTTTCTCTGAAGCTTTGAAAGATACGCAATCTCAAGACGCAGCCTTTCTTCGGGAGGTGTGCTCATGCTGCCGACAACGCTCTCCTCGATATTCTCGTCGGATGCGGCAAGCTCCTGCACGTCCTCGACGGATACGCCGGAAAACATGAGCACGCTTTTTCTTTTTCTGCGGTAATAATTGCTCAGCGCGTTATGTGCTGCGGTCCATATAAACCTGTCGGGAGAAGAAATATCGTCCCTTCCGCACAGGCTCCTGTACACGCATAGAGCGATATCCTGCGTAAGATCCTGAGCGTCCTCAATGCACGCGCACCTTTTCAGCGCGAAAGCGTAGATCGGCTTCAGATATTTTGTTACGGTTTCTTCGGCAAATTCTTTTGTCATCTGTTTTTCCTCTTTTGAAAGCTTTCAACCATACAGACACCGCACAGTCGGAAAGGTTGGGATTTTACAGTAATTAATTTCGGAAAATTTCAAAAGACCGGAGAAAATCTTCTCCGGTCTTTACTTTTTCATATCCGCCGAAAGATCAAAGCGGAAGAGTCACGGTGAATGTGATATATCCGTCGCAGACCTGCGCGTTTATTTTCCCTCCGTGAGCTTCGGCAACGGCTTTGGCGACGGAAAGTCCGATTCCGAAGCCGCCCGACGAGCGCTCACGCGAAGCATCCGCGCGGTAGAATCTGTCGAACAGCCGCTCGGGAGAGTCAATCTGTCCGCAGGCGTTCCTCGTCTTTATGACCGCATCCCTGCCGCTCTTTTCGAGGGAGACGATAAGCTTATCTCCGACGGAATGCTTTATCATATTCTCGAAGAGAATCGACAGAAGCTCGTATATCTTATCGTATTCGCCGCATACGGTAATGCCGCTTTCGATATACGTCTCGAAATGCCTGCCTTTCTCCTCGGCAAGCGATCTCATCGAATAGGTGATCTCATCGACAGCCGCGGAAAGGTCGATATCCTCGATGTTTCTCAGAGAGGATGGGTCCTCCGCGCGCACAAGCGTGAGCATATCCGAAACAAGAGAGCTCATCCTCTTCACCTGATGCTTTATCGAGACGAGCCACTCGTTCTCGGGAACGTCAAGCTCGAGAACCTCCGTATCGGCGGAAATTATCGCAATCGGCGTTTTGAGCTCATGACTGACATCGGCAACAAATCTCTTCTGCGCCTCGACTGTTTTCACAAACGGACGTATCGCCGTTCCGGACAGCAGTGACACCGCCGCCGACACGAGCAGAACGCTGATGACTCCCGCGGTGACTGAAGCGACCATGAGCGTGCTCTTGATATAATTATCGCGTGCAACGTCAAGAAAAACGGCAATATATCCGTCACCGCAGAAGGATACGATATAACAGAAATCATTTTTCTTTCTCTGATTTGAACCGACCTCCGCCGTCAGCGTCTCGGCTGTTTCATTTACATCTCTGTAAGCCGATCTGTGCCCGGGAAGGACGCCGAGTGCCATTTTCACCGCTTCATCGCGCGTTACCGAGGCGATATGCCTCATCCGAACGTCAACCACTTTGCCGAACATATCTGTTATCACGGCAAAATATCTCGTCGAGTACGGCATCTCGCTTCCGAAGGCGAATCCGTCGAAATCGTATTTTTCATACTCTTCCTTTTGCGGAAAATCTCCGCCGTTTTCGCTCAGTGCCGTAAGGATGTTGTTATTATGCGAATCTATCTTCACTGCGGTTATCACGTTTATCGCAATTATAATAATCACCATAACGACGGTAAACGACGCGACGGAAAGTGCAATGAATTTCGTACGGAGCCGCCTCTGAAGATTGTTCCCGCCGTTCATTCTTCGGGCTCGGAATCACGCAGAGTATATCCGATTCCGCGGTGAGAACTGATAACAACTCTCGAGCCGAGCTCCTTGAGCTTGCGGCGCAGATAGGATATGTTTACCCACACAACGTTTATCTCGGATGCTGACTCAAAGCCCCAGATGCGGTCCATGATCTGCTCGGTGGAGATAAGGCGTCCGGCATTCTCCATGAGGAGCTCCATGATCTGATACTCCTTCGCTGTAAGTCTGGAGCGCTTTTCTCCGCAGATAAGCTCGTAGGTTGCACTGTCAAGGCTCAAATCCCCGTAAGTGAGAACCTGAGGTCCTATGGTCGAGCGGCGGCGAGTGAGTGCGCGAACTCTCGCAAGAAATTCGGACATCATAAACGGCTTGGTCATATAATCGTCTGCACCCGAGTCAAGCCCTTCGACCTTATCTTTAAGCTCTGATTTCGCGGTAAGGATCATAACGGGCGTATCGCATCCGTGTGCGCGAAGCGTCTTTACGACCTGCAATCCGTCGAGCTTGGGCATCATTATGTCAACAACAATGGCGTCGTAGGTTCCCGCCTCCGCATACTTGACGGCTGTTTCGCCGTCATACACCGCATCAACCGAATAGCGGTTGTGGCGAAGTATCTTCACCAGCACATTCGACATTTCGATCTCGTCTTCGGCAATCATGATTTTCATTTTGGGTTCCCTGCCTTTATAAAAAGGCTTCCTTTCCTTTTATTTTTCGGGGGCATCTTTCGCACACCCGTATTTACTTTTCCAATCGGCGTATCCTCACAGGACGAACTGCTTCACCGGACGTATCGCCGTGCCATCGGGAAATTCTTCGACTCTGCCGAGTGCGAAGAATTCTCCGTCGTGCTTCATGCGCACGGTCTCTCCGGGCTCCGCGTGAGTGCGGATCTTCTTCAGATATATCTCCGCACCGCACGATGCAAGCCGATGAT
>OLNF01003442.1_pt1 | contig 11485 bp, 10 predicted proteins | sample 1673061 | NCBI WGS metagenome assembly OLNF01 (sample SAMEA3136751, study PRJEB25190) | human gut metagenome | reverse complement strand
GCGAGAGCTATGTTCTTGACTATGTGGATGGACTGCTGCCCGATAATGATGAGGTGCGCTTTCAGGTGTGCGACATTATCCGCAAGGTGAAGCCGGATATCATCGTCACCCATCATGAAAACAGTATGCATAAAGACCATGCCACCTGCCACAAGATTGTGGTGGATGCCTGGTTCTATGCCGCCATTGAGGGCTTCCAGCGGGCAGAACCGCGGCATTTTGCGCGGAATCTCTATTTTGCGGAAAACTGGGAGGATGCCCCCGGCTTTGAGCCATACGTCTATGTGGACGTGAGCGACGGATATTCCCTGTGGGAAAAGGCCATCGATCACCACTGGTTTGCGGTACACTCCACCAGCTTTCCCTATAAGGAATACTATTCCCACTTAAAGCGCCTGCGGGGCATCCAGGGGCGGAAGGGCTACTGCGAGTGCTTCATGATTCCCAAAGAGCAGTATAAGCTGGTGCAGACATTGGAGAACCTCTGAAAATATGGAAATGAGACGAATGCTCGGGCAGAAGCTGGTATTCGGATTTCACGGGAAAACGCTGCCTGAGGAATTTAAGAATCTGCTCCGGGAATACAAGATCGGCAACGTGATCCTGTTCCTGCGCAACGTGGAAAGCGCGGAGCAGCTTCGCGCGCTCTGCGCCGAGATTCAATCGCTGGTTCAGGAAGAGACGGGCTACCCTGCCTTTATCATCATCGACCAGGAGGGCGGCATGGTGACGAGGCTCCCCCAGGACGCCGTAAACGTCCCCGGCGCCATGGCGCTGGCGGCTACCGCAGACCCGGAAAATGCCCGCCTGGCTTCGGAGATCACCATCCGGCAGCTGCGGGGGCTGGGCGCCAACTTCAACATGGCGCCGGTGCTGGATGTCAACAGCAATCCAGCCAATCCGGTGATCGGCGTGCGCAGCTTCGGCGACGATCCGCAGAGCGTCGCGCTCTTCGGCACAAAGGCCGTGGGGGGCTATAAAAACGGCGGCATGCTCTGCTGCGGCAAGCATTTCCCCGGCCACGGGGACACGGCGGTGGACTCCCACCTCGGCCTGCCCCGCATCGACAAGAGTCTCGCGGAGCTGGAAAAAACGGAGCTTGTGCCATTCCGCGCTGCGATCGAGGCCGGTATTCCGGCGATAATGAGCAGCCACATTCTGTTCCCGCAGATCGAGCCGTCGGGCGTTCCGGCGACGATGAGCCGCCGCATCATGCACGATATCCTGCGCGGCGGGCTTGGTTTTGACGGGCTGGTGCTCAGCGACTGTATGGTCATGGACGCGATCCGCCTGCACTACGGCACCGCAAACGGCGTTGTCGCGGCGATGAAGGCCGGGGTCGACATGGTGTTCGTGTGCAGCAACCCCGCGCTTCAGCGCGAGAGCGCCGAGGCCGCGGTCGCGGCGGCGGAGCGCGGCGAGATAGACCTGACGGAGACCGAGGAGTCGGTGTGCCGCATCCTCGCGGCGAAGGAACGCTTCGCCGCAGGCGGAGCGAAGCCTGAGCTGTGCTCGCGCGAGGAGGATTTTGCCGCGGCACGGGATGTCTCGCGGCGCGCGATCGTCCACGTCGGCGGAAAGATCTGCGCGGCGGGGGAGGGGAGCTTCTTCGTCGGCTGCGCGGATTACCGCATGACGCAGGCGTCGAACGCCGACCCCGAAGCGCGCCCGTTCCCGGAGTACATGCAGCGGCGCTTCGGCGGGAAGGCTGCCGTGTGCTCTACCGATCCGGACGACGCGGAGATAGCGAAGATCGTCGAAATGGCGGCGGGCTGCGGGAACGTGATCATGTCCACGTGCAACGCGCACATCTACCACGGGCAGCTGAAGCTGGCGTGGGCGCTGGCGGAGACGGGCATAGAGATGACCGCCGCGGCGCTCAGGAATCCCTACGACCTGCCGCTGCTGCCTGATAATATCGGGCGGCTCGCGGTCTGGGACTATTCGGTGGACAGCCTTGCGGCGCTGTGCGAGGTGCTGCGAGGCGGCGAGTGCACCGGACGGATGCCGGTGAAGATCTGACGAGGTGAGAGCAATGTTCATAGCCGGAATAGACGGCGGGGGAACCAGCACAAAGCTTGAAATAAGGACGGCGGAAAACCGGTTCGTGCGGCGCGAGAGCTTCGGTGCGTTCAACATTTCCGCCATTGGCGAGGAGGGCTTCGCCGCGCGGCTGCGCGAGGTGCTCGCCGCCTGCGGGGACATGGCCAACTGCGCCGCGATATGCTTCGGCAGCGCGGGGATATCGGTCGGCGCGGCGGGGGAGATCATCCGCCGCGAGCTTGCGGACGCGGGCTTCGCGGGACGACTCATCCTGCGCGGAGACCATGAGATCGCCCTACGCGGCGCGATCACCGGCGCGGGCGGGATACTCATCGCCGGAACAGGGTCGATATGCTGCGGCGTCGATGAAAACGGGCGCTTTGCGCGCGTCGGCGGTTGGGGGCACCTGATCGACGACGGCGGCAGCGGCTACGCCATCGGGCGTGACGCGCTCGCCGCCGTGGGGAGCGCGTATACGCTTATGATCTTCCTCACGTCGATACTGCTGGGGCTTTCGATGGGCGCGGGCGCGCTTTTCTCCATCTGCCGCGGGCACGGCGACGAGAGCGGTCTCCGGCGGAGCATCGTCCACGCGTTCGGTCTCATCGGCGTATGTACGCTCCTCCTCACGGCGCTCGCCTATGCGCTCCTGCCCGCCCTTCTGCGGCTTTTGCAGGTGCCGGAGAGCGTTTCCCCGCTCATGCGGACGTACCTTGCCGTGATCTTCGCCGGTATCCCGGCGACGTTCCTTTATAACTTTTTTGCCTGTCTCCTGCGCTCGGTCGGCAACAGCATGACGCCGCTCGTCTTTTCCGGCATTTCGGCGCTCGGCAACGTGGATCATTCGCTCGTTGAGGCGGCGCAGGTAGACGGGGTTCGGTAATAAGTCAATTAAAAGCTACTGTTGATCGCCTGCCGGCATAATAATCAGCTTGCCGTCAATCCTTATAAACGACTTTGGTGTTTTGAATAATTCGGAGTATTTCCGTATCAGCTCATCGGGCAGGCTTGAAAATTCCGGTCTGTCCGGTGAAGCATAGCAAATAAAGAAATCTCCTGCGATTATGTCTGCTATTTCGCCGTTTTCATCATATACATTTATCTCAAGCTCATAAAGATAAGGCTTCTCTGCACTCCAAAGCTTCGGTGCTTCTATCTCGCCGGCAACTGTAATTTCGTTTCCGTTTCCTATCTTGTCTGACAACGAGAATATACATTCTCCCGTACCTTTATAATCATTTACGTTTATACTGTATCTTCCTTCCGAAAGAGGATTTTTAAGCCATTTAATCCGTACCGAAAGAACTGCGTCACAATAATTGTTAATAAGTCTCGTCTTTACAAATATGTCCTCAACGTGTATATCAGGAACAGTATACATATACACATCACGGAATATTCCTCCCAATCTCCAGAAATCCTGGTCTTCAATCCAGCTTCCTGAACACCATTTGAACACCTGAACTGCAATTCGGTTAGTTCCTTCATGGATATATTCCGATATATCAAATTCCGAAGCGTCAAAACTGTCTTCGCTATAGCCTGTAAAGTATCCGTTAATCCAAAGCGCAAATGCGCTTTCAACTCCCTCGAATCTTATAAAGGTTTTATTTTCGGTAATCTCATTAATCCAAATCCTAATTTTTTCATTTCTCTTTTTTCCTTTTTATTTGTATTCTGATAAACCCATCCGTTTTCTAACGTGAGTACGATAGAATATACCCCACTCTTTTAAATTATCATCGCTAACTGATACGATATCTGAAGACAATGCTTTAAAGATTGATGCACTTCCATTACTATTTGAAATGTTCCATGCAACATAACTAATATTTAAACTATCTAAATCTTGATACCATTTATTTATGTAATCATTATAAATTGGCCCATCACCAGTATTTTCCATACCTCCATGTTCTGATATGAATACCGGAATGCCTGCCCTATAAGCGCGTTTTACTAATGTAGCATCAGTTCCGTCTCCCGCATAGAAATGATAGCTATACATTATATTAGTGTACCCTTCAAGTGGACTTGCCATAACACTGCTTAAATCTGATGTCCATTTTGGATTTCCAACAAGTACTATGCCATCACTATTTTTGCGAATAGCAGGAATAACTAGGTTTGCATATTCTTTGCAATCTTTCCAAGTCGTTTTTCCCGATGGTTCATTCATTATATCAAATAAAATATTTTCGTAATCTTTATATTTTTCAGTAATTTTACTAAAGAATTCAACTGCTTCTTTTTTATAGAATAAAGGATTTTCGTCTCTTTCATCTTCTGCACCAAGCATGTGCCAATCAACGATAACATACATATCGAGTTGAGTTGCATATTCAATGCCTTTACAAACTAAATCAAACAATGCGGCTTTCTTACTAGGAGTAGTTACACAATATCCACCCTCACTAGTATATAGTGATAATCTGATTACGTTAATGCCAAAACCGTTTCTTAATGATTCAAAAGTTTCATAATTTACGTATCGACCAAACCATTGTAAGCCATGGGTTGAAAGACCAATTAATTGAAACTTTTCACCATATTGGTCAACTAGATCAGGTCCAACTACTTGTAACTTACCATGGGTTGAAAAGCCATTATTGACATAAGCCATTTTAGATTCACAGTAATCACAATTTTCACATTCTCTATGACGATAACCACATTCAGTACTAGTTGGTTCCTTATCAATTATGTAAACGATACTATGACCAGTTGGTTTTAAGATATTTTCACTTTCATAATCACAGTTATGGCACTTAGTAAATGAACTTCCATATGTTGTACAAGTTACTGGTACAACTATTTCTTCATATAAATCGTGTTCTTTGACCATTTCATCTTCATATAAAAGCTCTTCACATCTTGTACAATATACTTCTACAGTGTATGTGTTATTGCATTTAGCATCTTCTGGAAACTTAATACTTTCTTCATGGCCTAAAGGACTTCCTTCTTCAAAACTACAAATTCGACAAATTTTAGGTTTTGTACAAGTAGCTTTCTTAAAAACATGAGTATGTTCGCCTACAGGGTCACCTTCAGTTGCTCCACATCTTTGACAAGTTTTAGGACTCTTGTATGTCGCATCTAGCCAATCATGACCAAGTGCAGTTCCTCTAGTTTCGCCACATTTAGTACAAGTTGAAGGACTTGTACACGTTGCATCACTAAAGTTATGTTCACATGCTTCAATATTGTTCTTTTTGCAACCTGAAAAAAAGCAAATCGTAAGTACTAAAGCAATTATTAAAAATATTCGGTTTTGTTTCATGGTTACTCCTTTTTTATCTATTTATTGCTATAATTATAACAAACAAAAGACATTTTGTCGAGGGGAAAACAAAATAAAAAGTAGTTTAAGCTACATTAAAGCCTAAACTACATTATTACTATTTATTTGTATAATTGTCGAAATATCCTTGAACTAGGACAATAGGTGTACCTTTATCACCTGATCCACTAGTTAAATCACATAATGAGCCAATTAAATCGGTTAATTGTCTTGGTGTTGTACCTTCAGAAATCATTTTTCCTACTAAATCTTTTTCTTTTTCAATTATACGTTTTTCAATTGCCATTCTTAATTCTTCACCTTTTAAGTCTTTAAAGTCATTATCAGCTAAGAATTTAAGTTTTAATTCATTTGGTGTACCAATTAAACCTTTAGTGAAAAATGGAGAAACAACAGGATCAGCTAATTCCCAAATTTTACCTTGAGGGTCTTTAAAAGCTCCATCACCATATACCATTACTTCAAAGTGTTTATTAGTTTTTTCATATAATTGTTTTTGAATATCTTCAACAAGATATTGTGAGTCACGAGGGAATAGTTTAACCTTATCTTCAGTTGCTTTGTTTGATCCAAGTAGACCATACTTTTCATTATAGCCGCTTCCATCAACGCTACTTGTAAGTATGTCATCTAAACCTAATACGACTTTTGCCCCTGCATTTTTTAGAATACGTTTTGTTCTATTTCTAGTATGAATATCACAAGTAATGATGCTGTCGGCATATTTTAAGATTGTCTTTGCTTGATTTGCAAAAATAACTTCAACTTCAGCACCCATTTCTTTGATAATACTCATATAGTATTCAACATAATCTACACCAGTAAATTCATGTACATTATGTCCGAATAAATCACGATATTGTTCAAGGGTAAGAACATCTTTATATGGATCGATATTTTTTTCATCTAATTCATCATAAGATATTAAAGAATTACCAACTTCATCAGAAGGATAACTTAACATTAAAACGATTTTCTTTACACCTTTTGCGATACCTTTTAAAAGAATTGCAAATCTGTTTCGTGATAATATTGGAAATATTACACCAATTTTTTCACTTTTTACTTTGTTTTTAACATCTGTTGCTATTTGATCAACAGTTGCATAATTTCCTTGAGCTCTTGCTACAATTGATTCAGTAATCGCAACAACATCACGATCATTTAGGGGAAAGTTTTCTTCTTCACTAGCTAGTATAATACTATCAGTAACAATACTTACTAAATCATCGCCTTCTTTAATGATAGGACATCTTACGCCTCTTGATACAGTACCTAATCTTCTACTCATTTTTAACTCCTAATTTGATAATTTGTAATACATTAATTAGGTATTACAATAAATTATATACTAAAAAGTCAAAAATTTAAAGAAAAATGCAATTGCCAGTTTCAATATCGTAGATACTACCAATAAATTCAACATTTTTAAAGGTTGCAAAAGCTTGTTTTAAATTTAAAACTTCTGCTTTTACATTTAATTCAATTGCTTTATCGTAGTCTTTATCATTTTTTATATTTTGAGATATTCTTTCAATTAGTTTATTTACGTATCTTCCTCTTGCATGATTTAGGCAAGATGAAACTGCACCACAGTTTTTATGACCTAAAACGACCACACAGGTAATGTTTAAATGTTCAATAGCATATTCAATGCTACCAAGCACAAATTCATCAACAACGTTTCCCGCAACACGTACAACAAACAAATCGCCAATTCCTTGTTGAAAAATAACTTCTGGAATTACTCTTGAATCAGAACAAGTAATAATTAACGCAAATGGTGATTGACCATTAAGATAAGTGTCTATTCTTCTATTTTTAGAAACATCACCAATTATTCCACCTTTAACATATTGTTTGTTACCATCTTTTAATTTATTTATGATTGTTTCGTTATTCATATTTTATTTCCTTATTATTGTTATAAAAAACTATTGAATAATCAATAGCTTTTTTTTACTTTATTTTAAAATAAGATTAGCAAGGGCTGTTACTCCACCAAGTGCACCGAACACACCAGAAAGGATTGATCCTACCGCAAGGCTATATCCTGCATAAGCAAAAGTTTCCGTATTAGTGCTACCAAATCCAAGTACTTCACCGGTGTATGTTACCGAAGTTATTGTTGGAGTCATAAATACAAGAATTGCGGAAACGATAAAACATACGCATACAACTAAACTTGCTAATTTACGATTCTTAACAAATAATGCAATTACTGAACCTACTAGTGGTATAAATAATGCCACAATTAATAAATAAGACATATTAATTTTTGCACTACCACTTGCAAAGCCTAAAACTGAAGCTGAATTTAAAGTTTTTCCAAAAGCAACTTCAAAACCAGTATAAGTAACATCTGAACTATTATCAGATTTACTAATAACAAATGGCAAGAATGCCATAACAACTACAAGCACTGAAAATGCTAAATACAAATATTTTGCATATTTTGATGCAGCACTTTTTTTCTTTTTTGATTTACCCATTTTTATTTCCTCCTTAGTTTTCTTATATTTTACCATAAACTTTAAAATAATAAAACGACAATACTCTATAATTTGTTGATTCTTATTTTGAGTAAATTACTTTGCCTAGTTGCATATTTTCTTCATTTCTAAATTCTAATAATTCTGATATTGTTACAAATTCAAATCCTTGTTTTTTTAAGTCATTAACAATAATCCTAATTGCTTCCTCATTAAAATTCTTGAAATCGTGGAATAGTAAAATGCCGTTTTCTTTCACTTCTTTTTCTACTCTTTTAATGATTGTTTTAGTATCACAACACTGCCAATCTAGTGAATCAGCATTCCAAAGAATAGTTGGAAGTTTGATGTTATTTAAAATTTGCTTGTTAACTAATCCATATGGAAACCTAAATAGTCTCGGATATCTTCCGATTGTTTTAAAAACAATTGCTTGCGTTTTTTCAATTTCTTTTAATCCTTGCTCAAGCGATAATTTCCTAAAATCAGGATGTGAATATGAATGATTCCCTATTTCATTGCCATGATCATTTATGTATTTTAATTCATCTGCATATTTTTCAACATTACAGCCTAATACAAAAAAAGTTGCTTTTATGTTTAACTCATCTAATAAATTAACTATTTTTTTACTATTAAAACTTGGCCCATCATCAAAGGTTAAAGCAACTACTTTTTTGTTTGTAATACTAGTAATATTTTCACCTAGATAAGTACTTGAATATGCAAATTTAACTTTTTCCACATCGCTATTTGTGATGTATGTTGATAAATATGCTACAATTTCATCGTTGTTAATAACAACATTGATAAAGCCTGAATCATTACTATTGATGTTATATTTGTTTTTCAATACACTATTTATTTTGGTAATAAGGTTATTATTGAAATAAACTCTTTTTTTGGTATTGACATCATAAACATAAGATTTAGTAATTTCGTTATTGTTAAATTTATAAGTAATTAAATAACTTATATAGTTTTTACTAACAAAACTTTCATATGTAGTTTTGGGAATAGTATGATAATTACTTTCAATCGTATCACAAGTTAATTTCATTGTTTCTTTTAGTTGCTCATCAACTTCATTATTGATACTTGGGTAATTAATTTTTGAGTTATCTTTAATTATTAATTCTTTATTTTCAACGTTGATTTCTTTTTTTGGTTCAATATTATTTTTACATGAAAAGATAAAAAATGTAAAAATTAATAATATTAATATTCTTTTTTTCATATTTGTATTGTTTGTTATATTTTAATTTTTAAACAAAGAAAAAAATGTTAAACCGAAATTTAACATTTTCTTCAAAAGTTATAAAGTTATTTTGTCATTTTTACAATTGATATTGCATCGGAAATAGTTTTTTCGTATGCTTCCATACCATATTTATCTACTTCAGCTTTGTTCTTTTCGCCATGGGTTAAGCAACCAGCACCACCGATACAACCACCAAGGCAAGCCATACCTTCAATGAAGTTGCCATCTAATAAGTTTTTGTTTTTCTTTAATAGAGCAATCTTACATTGTTCGATACCATCGCAAGTAACAGCTTTTAGGTCAAAATCAGTAATATTGTTTTCTTTAAGTGCTTCTTTTACAGCATCAGATAATCCACCTGATCTTGCAAAAATTCTTCCATAGTATGAAGCATTATCAAGAATATCTTCTTCAAAAGTAGTGATATCAAATTCTCTACTATCGAATAATGCTTGTAATTCTTCAAATGTTAATACATTATCAACGTATTTCTTTACTTCTTCTTGTTGTATTTCTTTTTTCTTGGCTGTGCAAGGACCAATGAAAATTACTTTACAAGTTGGATCATTTTCTTTTAAATATTTGGCAATTGTTGCCATTGGAGATAAATTATGAGAAATGTGTTGTACTAAATTAGGAAATTCGTTTTTAATGTATGTAACGAATGCAGGACAACAACTACTAGTTAAGAATCCTTTTTCTACTAGTTCAAGTGATTCAGTGTGTGCTACCATATCAGCACCTAGTGCAGCTTCTACTACGGTGTAAAAGCCTAATTTCTTTAGTGCGGTGATAACTTGGCCAAGTTTAGCGTAGTTAAATTGACTTGATATTGATGGAGCAACTACGGCATATACTTTGTATTTTTCGTTATTGTTGCTTTTCTTCAAAATATCAATTGCATCAACAATCATTGATTTATCAGATATTGCGCCAAATGGGCATTGATATACACAAGCACCACAGGCAATACATTTATCATCGTTGATTTTTGCTTCTTTGTTTTCACCCATTGAAATAGCTTTAACTTTACAAGCAACTTCACAAGGGCGTTTATAATTGTGAATGGCACTATAAGGGCATACTTTTGCGCAAGCGCCACATTCAACACATTTTGTTTTATCAATATGTGCTACGTGATTATCATCAAAAGAAATGGCACCACGTTTACATGCGTCTTCACAGCGGTGAGCAAGCCCCTTAATCAGCATCCGAACATACTCCAGGCGATAACTGAGGATGTAGTCGATCAGCTCGTGCATCTCGCGGGGGTGCTCATACAGGCTCGTGAGCGCGTTTTCAAAGCCCATCAGGAAGTGGCACTGCTCAAAAATACCCGTCCCCATGAAGCCCGCGAGCAGGTGCTCCTCGCCGCAGGCCGCCCGCGCCGCCGCGCGGCAGGCATCCCACCCCTCCGCGCAGTTTGTGCCGAGGTCGGGCGCGTGCACCACCTCGCGCCAGCGCGTCACATCCGGGCAGACGGCCATGCCGTTTTCCGTCACGGGCATCGCGCCGGGCGCGTCCGCCGGCCAGCTGATCGTCGTTCCCCAGCGGTCAACGCTCGTCGAGCCGCGCTTGCGGTTGCCGCGCAGATAGGCGTTGATGGGGTCGGTAAAGCACATGGAGAGCGCCTCATACTGGCGCAGCTGCCGCTCGGGCTGCCCGTCGGGGCGGAGCAGCTCCAGAAATATCTCTTTCGGTGTGGACATGCGATCACTCCTCTGAATACAGGATGCAGGATGTATAGGTCATCGTCCCTGGCCCGTAGTTATAGGCAAGGCCGGAGCGCACGCAGACGTCGCTCACGAGCAGGCCGTAGGCTTCCATCGCGCTGATGCGCCGGGACGGATAGCGGCAGGGGCGGGCGGGACAGGTGCAGCGGCGGCAGACGAGGCACGGCCCCGCCGAGAGCGGGAGCGTCCGCGTGCACAGCAGGCGCATCTGCCGCGCAAGGGCCGCGAAGCGCTGCGCGTGCGTCCGTGAGAGCGCCTGTATACCGTCGTAGTCGAAGTCGTCCGCGAGCTTAGCCGTGCTCTGCACGAGGATGCCGCGGTCAAAGCGCGCAATCCGCGATGCCGCCTGCTCCAGCGTGCCGCAGGCGGGCGGGCAGGACCAGCACCTGCCCCACTTGCCGCAGCGGTCTGCCGCGCACATCCCGCGCACCTCGCGCCGCGGCACCGCCGCCGCCATGCACAGCGGCGCGCAGTGCGAAAAGCCGCCCTCGGCGGCCAGAGACAGGAAATCCGTCATATCTCTCAAACCCTCTTGACAAAGCAAACGCCCACTGCTTAAAATATTGTAAAAACCATTATATTGGGGGATTTTGCCCGTGTCAAGTATCCGTGTCCGGCTGAACAACGAAACACGCGCGCTGCCCCTTCCGGC
>OLNF01003441.1_pt1 | contig 11485 bp, 10 predicted proteins | sample 1673061 | NCBI WGS metagenome assembly OLNF01 (sample SAMEA3136751, study PRJEB25190) | human gut metagenome | reverse complement strand
TACTCCTTGATATCCTTGGCACCTACCGAAGCAAAAATGTCTTCTCTTCGCCGCAGTTCGTACTCCAGAGATTGCATACATCTGTCAATGCCGCTGCCAACATCTGTAATAATCCCACAAACATGTGGAAGTTCTTCAAGAGCATATGCCGTACTCCCGCCTTTATAATCAATCACTACAAATGAAACATCTTCCGGATGATAATTGCAGGCAATGGACAAAAGCCATGAAATAAGTAATTCACTCTTTCCTGATCCTGTCATACCTGCCACAAGCCCATGAGAGCAGTGTCTGTGAAGGGATAAGGAAAACAGCTTGCCACCCTCTCCTTCTCCTAAAGGTGCCGTGATATTCACAGCACTGTCATTCTTTTTCCATCTCTCCAGTACGTTCAGATCCCGCACCCTGTTTACATCCATGCATTGTAGGAAGGTAAGCGAAGATGGAATCTGTCCCCTGGCAGCGGCATCTTCAGCCTCGATCGCCGACATCTGTCTGCAAAACGCATCAAACTTTCTCTGCGGAATCGGCGGATCCATAGTAAACCACATTTTTTCATCTGCTCTGTATTTGTAAAAAGCAGTAGCCGTCCTGTCATCATAAGGATCGTCTACATTTACGATATACTGACAAAAGTTCGGCAGATAATACTGTTCATCATATAAAAAGATTGTTGAGATACCCATGGCCGGATCATTCTCGGAAAGCATAGGCAGAAAACACTCCGTTTTTTTCCTGGAAGCAAAAAGAAAAATATAATGTGGAACCGGACTCATCCCGTTTTTCCATTTTGCCTGAAAATCCGGATCTTTTCGTTCCGCAAGGATACTGTTTACCTTTTCACGGAATTTCGCATAAGAATCCACATGGTCTTTTTCTCCGCTTAGTGTGGCGCTCTCGAAAGATTCTGCAGTAAGTGGATCAAAACTCAAGTATCTCGTCTGTAATTCATCATCCCAGATATGCGGAAGCCAGCGCATAGATTTCCATTCTTCCTCTTCTTCCGGATCAAAAACGCCTACGATACGAACGTCTCTGAAGAAGTGTAGTGTGGAAAGTGAAACCAGCAGATTCTTCAGTAAGTCTGTTACCTTGCGTCTGTTTCCGATCACACCCACAGAACTATACTTTAGGAGATCCAGTCTGGCAGGAACATCATCTACCAGATGCGTCTCCTGTATAATCCGATCCGTTAACTCCTCCAGTTCATCCCTTTCCATATGAAAATCGTTGACATCCGTAGGAGGCTTTACCTCTACGCAAAGAGGGGCATACCCGGCTCCCATCCTGACTTGTAAAAAGTCTGAATCTGTCGCTGTTCTCTCCCATAAAGAAGTCGACATCTTATTTAAAATTGTTTCACAGATTTCCGGCGCAGGATTCTCCTGATTCGTGATTTCTCTTTGCTTTTCTCCAATGGCACGAATATGTGCTTTTTCTCCGGCAATATAGTCCGCATATTTCCGGAAGCGTTCTTCTTCTTCAACCATAAGCATCTTACGTGCTTTTTTATTACTGTTTCCAATCAGACTCCCAACAGGAGAAATCATCATCGCCGCGCGCATAGCAAGCATAGCAGGAGAAAAAGTCGACATGGCAACTGATGCTCCCGCCATGGCACCGCTGCTTAAAAGTGGCAAAAAGTTCGCTTTTCTGATAGAAAATTTTTGTGGTTTATTAGGTAAATGCGACAATCTCACCTCATCCACAGGCAAAGACTCTCTGATTCTCGGCGAGCGATGGTATATAGGATAGCCTTTCCGCGTAGAGACAATATTCGTCGCCATCCCGGGGTGATTGATCCCCTTCTGATATTTGAATTCCGGTGTTTCATGAAGGTTATAAAAATATAGTCTGTTCTCCTTGCAGATCATACGCAGATCACAAATGTCAATTTCATCCCCGGATTTCAGCATTGCTTTTTTCACGGGACTTCCATTCAGATAGGTGCCATATGTACTCTCCAGATCCTCTATTCGGATTCTGCCTTTTTCGGCTGTGATAAGCAGGTGATTTCTGCTCACATAGGACTCATTCAGAACAATATCATTCTTTTTAGATCTTCCAATATGAATCTGACACTCATAAGGAATAGCATATGATTCCGGATATTCTCCTGTATCCCTTGTAAAACTTACTTCCATCTTCGGATATCCGCAAATGTGAACTAATCTGGCTTCTTCGTTAATTTCCTTTACTGACAGAGGGATTGTCTTTGCAGTTAACTTCAATACTTGTTTTTTTTCGTTAAAAAACATCCCAAGCTGTCCATCTATACCAAGCTCTGACATCGGAAATAAATCTTTTTTTCCGGATCCAAGGGTATATTTTATTCCGCCTTCTATATTCACTCGATATAAGTACTTTTCAGTTAAAATTGTAACTACATAGTTCATATTGTTCTTTCGATTCCTTCCTGCAGGTACAAGCCCAAATGTCTCGCGGGATACTACCTGCCGAATAGTTATCCGACATCTTTTCATATCAGGTTCAGCAGAACTTCAAGCTTCCTGTTTTTCGGGAACGCCGGTGTTCCATCTTTTTTCATAATTTGCCAAACCATGGAATAGATACCTTCGATCGGTGGAGTTGCAAATTCCACTTTGACGGAGATCCTTTCACCAGGCATAACACGTTTTTTGAATGGTACACATAATTCTCTTTTTGCGTATGAAAAGTTATCCCCATTGATACACTCTAAATAATACTCATTCCATATAGTTGTTCCTGTATTTTCAATGATCCATGTATGCGAATGCAGCTTTCCCGAGATACTTGTGACCGGATGCCGGGGTATTTCTTCTATTACCTTATAATTCCCGCCATTTTTTACCCGGGATATTTTCTCATCTTCCAAATCCAATACCATGAAATGTAATCCTAGTCCTAATCTATCCGGAAAAGCCTCATTACCATTACCATCTTTCATTTTCCAGTTCATAACATAAGTTCCGGGTGTTTCCGGTGCATAAAACGATACACTGGGAGACACCTTATCCCCTGGGTAAACAACTTGGGGGAGATGAAGGATTCTGTTTTTTTCGTCTAATTCAATCACAGACTGGTTGCATTCGTAATAACGATTTTCCCATAAAATATTACCCACATTTTTCATTACCCACGTATGATTTATTATTTCTCCCGGAGATACAATGCCCATATCCGGTGGGTATTCATATTGAAATAAAATGCCGTCTTTCTCTGTTGAACTATTACTATCCTCTTCTTCCTTAAAATGTATATTATGTTCCCGATTATATATATACTGTACATAAATCTGATTAATTTCTTTTGGGAAAATGGCCAAAAGGACATAAAACGTCAGGACGTTTTCCCATTTTGTTTTCAGGCGGTTCGCCTCAGTATCAAACAAATATTTTCTGAGATTTCTGGAAATCTCAACTTCTTCTTCATCTATGATCTGCAAAAATCTGTCATTCATGCACTCTTCAGAAATCTGACCGGATAAAAGAGTCTTCGCTTTTCCTTCTATTCTTGAAATAGTCCATGGATGTTCAAACAAATATGTACGCAATTCTGCAATATACCGTGCTTCTTTTTTGCAATCTGAAAGGAATCTGCTTCTTCTCGCTTTGTCATTCCAGATTTTATAATTAAGCCATCGTATTTCTATCGGAAGAAGTTCTTCAAAAAACTCTTTTTTCGAACGATATTTGGGAGGAACCTTCCAAACGGATGGGAGTTTTCCACATTTACCTGGATAAAAAATCTCATAAACTTCTTTTAAATTCATTCCGGCTGCCCTCTCTTTATTATCAGTAAACGCGATGGTGCTGAGCGATAGTTGTATTCTATCATTATAAGGTTGTATTTGCATTGCTTTTTAAGTTGTAAAAATTATTTGTTCTTTGGCTTTATTCTCCGGAATCCCATATTAAATCTCAGCCATTCACAGGTTTCAAAAAGAGTCCTCCAAAGTTCTTTCCAGTTCATTTTTGTTGCCTGCATCATATACAGCAGAATACATGGAATCAGATATGTAAACTATGATGCCGGGAAATGAATAGATCTCTTACCTTTGTAAGTTTCAGATCCGCCGGAATTTCTTTCACTTCTCCTGCACGCCGCAGTCGACACAACATGCGCTGAAAATCAATCCATTCCGGGCAACTAAAAGAATACTATATTTTGAAACAAAAAAACGTTGCATCTCTTGAATCCCAGTGAATTCAAGAAATACAACGTTTTTTGTTTCTGATAGCTCCTTTAAAGAAAATCTTTTTTATGCAACCCGATTATCCGTCCTCTCATATCATTGAGCACACCATTCTGCACACCGTGATTCCTTACCTTATAGTTTTCACAAGTTAAAACTCATCTCAACGATAAACTCATTTTCCTCTATCTTTGCACCAATCTCTCCATTCATACGTCTGACGAATTCTCTTGCAATAGATAACCCCAGTCCGGTAGATGTTTTACTTCTTGCTGCATCCGCTTTGTAAAATCTATCAAATACATGTTCTATATCAATCTGTTCTGAAGCTATCACCTGATTACTGATTCGCAATACCGCCCGGTTCTGCTCTCGTTTTAACACAATGCGTATTTTCTTTTCTCCATGATCCAGACCATTTTTTATTACATTCTGAATAATCCGGCTCAGCCCCTGTTTATTTCCATCTATATACAACTGTTCTTCCGTAATCTGAATGTCCGGCTGGATCTCCCTTCTCACCCAATCATCATAATACGAAAAAACAGTTTCTTTCAGAATCCGGTTGATACAACAGGATGTCAGTTCCAGACGGTAGGATTCATTTTTTAACTTTGTGAACATGAAAAGTTCTTCCAGCATTTCATTCAGACTGTGTATTCTTTCATGAATAATATTCAGATAACGTCTCTGCTCTTCGACATTTTCACATGCTTCCATAAGCTGGAAATACCCGTCCAGAGATGTCAGTGGTGTCCGGATATCATGAGAAAGATTCGTATAAGTATCAGCAATCAGAGTTTCTTTCTCCTGATAGTACCGCTTCTCTTTCCTGCGCAATTCCAGAAGGTCATTCAGCCTGTCTGAAAGCATTCCGATTCCTCCCAGACCAAACTCACGATGAATCAACATATTACTGTCATGTTTCATAAGGAACGCCAACTGGCGGCAGATGTCTTTCACCTGCCGCTGATATTTCCATATAATAATTGATTGTAAAATAATAATTCCTGCCAGTATCCCGATTATGATATACATCTGTTAAATATCCCTCTTTTGAAAAACAACACTGCTTACAGATATCATTATAATAATGAATACACATGCCACGCCAAGTGCCAAAAAACAATCATTTCCACCTGGATTCATAGGAAGAAGTGATATTTTCCCAGTGATCGTATACTTATACATCTGGAAATTATGAATTCCCATTTTCCGAACTGCGCTGTTTACTAATCCGTATACAATACTCATTACGTTCATTGTCAGACAAATGGAAATAACCATGCTGATCACATTATTTTTCAAAACAATCGCAATCGCCATACAAATCAATACGAGCGCATAATGAAGTACCAGCTCAGTCAGAAAATAAGAGCAGGCGGCCTTTGGATCGCCCCACTCCAAGTCTTCGAAGACAATATAGTTCGCCACTGCCTGCAGTATAAATGCCCCTGTCATTGTCAGTGCCATAAAAACTGCCAGGGCAATGGATCTGGAGAAAATCAAAGCTCCTCTTTTTTGAACCTGACCGCCAATATTTTTAATATAACCACTTCCTATATCTGCTGTTGAAAACAGAACAGCAAAAATCACCAAAAACAATGCGTAAAATTTTCCCTGAGAATTTGCATAAAAAATGTCGTATACTGTAACTTTTTCTCCAGGTTCTGTAGGTAATGTCACCATCATTCCCACATTAATATTCTCTGCTGTTGGCTCAGTAAACTGCTCCTGCTGCGCAGCATCCTCTTTGTTCAATGAATCATAATCTGTTTTACACAGAAAGGTTGTAAACAATACTGCCACAGCCAGCACGATCCAGACTATATACATACTCTTTGTCCGAAACATCCGGTACAAATCCATTTTTATCATATTAAGCATGGCTGGCACCTCCTGTCAGATTCAGGAAATAAGCTTCCAGTTCTTCACTGGTTATAGAAATCCCTTTTACCGGGATTCCGGCCTTCGCAAGCTCCATATTCAATGATGCACTTTCACTCAGACGTTCAAAAATGTGAATATGCTCTTTATCTGTTACCTGATAACTCGTAAATCCCATGGCATCCAAAACCGGAATCGCCCGCTTCGGATCATCCAGTGTCAATTCCATCCGTTCACTACATCTTCTCATTAATTCATCTCTTGTAAGTTCCTGCAATAAGCTTCCATTGTGAATGATTCCATAATCAGTAGCAATCTTCGATAATTCCTCCAGAATATGACTGGAAATACAAATCGTCATATTTCTCTCTTTCTGAAGCCTCTGAATCGTATCGCGAACCTCTGCAATCCCCTGTGGATCCAGCCCATTGATTGGCTCATCAAGGACTAATAAGTCCGGTTCTCCAACTAAGGCAAGGCCGATTCCCAGACGCTGTTTCATTCCAAGTGAAAAGTGTTTTGTCTTTTTTCTTCCCACCTGCTCCAGACCTACTGTTTTCAATATCTCTTCCACATAATCTGCTTTCTTTATTCCCAACAGCTTGCATTTGATATTCAGATTTTCATATGCGGTCATATTTCCATACAACCCGGGCGCTTCAATCAGACATCCCACCCGTGAGCGGACTTTTTGCAAATCCTTTCCTTTGTATCCAAAGATTTCGATTTCTCCACTGGTCGGTTTGGAAAGTCCACTGATCATCTTCAGGCAGGTTGTCTTCCCCGCTCCATTCCGTCCTATAAATCCATAAATAGCGCCCTTTTTAATATGCATACTGACACTGTCCACAGCCTTATGGTGACCATACTGCTTCGTCAATCCTCTTGTTTCCAATAACATCTCACTCAATTTTTTCATCTCCTTTTCTTATCTGCATTTATAATAAAAGAGGAATCCTAATCAAACGCAAATAAATAGTAAAAAAAGAGTAAAGATTATGCATGAAGACGATAACCGATTCCCCATACTGTCTCGATGTACTCGTCTGAAGTCACTTGTTTGATTTTCTTGCGGATATTGCTGATATGCACATCCAAGGTCTTCGTCTCACCCATATAAGGCTCATCCCAGGCATATTCGAAAATATCCTCTTTGCTAAAAACCTGTTTTGGATTTCTGAGCAGTAATTCTAAAATTGCGAACTCCTGTTTTGTGATTTTAGAAAGTATTCTTCCATCAATTCTGACCTGAAACGTATCTCTGTTCAATACCATATCTTTAAATGAAAGATCACGTTCTATACCCGTTTCTTTTTCTTCTTTGCGACGAAGCTGTACCTGGACTCTTGCCAGCACTTCTCTGATTTCAAATGGTTTTGTTATATAATCATCAGCTCCACTGGTCAAAACCTCTACCTTTTCATCCAGACTGTCTTTTGCAGTCAGAACAATAACCGGAAGATTTCCCTTTTTTCGTATTTCCTCCAGAACCGCTTCTCCTGAGATTCCGGGCAGCATCAGATCCAGCAATACCAGTGCATAGCCATGCTTCTGCATATTCAAAAGCAGCTTTGCTTCGGTTCCTGAAAAGGCCTGTTCACAGGAATAGCCTTCTTTGGATAATGCCTCCTGAAGCAGATTATTGATATTGGTATCATCTTCTACGATCAGTATTTTTTGCATGCTTGTCCACTCCTCTGTTTTATACTGTGAAAACATTATATTTTTGTATTATATCACAGAATTTATGCTAATCGCATAAATTTGCGTGGTATGTCTGAGTTTTCTGTGACCTTCGCTCGCGAAAAACGCCTTGCAGGATATTATCAGTAAACAGTAATGAAGAACAGTCTGACTTTATAGAAAAAATTTCCATAAAGTCAGACTGTTCTTCATATTCACACTAATTATATTTTCTGAGCATAATTACTTTTTGCGAAAATCTCATATAACTCCGGTGTGGACTGCATTCCATGACACGCAAAGGCTGTTATTAGAGGCTTACGCTTCCGGCGGAAGCTCATTCTTCTTAATGACAGCTATGACTTCCACATCCATGCTCACCACATGTATGTCCTTCCCCGTGGCTGTGCTCATGGTGAGAGCACTTAACATCCGGATTATAATCCAGTGTTTTATTGATAAAAGCTTCTACTGCTTCATCCGCATCTCCGGAAACTCCTCCAAAAAGCTTAATGCCGGCTGCCGCTAACGCTGTCTGTGCGCCGCCTCCGATTCCTCCACAGATCAAAACATCTGCATTCAATGCATTAAGAACTCCCGCCAATGCGCCATGTCCACTTCCATTCGTATCTACTACTTCTGAGTATACTACTTTTCCTTCCTCCACATCGTAAATCTTAAATGTCTCTGTGTGTCCAAAGTGCTGGAAAATCTGTCCATTTTCATATGTTACTGCTATTCTCATGATACCTTCTCCTTTTTCTGCTGCATATTTTTTGTAAATTTCCTGTTTGTAACATCCTCCAAAGCTGCAGTTGCCGCTCTGACCGTCACAGATTCTGAAATCTCCGCCCTCAATTTTGAGTGGATGCCCGTCGATAAGTGCATCTGCGATCTTTTTCCTGGCGATCTCGTAAATTCGCTGGACCGTTGTTCTTGCGACTTGCATAGATGCTGCACACTGCTCCTGACTGTAACCTTTCTTGTCCAAAAGACGGATTGTCTCGTACTCATCTACCGTTAGAACAATGGGTGTTTTTTTCTCAGTATCATCTGCCGGAAGAAATTCTAAAACATTGGGGAAATGACAGACTTTTCTGCATTTTACTGGTCTCGGCATAAACTGCTCCTTTCTCGCTTTTCTTATATAATAGCCCTATAAAAGGCATATGTCAATAATGTTTTTGACATATGCCTTTTATGAATCACCTTATAGTATTACTTCTTTTCATTATTTTTTAATTTACAGATACCCTGCGTCATTGTTCCCATTGGACAAAATGTACACCAGGTTCGTGGCTTATATAACACCATTACGATCAACCCTAACAACAAAGATGTAAGCATCAAACTATAAAATCCAAAACTAAACTGTGCCACCCAATCAGCTACTGTTCCGGCAGTGTATGTCCATCCCCACGGAACACGGAAGGTCCAGAATAATTTGATGGCTTCACGCAAGGATGATGATCCGGCACCAACTAAATATGTCTGAAATACCATATTCCCAAACATTGTAAGGAAAAATATCAAAAAGCCGTATCGGAACCATTTTGAACTCATCCATCGCGGGGTTGGTTTATTTCTTGAGCATTTTAAATCCCCACCGAGCTTACTAAAAAGCTGGCCACGTCCACACAAATGATTACAGAAAAATTTATTTTCACCGAATATCGCTATTCCTAACGGCAACAGGAAATCAATCATCCCAAACCAAGCAAACAAAATATTAAAAAAACCGAGAGCAAAATAAAGGATCGCCCATATCCATAAATAATCATACCAATGTTTCTTTTTCTTCACATCGCTGTCCTCTCTTTCATTTCAATACAACCTGCCGGACAGGACTTTGCACATTTTCCACATCCTACACACACTGTTTCTTCTACCACAGCATAACATCCATGGTAAACTTTGACAGCTGCCAGCGGACAAGTATTTTCACATACTCCGCAGGCAACACATCTTTTTTTATCGACACTTGCCATTCTTTTTGTTCCATTCACAGTCTGTCACTGTCCTAACATCTCTTCATGCAGATTCCGCAGAAATATCCGCTGTGGGATAGCTTCTATTTCTGGCTGATCGGCAACTGTATGATCTATTGAAAGCAATCGGTTCTCACGGGAAAGGATGTATCCCCGACTGCTGATGTTCTCATCGAATATCTATCTCTCCAAAGGGGGCCCTGATTCAGGGCTCCCTTTTAGGACGCCGTTATTTACGTTCCATAAACCATTTATAATTTTCTTCATAAGTCAGATGACAGATTTTTCCACCCACCTGACAGGTATAACGATATCCGGTTCCGCCAGCTTTTCGGCTGGCACAACGCTCCGGTTTTGAAACCTTATCAATCGCATACTTACGTCCATCTTCCCAGACAAACGCTGTAGGGATCAATTCTCCTTCCCGGCTGAATACTGCCAGGACATCTACATACACTTTAGCTGTCATTACAAAACACCTGCTCTCTCCTATCCATGAAAATATGCCTGTGGATGAACCGTATGTTCCTTAGCATTCAGCTGTGCCAGTATCTTATCCTGATACATAAATGCTCTCTGAATACTCTGATAGCCAAACCTTCCACGGATCTCATCTACCACCTGGTCCATCTTTTTGATTTTTTCTCTCTTCGTTTCATCCATAAATAAATCAAGCTGATACGGCATCTCTTCTGATACCAGATCACATCCTCGAACACCAAGACTACGAATTGGATGTTCCCAATTATAGTTTTTCTGGAATAACTCAAATGCAGTTCTGGCAATTTCTTCTGTAAGATTACTTGCCCTGTCCAACTTGCACTGTCTCGTGAAATGATACAATCCATTATCCCGAATCGAGATTTCTACTGTCCTGCATTGAAAACCATTTTCACGAAGCCTGGCTCCTACACTTTCTGAAAGAGCCATCAAAATAATCTTCACGTCCAATTCACTAACAAGATCTCTTGGCGTTGTTGTACTGTTCCCGATAGACTTGATCGGTACTTTATATCCTTCTACCAAAACTGGAGTTTCATCCCATCCATTTGCAAAGGTATGAAGTACCAATCCCATCTTTCCAAGATATGTTTCTAATATAGAAGGTTCTGCTCCTGCCAGATCTCCGATTGTACAAATGCCAAGTTTCTTCATCGTCCGTTCAGTGCTTCTTCCGACCATGAGTAAATCACCTACTGGAAGTTTCCATGCAATATCCTTGTAATTGTCTTTGGAAAACTCTGTAATGGCATCCGGCTTTTTATAATCAGAACCGAGCTTTGCAAATATCTTATTCCAGGAAACACCAATACTTACGGTAACCCCCAGTTCATATTTAATCCGACTGCTGATCTCTTTTGCAATCTTCATTCCGTCTCCCTTGATAGAAGTACTGGCGGTCACATCCAGCCAGCTTTCATCAATCCCAAATGGTTCTCTCTGATCTGTGTATTCACTGTAAATCTCCTGTGCCATTCTGGAAAACCTCAAATAAAGATCCATGCGAGGCGGTACAAAGATTATTTCTGGGCAAACCTGTCTTGCCTGCCACAATGCCATGCCTGTTTTTACTCCGGCTCGCTTCGCAATATAGTTTGCAGTCAGCACAATTCCATGTCTTGCTTCCGGATCACCACCGACTGCCATCGGCTTCCCGGCAAGTTCTGGATGATGCAGCATCTCAACACTTGCGTAAAAGCAATTCATATCTGAATGAAGAATTGTCCTGCTCATAACATTCACCTACCAG
>OLNF01003436.1_pt1 | contig 11515 bp, 22 predicted proteins | sample 1673061 | NCBI WGS metagenome assembly OLNF01 (sample SAMEA3136751, study PRJEB25190) | human gut metagenome | reverse complement strand
ATTTGTTGTATCCCATAGATTAAAAGGGGATGTCGGGATCGTCGTCCATAAGAGGATCAAACGTCTGCGGTGCCGTATCTGTTTCGGAGTTTCCGGCGTTGCTCTTGTAGCCGCCAAAATAGATGTTGCTGGCCACCACCTCATAGGCAGCTCGCTTATTGCCGTTTTTGTCCTCATAATTTCGGGTGGACAATCGCCCGGAGACAACTGCCATCTGCCCTTTCTCGAAATATTTCTCGGCAAATTCAGCCGTTCCGCGCCATGCAACAATGTTGATAAAATCAACGCCTCTTTCTCCGTTCTGGCTCTTGTAATCCTGGTCAACAGCCAGCGTGAAGGATGCAACTGCGATCCCGCTCTGTGTCCTCCTTAGCTCAGGGGCGCGGGTCAGCCGCCCCATAAGCACAATATGATTTAACATTGTTATCCTCCCTTGTGATAGATTAGTTTGCTTGGATTCCAGCTCGGATATTTTGATTTTAGATAATCCTCAATTATCCGACGATATGCCGGACGGAGCGGTGTTTGATCGTATTGCCTGTGGCACTTATCGCACAGCGTCACGATATTTTCTTCCACTCCAAGCCCCAGCGCGGAGCGTGGGATATAATGGCACCAGGGGTTTCCAGGTGCGCCGCAGATAATGCAGCGGCCACCGTCCCGCTCCCACACAGCCCTTTTAACCGCTGACGAGATAGCAGTAGCATTTTTAACCGTGCCCATCCCATGCCTCCAACATTGCCGCCAGCTGATCCGGCGGAAGATATTCAATACCGTTTTCTCGGCACTCGTCAACAATCAGGTCAATCAGCCTGGCCATTTGGGCCGTATCATAGACGCTTGACCCATAGTAGAGCGCCACATCAATCATCCCAGGTGTTCCGCTGGCTCCGATGACCTCAGTAATCCAGCCTTTGCCGTTGTGCGCCCAGCTCTGTTTGAGCTTGTCCAGGGCTTGGGGCGTAATTGTGACCACTGTGCAGTTGTCTCCAACATCCGGGATCAGTTGGCGGTAAATATCTTCCGGTTTTCCGCCGATCACCGCCGCCAGTTTGCCCAGGAGCACCCATGCATAGGCGTTGGCGGATAAGCTCCGCTTCTCCCGCCAGTTGGTCAGTTTGACCCGCTGGGGCTTGTCCGTGCCTTCGGCGTAGGATCTGGCCGTGTAGCCATCTGCCACAAGGAGGTGGAGCCATGTGCCATTCTGGTCAATAGACCAGCCGATTTTATCCGCCCTGGTTTCCACTTGCGGCCTCCTTGCGCTTCTGGCAGCATTCCCAACAGAGCGGCTGTCCATATTTCCCGGTGCTCTTGTTGGCTACCACAGCGGCGCCCATGACCCGCCCATTGGGTCTGGTCACGTCCTTAATGACGTTGCCGCAGTCCTTACAGCGGACTATTCTGGGTGGCAGTGCAGCCTCTGGGGCGGTGCTCTGTGCCTGCGCCTTTGAATTCTTCTGCTCCCGCCGGGTTTGGGCCGCATATGCGTCCGTGTCTGCGTCCTTGGTGTCATCAATGCAGAATAGACCGTTGAGCGCATATTTCCGAGCATAGCTGGAGGCTGTCCCTGTCACCTGGCAGTCATCCATTCCCTTTTTACTGTCCGGCTCTCTGGCGTAGGCGGAAACAGAGGTATGCTCACCAGTCTCCACGTCATAGAAATTTGCTGTAGAGTGGACATAGTATCTGTTGCCAATCTGCTCCAGGGTGTCCGTGACCAATACCGTAGCCCCGTGAGCCTTGCATAGCGGTTTGACCGCCTCTAAAATGTCCTCACAGCTTCGGTAATGGTATTTTCCAAAACTGTTGTACTGTCCCTTTGGGGCTTTCAGTTCGGCCTGTACGTCCAGCAATTTGTCATATATCCCCATCGTCTGCATCTCCCTCCAAATCAAATTTTAATGGGCACTGTGACCCGATGTACTTGTCTGGGTACTCGCACACCTGACCATTAAGACCGCAGGTGGAATACGTCCGTCGGAAGTACCAGCACTGACGGCAGTTGATATCGGCGTTTCCTTTGAGGTCAACCGGAAAATGGACAGTCACCGTAGCCACGCCTGTAATGTAGCCCTGTACTCCGCTCTCAATCATGTCATGGTCGCCTCTATCAACTGCGGTAAAACTGCTTCTGCCACCGCCTCGGAGCAGTCCAAACAATACTTGTGACCATTGACCACATAGCAGGCATCTGTCTGGATTGGCTCTTCACAGTAATAGCACCGTGGTCGGCTGTTCAGCCAATCGGTGTTTTCCTCGTCCCAGCGGTTAAAGTCCGCAATGGGGTTATCAGAATAATATCGAAACATTATCCTTCCTCCCCAAGCTCAATCTGAGTCTCTGCAAGGTCTGCGGCAAGCTGATACGCCTTACCGTGTTTATTGTCACCGTGGGTCTGCTTGACCTTCGCGCGGAACTCATCCACCGTGCCACGGAAGCAGCCGCAACAAACGGAGATAGCGAAGCCAGCCGAAAACTTTACGCGGAAGAATGTGGTCGTATCATCACGGCTGCCGATCGGTCCGACAGTCAATACATGCACTGCCTTTGACACCCGGGCCTCGTCGGAAACCCGGGCCTTGCCGGAAACCCGGGCCTCGTCGAACACCCGGGCATTTCCGAACACCCGCGCCTCGCCGGACACCCACGCCTCATGCTCCTGACTCAGGTTGGCTTCACTTTCAATCCAGCCACCTAGGTCACCGGCTTTTACGCCATATCGCACGATATCAACGAGTGCGCGGATGCGGTGTAGCGTGACGCCAAACTCCACCTTAGTTTCATCGGTAAGTTCGTATTTTTTCATGCAGATTCCTCCATTCTGCCGCATTCGGAGTTCCCGCTCCAGGGCGGCTTTTCTTATGCTTCGTATGCTTTTATCGTCCGGCGGATGATATCCCCGCCATAGCTGTCCTTGGTCAATTCCAGAAACTCTTTGGTGGTCATGCTACCGTCAATATCAATTTCGTGATCCTGCGCAAATGCCGTTCTCCCCTGCAGGCAGCTTCCGGTCAATCGGTGGTGCCAACTGAAAAAATCCCGGTTCGGATATCGCTCATGGATGCTGTGCGATTCCATAAACTTTTCAATACGTTCCTCCTCCGGCATGTCGTCGAACAGCTTTTCAAGGAGCGCGTCTCGCGCCTCTCTCAGCGTTTTCCCGTGTGAAAACATCCCGTCCTGCTTGACTATAAAGCACTTCTCCGTGGTCAAATCCGAGTGGAGTATCCGTCCCATAGCGTAGGCGTCGTGGCACACGTCAATGAGCGTTCTCACCCTATCAACCAGATAGACCGTCTGACCGTTTAGCGCCTTGATGCCGTCGCCGGAGCCGTAGCCGTAGCCGTAGCCGGAGCCGTCGCCGGAGCCGGAGCCGTAGCCGTCGCCGGAGCCGGGATTCAGAAATGCCAGGATCTTCTGCTCAAGTGTCAGACCTTCCATGGCTTCACCGCCTCAATGGATTTTACGGCTGCATCGGTGCAGGGTAGGATCTCGATTGCGTCCAAGACCTCCAAGCTATCTACCATCACGGTGAACTTGCAACTCTCTGGCTGGTTCACGCCCTCAATCGCCAACTGCATAAGGCTTGCCGCTCCAAACCATCTCCATAGACACCGAGCGTTTTTCATAACTACGTCCTGTCCGTTCCGGCTTTCAATTTCGCCGTAGAATACGCCGCTGCGGTCGCACCGCACAATGTACTGCTGATTTCCCATATTTTTCCCTTTCTGCGTTTCAGCTCGCCAGCTTATTCGTAAATTACACGATTCCAGCCGAAATCATCATGGCGAAAATAATAATGGCCGCACAGATTGCACCGAGGCTCATGCCATTCAGAAACCTTGCCAGTTCTCTGCTGATCCGCCGTTCCAACTTTCCGTCCGTCGGCACTTCTTCTGTCCCCGTGCGCTTGATGATCTCCGCCGGGATCGCCACCGCATCCTGCTGGTCGGCAAGCTCCTGATTACGCTGGGCAAGCGCCCGCTCAAATGCCAGGTTCCATTCCTCAGGATTTCCTAGGATCCCCTCGTTTTCCTTCTTCGCCGCTTCCTGCCGTTCCAGCAGCAGTGCAGCTCTCCGGCTCTTCTGTAACTGCCGGTCAATGGGTGTCTCGATTCTCATGCTTGTTTCCTCCTCTTGTCCTCAATGCTGCACAGCGCCTGATCCAACTGTTCTAATTTTATGTAGTCCGCCACGGGCAGGCCACCGTCATAGCGTGCCTTGGTCAGCAATTTATCTCGATCTTCACGTCCAAGCTCGCCAAACGCTTTCGCATATTCTGTGTATTCCATTTTGTCGTTACCTCCTATTGCTCACCATCTATGTGCCGTGGTATCCACCGTTTATGATTCCGATATACTCGGTTATCACGGTCTTTCTCCCGGTTGATTCTGTCCCGCTCCTCTCGGAATGCTATGTATTTCAAGCAGTCGCTGTGGCACAGTGTGTGCCGATCCGGGCAATTCTTGCAGGGTGCGTTCATACGTCCACCCCGTAAGCCCGGAGGAAAGGAATCCTCGGTATCTTCGTCCTGTTCCCAACAACGGAAACGGGGAAATGAAGCAGTTCCGGTTTCTGTCTGGCTGCCACTCGGATCAAATCCGGGCTACAATGCATCACCCGTGCGGCCTCTGCCGGTGTCAGATTCGCCTTATCAAGCCCCTTGATTTCCTCAAGCAGTTCCGCATCCGTCATTGTCCTTTTCCTCCTTTTTCTTCTTCTCGTCACGCTCTGCCGCTTCCTCCAGAGCGCGGAGAAAGTAGCCCTTGTCAAACTCGCTCAGTTTCGGCAGACCTTCCTTGATAATCTCTGCCATTTTCTTTTCCTGTTCAGACATTGTTTGTCCCCCTTTCGTTTTGCCTGTTCTGTTTGTCCTTTAGACTGATATGCCAACGGTTTTTGTCTGCAAAATAGCTGAAAAAACAAATCGGTGCATCCGCGTACTCGAGTACCGCATCTTCAAACCACGTCCCGTAAGCCAGCAATGTTGATTCACATTCTGGCAATCTGCTCCCGCGAATAAAAATCTCGGTATCATCCGTGATGATTCCATTCGTGTTTTTCAGCAGGAAACCCAGAGTTATGTCTTCATTCCGCATCTTATCCCCTCCCTCGCCTCTGCGTTTTTAACGTGGTTATATATTATATCAATTAGATTCATTTGTCAATAGCTTTTTTGAACTTAATTAAAAAATATCTTGATTTATTTTATTAACGTGGTATAATAGTATCGTGGTCAAAGGGGAGGTGATACTATAAACGCAAGAATAAAAAATCTCAGAAAATGTGCCGGAATGACATTGCAACAACTTGGTGATAAGATAGGCATCACGCCGACAGCGTTGTCGAACATCGAAAATAGCAAAACAAACCCTTCGAATCAGACAATTATTTCAATTTGTCGGGTCTTCGGCGTGTCGGAGCATTGGCTCCGTACCGGTGAGGGCGAAATGTACGTTAAAAAGTCCAAGGATGAGGAGATCATGGAGTTCTTCAACGACGTATTACAGGACGAACCGGAATCATTCCGTCGGCAGTTTGTTTACAAATTGTCGAAATTATCGGAAGCAAGCTGGCAGGCCATGGCACAATTGGTTGTTGAGTTGACAAAAGGAAAGGAGTAGGGGCTTCCCCCCTGCTCCTTTTGCATTGAATTTGTGTCATTTTGCGCCAATTACTTGAAAATCGCTTGCCTGAATAGTATGATGGTTTTAATGTAATCTACACTGTAAGGTGTAAAATAAAAGGAGGAAATCCCTATGAAAAAGCAACTGGCAAAAATCACATCGGCGCTGCTTACAGTGTTGATGCTCACCACGTCCGTATTTGCCGCATCGGCAAGCGATTTCGCGGATGTAAATCTGGATGCATGGTATGGCGATACATTGACCTATGCCGTGGATCACTCGATGGTCAATGGTAAATCTGCTACCACCTTTGCGCCCTATGATACCATGACACGTTCCCAGTTTATTTCGGTCTTTGGCCGTGCTATGGCCGGCAGCGGAACCAATACATATAAGTTTGCCGATGTAGACAATAACGCCTACTATATCCCGTACCTCTACTGGGGCGTTGATAACGGCATTATTAACGGCACCGGCGATACGACCTTTTCCCCCAATTCCCCCATCACTCGTCAGGACATGGCAACCATCGTTGGCCGTGCCATCGGTAATCTCGGTCTGAACGTTGCCGCAGGAGATAAGATTGCAGACGGCTTTCAGGATGCTTCTGCGATCTCTGGATATGCACAGCCCAGTGTTGAGCTGCTCCGTACCCTTGGGATCGTAAATGGTGACAACAACGGCAATTTCAACCCGAAGAAAAATATGACGCGCATCGAAGGCACTGCGGTGCTGGTTCGCCTCGTGCAGCAGATCCAGCCTTCTGCAACGCCTACGGACCCCACACAGTCCCAGAAGAATGCACTGGAACGGGCAAAATCCTACTTGCGTGTATCTGCATTTTCCAGGACTGGCCTGATTGAGCAGCTGGAATATGAGGGGTATTCGACGGAGGATGCGACCTATGCTTCAGACAATTGTGGTGCAGATTGGTATGAGCAGGCACTAAAAAAAGCACAGAGCTACCTGAGAAGCTCGTCCTTTTCTTATACCAGATTGATTGAACAGCTGGAGTTCGAAGATTTTACATCCGAGCAAGCAATATATGGCGTAGACAACTGCGGTGCCGACTGGTATGAGCAGGCTGTGAAGAAAGCGAAGGATTATCTTGATTACACGTCCTTTTCTTATGACGGGCTTGTGTCCCAGCTGGAGTTTGAAGGGTTTACCCACGATCAGGCGGTTTACGCCGCAGATCAAACCTACCAGTAAGCCGTAAAAAAAGGAGCGGGATTCCCGCTCCTTTTAACTATTCAACCGGAAGCCTCAGCTGGATAAACCGTAAAATCAACCACAGGCTCCGCTCATTTTCGCACGTATCAACTAATCGCTTGATTTCCTCTTTGTACGCATTCATTTTGTCCTCCAGTCACTGCACTTTATGGATAAGTCTTCTTCTTATGTAAATTCTTTCCGCAAACACCGGCGGCGGATAATCCTCATGGCACTGCATCATCTCGCTCACCTCCCGCAGTGCTGATACTTCGAGTATACCACGCTTATTTTTCCAATCAATACCATTTTTGTGTTCTTTTGATGCTCTTTTGCGGCTCAAAAATTGCCAGAGGAGATGATAACGTGAGCCGAAATCAGATAGCCCTAATCCGTCAGTTAAAAGTCATGCGGGAGCAAAAGGGGCTTACCTACCAGAATATCGTAGACGCGTGTGAACTTGCCGGGGAACCGGTTTCCATGTCTTCCGTGCGCCGGATTTTTACTGCGGACGATGAAAGGGCCGAGGAATTCCGCGTATCCACCCTGCAAGCCGTGGCGCGCGCTGTAATCGGTGACGGCTACAACCCGGATGTAACGCCACCGGAGGATATAGCAGCGCTTCGGGCGCTTCTGGCAGTCAGAGAAGACGCAGACCGGGAGCGCCAGCGCGGAATTGATGCACGATCCGCCCAGATAGACCGGATGCAGACCACCATTGAGGAGCAGCAAGCGGAAATAAAACGCAAATCCAGAACCATAAAGATCATGATTTTATGGGCGGCAGCTGCAACCGTTCTTCTTGTCCTAGTTGCCGCCGGACTGATTGCTTATATGATCTGGGATATGTTGCATCCGGGCATCGGCCTGATCCAGCAATGAGAGGAAACGAAAAGGTTAGTCCTCAAAAAACAAAAAATGCCCCCGGTGTACCGAGCACCGAGGGCATTACGCAAATTCGGGGAGATACAAATTGGAGAAATCCAGATTTGAGGAATCTGCGTATTTATTATAACAGATTCCTCCCAGAAACACAAGGGGGAGAATCATATGCAATGCCGAAAATGCCATGCAGAAGCCCCAGGTGGGGCCAATTACTGCCCAAAGTGCGGGGCCAAATTAACTGTAACCACAAGCGTAAAAAGCCGTGGAAACGGACAGGGGACGGCCATCAAGCGAGGGAAAACGTGGACAGCCGTATGGTCTGCCCCACGCTACATCGGAGAGGATGGTAAGGTACACTATCCGCGGAAGTGGAAGGGCGGCTTTGCCACAAAAAAAGCCGCGCTGGCCTATGCGTCATGCCCTCCGGAAACTGTCGTAAAAGTGCCTACACTCCGCGAGTATCATAAAACATGGCACTCATCTGCATTTGCCAAGCTTGGAAAATCTAAGCAAACGGCCTATGAGATCGCTTGGAAGCGTTGGGAGGGCCTATACGACAAACCCATAACCGAGCTATCCATTGGAGATTTGCAGGGGCAGGTGGACGCTGAGACCTCCACATACTACCCAGCACGGGACATGAAAACCGTAGCGTCCCACCTCCTGAAAATGGCCGTTGCCGAAGGGCACCTCCGGGCAAATCTGGCGGAATATATTGAGCTTCCGCCGCTGGATGAAAAAGAGATGACCCCGTACACCGAGGACGAGATTAAACTATTCTGGGCGGCGTACACTGCCGGTGATACGTTCGTGGGCTATATTCTCCTGATGATCTATACCGGGATGATGCCCGGGGAGCTTTTCATCCTAAAAAAGGATATGATAGATTTTAACAAGTGTGAAATTCGGGGAGCTGGCCTCAAGACCAGAAAGCGGAAGGAAACGGCCATGGTATTTCCACAGTCCATCTGCCCCGTGCTCCATAAACTCTGTGACTACTCCAACAGCCGGAAAGATTACGTCCTCTGTATGGATCGGGATAAATTTTACCAAGAATATCACAGAGCTGTCCAAAGTGCAGGTTGCAGAGACCTCCCGCCGTACTCATGCCGCCACACTACCGCCACTGCGCTGGCGCTGGGCAATATTGCCCCGTCCGTAATCCAGGAGGTTATGCGGCACACTAAATTCACAACGACCCAGCGCTATATTCATCCTGATAGTGCCGCTTCTCATGCCGCCATAAATCAGATGGCGTCAACGTCTGAGTAGCATTGTTGTTAGCAAATCGTTAGCATATCCCGAATTTTTCTTGTAATTGCAACGATTTTTTCACCCCTGCTAAGGGAGTAGGCCGGGAAACCGGCGCGAGGGTTCAAATCCCTCCTTCCGCGCCAAAAGTACCGCATTTGCACTTGATTTTGTGTAAATGCGGTACTTTTTTGCTATATTTGTTTGAAAATCTGTGCTTTGCAAATCCACGAGGAATCACGCAGGATCATGCCGAATCAGGCAAAAATACAGTATATTGTTAGCATAATCGTTAGCACTATTTTTCGACGATCCCGTGATAATACGCCGCCAGTTTCGCTTCCGGCCCCGGACCGTCCTGGTCGAACAGGAATGCCTTTGCCATCTCCGCATAGAACTCCGGCTTGTTGCACCCGAACTTCGTTGCAACCGCGCAATAGTCGGAATACATCATGTTCATGGTGACGTTCCACATCTCCGGCGTGATGTGATCCATCACAACGCCTGCGGTTTTTGCCGCCTCCGTGGTCTGTCCAACCTTCCAGTGTCCGCCTGCGCTGCCATCCTCGTTTTTCATATGAGCGCACCATTCTTCGATTTCATCGGCGCTCAGATTCTCGACGCGGCAAACGCAATGCTCCATGTCGTTGACGTGCTCCCAGCATTCAATCATAGCATCAACAGCGGCCATTGATCTAGTCCCGATTGGCTGATCGAGGTATTCCGCCAATTCATGCTCCAATTTGGATTTATACTCGCTCAATTTGGATTTCATGGCGATCACCTCACGCCAGCTTTACGGCGCTTGCGCATACATGGGAAACCGTGCCTGCTACACCGCCGAGCGTCGCGCTGATTGTTGGAGCGCCATTGCAGCACACTGGGACATAGATTGTAGTCTCTGCGTGGAGCGTGTACACAGAGCCAGCGGCTACCGTTTCCTGCGCATTGAGGCAGGGAAGCGTTGCCGTGTCCTTGAGTCCCTGGAGCACCGCCACGCCAGCAGCTGACGGTGTGAAGGTCACGTCATAGGATACGCGGTAAAGCCCGGAGGCGTTGATCTGGAAGCCCCCTGTGACTGTATCCACAGAGCATCCGGTATCAGTGTTGAGCACACCCAGCACGGATACGGGGGTGCCGGTGGCAACAAACGCTTGTGATGCGTCGTTATAAGCGTTCTGGGCGCTCTTATAGTGGGGATTTTTAAGATTTCTGTTGCAGCTCATATTGTTCTCCTTTCAGAAATGCCCGGGGTGTTTCCGCCCCGGGCTTGCTTACGCTGTTAGAGCGGTTAATTATTTAGGTTATGCGCACCCGCAGCCGCTATTGCAGCCACAGAATGGAGAGGGCCCAGCCGTGTATGTGTATCCGTTAGGATACCGCACTACGCCGTACATGCGATTGTCAGCCTCGAGGCTGGACACCTTATCACGGAGCTGCTGGATCTCATTGGCCTGCATAAGCGCTCGTGTCTGCTCACCCTCTGCATGGATAGCCGTTGTGATGTCGCAGGTCTGCCGGTCAATTTGTGCGGACAGGTTTGCGGTGGCAAGCCGATTTTCACAGCAGCACTGAGCAAGCTGGCTCTGGATGTTGTTTCCAGTCTGCATGATTGTGGTGTTGGTTCCGGCCTGCGCCAAAGCCACTTCCTTGCCGAGCTGGCCGATGTTGCCCTGCATATCATACCCGAGATTGCAGATGCCGTTTCCGATGTTGGTCAGCCGGTCGTTGATCTGTCCAAACTGCTGGCCGAACAGGATTTCCTGCTGGCTGGCAGCTGTGGCGTACTGACCGAAATCGCTCTGCCGGTTGAAGCCGTTCCAGCCGCCGCCCATAATGACGAACAGAAACAGGATGATGATCCACCATGCACCGTTGCCCGCCATTCCGTCAGCGTCCCTGGTTACAGCCGCGAGATCGGAAAGAGAATAGTTTTCCACTGTATCACTCCTTTTGTAATTTATATAATCCCGTTGCGCACCGGGGTTATTTCAAAAATTTTGAAAATTCTTGCGCTTGCGCTTTGAGCTGATTAAATTGCTCCTGCGACATTTGCCCGGAGGCTAGGAGCTGCTCCACTTGCTTTCGCGCGCCGTCCGGCGTCATTCCCGCCGCAAACTCGCGAAATTTGGAGATCATAGCCATTGGATTATTTTGTTGGCTTTGGCTTTGCGGCAGAAACTGGTTCAGCGGATTTACCATTTACAATTTCCTCCAATCGTTTAATTCGGTTTTCTAAATCACCGACAGATGCCGTCTGTGCGTCCTGATGAGGAGCTATATCAAATGCTCTAACCGTTTTGTACCCGGCACCGTCAGTCTGACAGAGCCAAATCAGCGGGGCAGTATCATCCATCACGATAGCACTGCTATTGGGAGCCATTTGGAGCGCCTGTGCTCCATTCTGGCCGTTGACATGGATCTCACGCTGCTGGCAAGCGACGGGAGCCTGCCGCCGCACATGGACGAGCGCATCGACGCACTTGCTGAGGCGGGCGTGCTCTTCTGCCCGGCGAGCGGGCGCCCCGCACCAACGCTGC
>OLNF01003431.1_pt1 | contig 11524 bp, 9 predicted proteins | sample 1673061 | NCBI WGS metagenome assembly OLNF01 (sample SAMEA3136751, study PRJEB25190) | human gut metagenome | reverse complement strand
TTATATCCAAATTGATACTCAGATGAATCCTGTACAATTTGTACAAATTGTTTTGCTTCTTCTTCTGCTTTAACTCTTGGTTGTGATGAATGACTACAATATCCTTCCAGAATTTTAGGAAGCTGTTGCTTTAACAACTCTTTGTCCTTTTTACCAATAGCTCTTCGTGTAGTATCTGCTGCCGAACCAGTAAAACCACAAATATCTGTCAAGAATTTAATGGTATCTTCCTGAAAAATAAGATAACCATTGTTACTTGCAAGTAAATTATCAATTTCCTTGGAAGGGTTATCATTATGCTCTCCAGCAATCATTCTATCCCTATATGATTTTCCTGAAGGTCTAAGAGCTGCATTAACCATACTCATATGGTTGATGGTATTCGGCTTAAAATCTTTTAACAATGAGAAAGCATAATCACCCTCAAACTGGAATACTCCCTGTTGAGCTGTAATCATATTATGCCACACCTTTGGGTCATTCCAATTTAATTCGTATGATTTCGGATATGGAATACCAGCATATTTACAAGCATCTTTGATAATACCTACTGTTTTTAATCCAAGAATATCAAACTTAACATAGTTCAATGAATCTACTGCCTTCATTGCACAAATGGAAACAGGCATTTCTGAATCTCCATCCTTATAGAAAAGTCCAATATTATCTGCCAAAGTAATCACCCACCAGCTGGATCAGGCGTGACACGCCCAGACCACGGGTAAAGATGGCGTTCTGGGCAAACAGGGCCAGCACGGCGTAGGCAAAGGCCACACCGATGGTATTCATCACAGCACTCACTGATCCTGCACCTCCTTCCGGGGGTGCGCAGCCAGCGTGCCGCGCGCCTCAGTTTTCAGGTATTCCTTGTGTTTGCGGGCCAGCGCGCGCCAGACGGCACACACCACGCCCAGCACGATGAAACCGCCTGCCGGCATGGATGCCATGGGCAGGACAGAGCGGCTGAGCTGGATCCCAAACACACTGCCCAGCGCCAGCCACTCCCGCAGGCAGCCCACGATGAACAGGATGAGCGCGTAGCCCACCGTGATGCGCAGACCCTTGGAGACAGCCTTGCGCATGGTTTCCTGCACGCGGCCAAAGCGGTAGGTCAGCAGAGGCTCCACCACCAGCATGGGCAGGTAGATGCCCAGCATCAGCAGGTCGGTGCCGAACACGGCGTTCAGGATGGGATAAGCGGCAAGGTAGACCACCGCCGCACTGCCGCTGTACACCAGCGCCCGGGGCAGCAGCTTTTTCTCCAGCTCTTCCGGGGCGGGCTGCTCGTCCCGCAGGGGGAACAGGCGGCTGACCAGACAGGCCAGCATCCGGGAAGGCGTGAGCAGCAGGGCCACAGCCACGGCCAGCATCAAAGCATTTTTGCCCGTGGTGGCAAGCACCACCAGCGGAGCCAGACCCATGCCCTGCATGACAACGGGGTTGTTTTTGAACACCCGGTCATGGTGGGCAAACTTCTCCGGATCGCGGGTGATCAGTTCTGCAATGGAACGTTTCATTCAGCGCCCTCCTTTCCGGCCGCGGGGCGGTGCATCAGCTGATACAGGCGGCTCTCGGTGCGGTCCATCCAGCCGGAAATGCTGTTGACCGTGAGCAGGGCAAAGCAGACACCCGTCTCATACACGCCATAATACCGGAAGCCCATGGTGATCGCACCCACCAGCACACCGTACAGGATGCGGCCCAGACGGTGATGGGCGCAGGTATAGGGCTCGTTGAGCAGGAACACCGCGCTGAACAGCATGGCACCGGTCAGCAGCTCGTCCCGCACGCACTGCAGGCGCAGGGCGATGTCCACGCCGTTTACTCCCACCTGACGGGGGAAGAGGAAGGCGATGAGGGCACAGGTGACCACAAAGCTGACAGAAGCGCCCAGACGGACATCTTTCTGCAGCCAGAGGAAAAGCCCACAGGCCAGAAGGATGAGGGCAGCACCGGTGCCCATGGGGGCGGCGTACTCGCCCAGCACAAGCGAAATGGTGCTGATGTTCAGGCTGCCGCCGCTGCGCAGGGTATCCGAAATGGTGCTGGACACCGGCACGTCGGTGGCATCCCACAGGGGGATGTTGATATAGGGCTGGGGGTAGCGGAACACCTGCTCCGGCCAGGACACCGCCGCCACGGCGTAGCCCACAGCAGCGGGGTTGAAGGGATAGCTGCCGTAGCCGCCAAACACCTCCTTGCCGATGAGGACACCGGCCAGCACCGCCATAATGACCACATACCAGTCCACCGTGGCGGGCATGAGCAGGGCGATGATGAGGGCAAAGCTCTCGTTGGAGAAATCCCCGGCCCGATACACGCGGCGGCGCAGCAGGGAGACCAGGCGGTCACACAGATTGCCGGTAAGCAGCGCCGCGCCGCAGAGCAGCAGGGGCCGCAGACCGTACAGGAAGCAGGCCATGCAGAGCAGCGGGATGGTCATAAAGCAGACGTGCAGATAGTACCGCCCCGTCTTTGCAAGCTCCTGCTCCTGCTGCTGGATCAAACGTTCATCCATGGTAAGGCACCTCTCACAGGGCGGCCAGACGGCGCACCGCAGCAGCCGGGTCGGCTGCGCCGAACACGGCACTGCCCGCCACCAGAATATCGGCACCCGCCTCCACACACAGGGGGGCGGTGGTGTCATCCACGCCGCCATCCACTTCCAGCAGGTAGCGGGCGCTCCGCTTTGCCCGCTCTTTCTTGAGCCAGCGCAGCTTTTCCAACGCCGAGGGCATGAACTTCTGCCCGCCGAAGCCGGGCTCCACGCTCATCACCAGCACCAGATCCAGCTGGTCGAGATACGGGGCCAGCGCTTCCGGATCCGTACCGGGCTTGATGGTCAGGCCCACCTTGCAGCCCAGTGCCTTGACCGCATCGATGGTCTGCTGGATGTCGTCCTCGCACTCGAGGTGGAAGTTGTACAGGCTGGCACCCGCCTTGATGAAAGGCTCTGCATACTGCAGCGGGTGGCTGATCATCAGGTGGACATCGTAGAATGCTGCGGGCATCCCCTTGTGCAGGCTTTTCAGCACCGGCACGCCAAAGCTGATGTTGGGCACAAAGTGGCCGTCCATCACGTCATAATGCAGCATCTGCGCACCGGCATCCAGCACCATGCGGCAGTCTGCACCAAGCTGATTGAAATCAGCCGAAAGGATCGAAGGACTAATGATCGTCATTGTGTTTTATGCTCTCCGTTATTTTTCAGAAAGATTACACCATCCGTTCTGCCAGAGCACCTGTTTTGGGGCCGGAATGCAGGGCGGGCATGGTTACTCTTAGTTTACATGAAAACACGCAAAAAATCAAACCCGGAGCCGTGTTTTTCACGGAAAAGTCTCAAACCTGCCCCCGGATACATCCAAAATCCATTCCAGAACCAAAAACGACCAGACCGCCCCGCCCGTTTCAGGGGGGACAGTCTGGCCGCGGATTCAGTTGACAGGCTTCATGCTGGCGGGGTCCTCCACCGGCACAGGCTGACCGGATTCGTCCGGCAGGCGCTTCATGCCGCTGGGGTTGGGGGGCGTGGCGGGCAGGGTGAACACGAACTGACACCACTCGCCCTGCTGGCTCTCCACACGGATCTGGCCTCCGGAAAGGTTGACCAGCACCTTGCAGATATTCAGGCCAAGACCGGCCCCCCGGGCGTGCAGGCCGCGGGACCTGTCCTCTTTGTAGAAGCGCTGGAACACATAGGGCAGCGCCTCGGGGCTGATGCCCTGACCGGAATTCCAGATCGAGACCTCCACCTCGGGGCCCAGCTTCTCCACATGGAACTTGATGGTGCCGCCCGCCGGGGTAAACTTGATGGCATTGTCCAGAATGTTATAAGCCACCTGATGGATGAGGTCGGGGTCCGCGTAGACCAGCACCTTTTCATCCATGGTCAGGCCTTCCAGATCGATCATGCCGTCGTTGATGCGCTGCTCCGCCGAAAGGGCCACACCGGTGAGCGTCTCCCAGATGTTGAACATCCGGGCGTTCACCTGATACTCGCCGCTTTCCAGCTTGGAGAGATCGAGCATGTTCTGGATGAGCCGGGCCAGGCGGCCGGTCTCCTCGCTGACCAGCTGCAGGTAGTGGTTCTGCATATCGGGCGGGATGGTGCCGTCCAGAATGCCGTCCACAAAGCCCTTGATGGTGGTCATGGGGGTGCGCAGCTCGTGGGCGATGTTGCCCATGAACTGGCCGCGGGAATTGTCGTTGGACTGGATGTTCTCCGCCATCTGGTTGAAGGTGTGGGCCAGATCCACCACTTCGCCCTCACCTTCCACGCCCTCGACACGGACAGAGAAGTCCCCGCCGCCAAACCGCTGGGCGGCATCGGTGATCTTCTGGAGCGGGTCGGTCAGCTTCCGCATCAGGAAGGAGGTCAGCACACTGGCGCAGAGCAGCATGATGCAGGCCGAGAAGAAGAAGTTCGACCAGAACTCCTCCTTGAAATCGGTCAACCGTGCACCGGAGGAGCAGAGGAAGAGATAGCCGCTGTTGTTGCCCTGGGCATCCTGCATGTGCCGCACCGAGACATAGCTCTTCTCGGTCAGCACACCGTCCAGCGTGCTCAGGGTGTGGTAGGGCTGATCCCCGGCAACTTTTTTCATAAGCTCCGGCCCCACAATATCTGTTCCCACCATTTCGGGGTTGGAGGCAATGAGGATCCTGCCCTCTTCATCGGTGAAAAAGAGGTAAGCCTCGGCGCTCTCGCCGATGATCTCCAGCTTGGTGTTCAGGGCATCCAGCTCGGCCCCCTTGGGCAGAGCCGCCTGCTGTACGATATAATCCGCTGCGCGCTGGGTCACATCCGCCACGCTGTCCAGCGTGTCGTACCGCTCCTGGGCAAAATAGCGGCTGAACAGCAGCCACTCGGAGCAGCCCAGCACCGCCGTGCCCAGCACCAGCAGGGTGGCCACCATCGAAAAGAAGGTGACCGAAATACTTTTGCGCATTACTGACGCACCTCGAACTTATAGCCCACGCCCCAGACGGTCTTGAGCTCCCACTTGTCGGAAGCGCCCGCCAGCTTTTCGCGCAGGCGCTTGACATGGACATCGATGGTGCGGCTGTCGCCGTAGTACTCAAAGCCCCACACCTCGTCCAGCAGCTGGTCGCGGGTGTAAACACGGTTGGGGTGGGAGGCCAGGCAGTTCAGCAGCTCCAGCTCCTTGGGGGGAGCCTCCACCACCTTGCCCTTGACCCGCAGCTCGTAGCTGTTCATGTCCAGCCTCAGGTTGTCGAACTCGATCACGCCCTCGGTGCTCTCGGTCTGGGCGGTGGTGGTGGTGCAGCGGCGCAGCACCGCCTTGATGCGGGCCACGACTTCCTTGGTGTCAAAGGGCTTGACCATATAATCGTCTGCGCCCAGCTCCAGACCCAGCACCTTGTCAAAGGTCTCACCCTTGGCGGTCAGCATCATCACGGGGGTGTTGCCCAGCTTGCGGATGCGGCGGCAGACCTCCAGGCCATCCATTTTGGGCATCATCACATCCAGCAGCACCATATCGGGCTTGACCTGATTGAACTTGTCCAGACCTTCTTCGCCGTCGTTCGCGGTGGTGACCTGATAGCCCTCCTTGGTCAGATAAAGCCGCAGCAGCTCGCAGATGTTGGTATCGTCGTCCACGACGAGGATCTTTTCGTTGGCCATAGTGGTTTCCTCCCCAATTCTGTATGTTCCGGCCCTTTCGGGCCTTGTGACAAAGTATTCCACTTCTTATTATACGGAAGAGTTATGACAAAATAAAGAAGGTTTTGTATGATTTTTGGGACGCAGGCTCCGCCGCTCAGCTCATCATCAGCCGGATGATCTCCTCATTGGTCTGCCGCATCCCGTCCTTGCCCAGACGTCCGATGCCCTTGATGGTGGTCTCGATGTCCTTCATCACGATGCCATCGCCGCCCTTGAACTCCTGATTGCACTTGTACATGTTGTAGCCCAGCAGCGCCGCATCCACCGAAGATGCGATCTTTGCGGCGCAGGAAGCCTTGGCTCCGTCGCACACGATGCCGGACACGATGGCAAGGGCGTTGACCACCGTGTGGATGGCAGCCTGATAGCCGTCACCGCACAGGTACACGATGCCTGCGCCTGCACCCGCACCCGCGCTGACCGCGCCGCAGTAGGCAGACAGGGTGCCGATGCCGGTCTTTTCGTGGATGGCCACCAGATTGGAGATGATGAGGGCGCGGTAGAGCTTTTCCTTGCCGCTGTGCAGCTCCTTGGCGTACTCGATGAGGGGCACCGAGCAGGTGATGCCCTGATTGCCGCTGCCGGAGTTGATGATGACCGGCAGCTCGCAGCCGTTCATGCGGGCATCGGAGCCGGCGGCGGCCTTGGCTTTTGCGCGGTTGGAGACATCGTTGCCGTAAGTGGTCAGCAGCACCCGCCCGATGTTGGCGCCGTAGTCGCCCAGCAGGCCCTCTTCTGCAATGGCGTTGTTGTAGCGGATCTGCCGTTCCAGCAGGTCTGCCACGTCCCGCAGGTCGGCAGTCTCGGCAAAGTCCCAGATGTCCTGCATGTTCAGCAGGCTGCGGTCGGCGCGGGCCTCCTCCTGCACGGTCTCGTCCAGCAGGGGCACCTCGTACAGCACCGTGCCGTTCTTCTCGATGCGGCAGATGTTGGTGTGGTAGTCCGCGATGCGCACCCGGGCGTAGTCCTGCCCGCAGCGCTCGGTGACGACGATGTCAAACACATGCCCCTGCTCGGTGTGCTCGATGGTGATGGGCACTGTCTGCAGATAGTCCCGGATGGCAGACTTCTTTTCCTCGCTGACCTCCGAGATGACCTCCAGCTCCTTCTCGGCGGAACCGGCGATGATGCCTGCCGCCACCGCCGCCTCCATGCCCTTCAGGTGCCCGGTGTTGGGCACGATGACGCTTTTCACGTTCTTGATGATGCTGCCGCTCACCTGCAGCTGCACGCTGTCCGGCAGCACCCCCAGCACCTCGCGGGCTTTTGCCGCCGCATAGGCCAGCGCAATGGGCTCGGTGCAGCCCATCGCCGGGATCAGCTCCTCCTTCAGGATCTCCACATAAGCCTGATAGCGCGGGTCGTTGCGTTCCATAACATCCTCCTGCCTTCCCTTCCGGAAATCGGTTCGTATTTTAAGAACAGTATAATATAGAACTCCCGCCGTGTAAATCCGTTGTTTTGCGCCCATCCCCTTGCGCTCCGGGTTTTCATCGCGTATAATGATAGTTGTATCGTTATGCCAAAAAAACGTGTAAGGAGCGTATTTTATATGAAGTTAGGTATCGGAGGACCGCTACCTGATTTTATATCTCAATAATCCTCAATAAATACGAATATTACTTGATTTGAAGCGGATTTTGGAACAAACCAACCATATATAACTTCATGTTTTCCTATGCTACTCTATACGAAAATGGCGTAAAAATGGCGTAGAGAAAACTTACACGAGGGATATAGGTACGCCGCTGCTACAAATCAGTTTTCCAACAGGTGTGGGACGCTAACAACTCCCACGCCTGTTTTTTTGTTGTCCTTCGGGGCAAATATCGGGGATATTATCGCTTGTGCGCCGTTTATTTTTCTCTGCCATATTACCACCCTACATTTCACTTATCTGCCCCTTGTGCGTTACAATCTGCAAATACCCGCCTTTATTTAAGCAAGGGGCAAGCCCATAATGAGCTTGCCCCACTGTCATTCGGAAGTTCAGACGGTGAACAATCCGTTCACCGATTTATTCCTCGCTTTCATTATCGCTGGCGGCATTTCTATAATCCTCCTGCACACCCTCGGAGAGGTCAAAACACATCGTTTTTGCGTCTGCGACCCAAAAGCCACGCACACGATAGCGTTTATCGCTTTGCCAAACGCCCTCCATAGCGGCACGAATGGGGTCAACCAGATTCTTGTTGGTGATGCTGACCGTGGCCTTCTGCTCACCCTTCGGCTTGGAGAACTTGTAGCCCCTCTGCTCACTACTCTTACACATACGAACCGCAAAAACCTTGTTTTTTGCGTCAAGCTGGCACAGGACAAAAGCAGGATAGTTCAGGTCATCAAGTACCTTTTTCGTAAAGGTGACACCGTTCTGGTTAATGAAAATGTCGGGGTATGCGTTGGTGTTCGCATCAAGGATCTCAAAGTTCAGTGCGTTAAAATCAAATTTCATAATGGATTTTCCTTTCGGTATTAGAGATTTTTCAGCTCTTTCAGCAGTTCGCGGCGTTCCGAAGCTGTCCAGCGCGGGTCTAAAATGATATACCCTCTGAAATACTTGTCTTTAGAACGTGTGACCGTGAACCGCTTTGGCATAGCGTGTAGCCTTGCCGATTTGCCGGGTAGTGGCTTTTCATTTAAAATCTGTTGCACCTTCTGCCAATCGGATTTTTTTATGATTGCTGTGTGGTGTTCCTCTTTGAAATACTTGTTGAGCATAGTGTTTTTCACTGACTTATGCTCCCGAAAATCAATCGTACAAGTTTTCTGCATGAGTGCGTCCCCGCAATATTTCTCGTTCCGGAGAATACCGCGAATAGTAGCAGCCCGCCAAAAATCTTTCCCTTTAGGCGATTTGATGCCTTGCTCGGTCAGCGCGGCGGCAATTTCTGCGGGGGTTGCACCTTCCAAACAGCTTTCGTAGATGTACTCAACAATCTTTGCTTCTGTTGGCTCGATCAGCAATCGTCCGAAGTGGTCCCAATAGTAGCCAAGCGTGTTTATCACCGAGAATTGGTAGATACCCTCTGCCATGCGCCAGCGAATACCGTTTTTGATGGCTTCGCTCTTTTGCTGTGATTCCAATTCTGCAAGTGCTGACAAGACCGCTATCAGTAGATTGTTGCTGCCATCCCCGATAGAGGACAGCCCTTCGCTTTCAAATCGCACCGGGACAGGTGGAGTCAAGGCGTTCAGAGTACGCAAATTGTTCAAAATATCAACCGTATTTCTACCAAAGCGATTTATGCCCTTTGTCAAAATTAGGTCAATCTTGCCTGCTTTTGCGTCATCAATCATGTCCTTAAATCCCTGCCGCTTGTTCGTGGAAGTGCCGCTTACGCCGTAATCTTGATAGATTTTTACTAACTCCCAATCGGGATTGCTCTCAATTTTGGATTTGAAATAGACAATTTGCATCTCAAAACTGCCTACTTGCTGTTCTTCCTGTGTGCTGACACGGACATAAGCTGCAACACGCATTTTTCGGGGAGTCTGCCCTTGCGCTTGTACGGCTGGGGGTGGCGGTATTATAATTACACCGCCGCTTTCTCGATTCTTGCGGATTCCGTCATGTATGCGCTCCTTGCGTTCCTCCCGATTATCGGCGCGAGTCTTTTTTCGGCGGGACTGCTCTATCTCTTGAGGGTCAAGTTTCTTTGCCATATAAGCCCTCCCTTGCAGATATACGGATATTCCCGATGTGGTTCATAGGCGGCGCACCTCCTCGCTTACTGTTTTTCATTGGACAATTAACCTCCTTGCTGATTGTTATTTATGACTACCCTGCGGCGCATGAGCCAGGGGGTCACACAAAAGAAAACGAGCAGCAGAATTGCTCCTGCTGCCCGAATCGGCACTGCTTCTTATCGGGGGTAGATTTTATCGCCCCCTGCAAGTGACGGATATATGGTTATTTGATTTACAATGCCTTAACCGTGTCGATAAACTGGCTCATGCTCACCGCACCCGGCAAGAGGTTTTCCTCATTCTCAAACACCATGTAATAGCGGAAATTCTTGCCCGCTGCTGTGCGCCACGCTTGACCGAGTGCGATTTTCTCCCGGCTGTCATCATTTTTCAGATGTTCGCCCTTAGTTTCCGCACAGATGAGCTTGCCGCTCTGGGTCATAATCAGAATATCGGGGTAGTGCTTGATAAAGCCGTTAATTGCAAAGTCTTGACGTGCAATATTTCTGTGCCACCAGCGGACATTCGGCAGGGCGGTCAACTCTACAATCAACTTCTGTTCCAGTTTGTTCATGTCACCGTCCTCTGCTGCATACAGAGAACGGGCATATATGTCGGTATATGTGGCAGGATGGATAGAGGGGCGCAGACGGAAATAGGGCTTGCAGACGATGCGCTCCGTTTCCAGCCACCTTTCAAAGTTTTCTCGATAATGGGATTCCAGTAGCGTTTCAATTTTGGCGCGGATCTTTGCCGCATAGCCCAGCGGGGCTTTCTCCATAGCGGCAAGCTGCGCCTTATCCATATCGTTCACAATGCGGTCTATGTAGGCTTTCAGTTCGGCGGCGTCCACCATGTTCAGCTTGTTAAGCTGATTGAACATCATTTCCTTGCATTGACGTACCCGGCTTTCCGGCGGCAGATTGTTGAACCACTCTTTGAAGTACCGCTGTTCGGCGCTCTCCATCTTGAACACCTTTGGCAAACCGCCGTCCTGCTCCCGCACGTCGATTTCGCGGATTTCATCGTCTGCGGCGGCAAAGTCAATATCGTATGCCTTGCCCTTGAGGGTAAAGCCCTCTGCCAGCATTTCCTTGTCCAGCAGTTCAAAAGAGCCGTCCGTAAACAGAGATTGCTCAATTTTCAGGAAAAACTGCGGGATTTGCAGCGTTTCAATATCCTCCCGGAACTGCGGGTTTACTTGGAATGATTTCACTTTATCCCGCACCTCCCACGGAAGATTGTCCATCATCGGGTCATTGTCTGTCTGTTGGATAGCGTCTGTATATGCCTTTTCGACCTCTGCGGCAGCGTCCAGCATGGTGTCGGCTTTCGGGGCAGTTTCAGGCGTTTGTGCCTGTTCTCTGCGCCGCTCCAACTCTGCCCCGATAGATTTCCCATCCAGCCCCGAAAAATCGTCCTTGGCGGTTTCCAACGGGGGTTCCATTTCAGGACACCCTTGTTGATCAGGCAGCGTGATTTGTTCTGCTGGCTGTTCGGGAACCTGCGGTTTTGCGGACTCACCGATCCGATAGTCCTTATCGCTGAATCCTGCGCTGTTCAAGCCCTTGACTATATGCGCCACAGTATTGTTGAAGTCGTTGGAAGAAGTCAGCACATAGGACATATTGAGTGCGCTCTGTGTGTGCTGGCTCGTATGGGGCAGACGGAGAATCCGTCCTAAAATCTGCTCCACGTCAACCTGACTTGTCTTATTGGCAAGAGACGCAAGGATATAGGCAAAGGGGCAATCCCAGCCCTCTTTCAGCGCATTGACCGTGATAATGTATCGAATCGGACAGCTTAGGGACATCAACTCCACATTTTTCAGTTCGTTCACATCAGCGGTACGAATGGCAATTTGCTCGGCGGGAATCCCGGCGTCCACCAGTTTGTCCCGCAGTTTTTCAAAGGTGGTCGCGTCCTCCTTGCCTTTCGGCTGTGCCTGAAACAGCGCGATAGGGCGGATATATTTCCCCGTCTTGGCGTACTCCGCGCTTGCGATTTCTTCCAGTTTGTTCCGCAGGTCGATCGCGTCAATCAGTACCTCGGATTGGCTGTCCCGGTTATAGACGATCACGGGCAGCTTTACCATGTGTTCGTTTTTCAGCTGCACCGCGTCCACATAGGAGATGATATTGCTCT
>OLNF01003427.1_pt1 | contig 11536 bp, 9 predicted proteins | sample 1673061 | NCBI WGS metagenome assembly OLNF01 (sample SAMEA3136751, study PRJEB25190) | human gut metagenome | reverse complement strand
CGTATCTAGGAGATCCAAAGTATACAATAGAAGTGCTTCAGAAGTATAATTTTGCGTTCCAGAAAAGGTTTGGTCAGAACTTTCTGATCGATACCCATGTTCTGGATAAAATAATAGATTCTGCACAGATAACAAAGGACGATTTTGTACTGGAGATTGGGCCTGGAATTGGAACTATGACTCAATATCTGGCTGAGGCAGCTAGAGAAGTTGCTGCTGTTGAAATTGATACAACATTGATTCCGATTCTGCAGGATACACTCAAAGACTGGGATAATGTAACTGTGATCAATAATGATATCCTGAAAGTGGATATCAGAAAGCTTGCTCTGGAAAAAAATCAGGGGCGTCCGATCAAGGTTGTTGCCAATTTGCCGTATTATATTACTACCCCGATTATCATGGGGCTGTTTGAGAATCAGGTTCCTATTGATTCGATTACTATTATGGTGCAGAAAGAGGTTGCTGACAGAATGCAGGTAGGACCCGGAACAAAAGATTACGGGGCTCTGTCATTGGCAGTGCAGTATTATGCAAAGCCTCAGATTGTAGCAAATGTGCCGCCAAATTGCTTCATGCCAAGACCAAAGGTTGGAAGTGCAGTGATCAGATTGGAAAGGTATGCACAGCCGCCGGTTGATGTGAAGGATGAGAAGTTAATGTTTCGAATTATCCGGGCATCTTTTAACCAGAGAAGAAAGACACTGTTGAATGGATTGAAAAATTCACCTGAGATTCCATTTTCAAAGGAGCAGATTGAGGAAGCCCTGGGAATGTGCGGACTTTCTTTGAATATCAGAGGAGAGGCTTTGACCCTGGAGCAGTTTGCACAGCTGGCAAATGCATTCAGTAGTTTATAGAGAAACTACTGATGAACATTCCTGGAGCACAATGCGGAGAGTTATTTACTGCCTTCATAATTCATTTGACATTTGTTCAAAAAATTTTCACAACTTAAACATGATTCTATCATAATTGCAGGATATACTAAGTGCATAAAAATAATAAAGCCAACATTATTTTTATAAAATTTCTTTTTCATATGTTGATTGCCGGGAAAGGCAATTAACTCTCCTTCCTTTTAAAAAATAAATTTGAACGTAATATAAAAAGCATCCGTTTAGCCACCGGATGCTTTTTATATTATTTGATGCAGTTACATTGGGGGATAAAGGAATAGCAGATAAGTGATGTTTATTTTACAGAAAGCATGGTAGGTATGCTATAATGGGGCCGGTAAATGAGAAATGAGCAGATATGGTCATACAGAAAAAGGAATAGACTGGTGGATATATTATCTGCATATGGAAACGGCAGCCACAGGCAGCCTGAGATTATGGAGGAAATACAATTATGACAATAAAGAAATTAGGAGCACTTATTCTTGCGGGAACAATTATGTGTACAACACCTGCTGTACCTGCAATGGCATCAGATTCATCTACAGCTGTACAGGAAGTTATTACTGATAATGCTATTGATTCACTTGCATCAGATCCTGATGCTGTAGTAGATATTATTATGTATGTAAAGGATGCGGTAGATCAGCAGGACATTTCTGATGAGCAGATTAAGTCACTGATTCAGACTGCAGAAAGTACAGTAGGAGTAAGTCTGACTGATGAGGAAGAGAACAAAGTGGTTAAGATCGTAAAACAGGTCAAAGATACTAATATTGATGAAGAGCAGCTCAGAAGTACTGTGACAAAGGTTTATGACAAGTTAGAGGAATTAGGCATCGGTAAGGAAGAAGTGAAGGGAATCCTGAATAAGTTGTTTGATTTTGCAAAGAGCTTTTTTAACTAAAAATTATCCGCCCGATGCGGACATATGAACGTAACGGGAGTATACAAGTTATACAACTGACAAATAAGAGAAAAAAAAAAATATGTGTTATTTCTCTAAAAAAAAATAAAAAAAGTAGAATTAATTGTGCAAATGAACGAAAGTTAACTGCGAGTTCATATTTTATTCATAAATGATTGTTATTATATAAACAGTTCGAAAGAACCTACGAAAGACGTTGTAATGTGTTATCATTACACATAAATTTTTTTCATAATAATAGCCCCGGTAAACCACTGCCGGGGCACTCCTCGTTTTATGGGAGATTTTATAAATGAAGGGTTTGGATAGAATTGATTGCTTTTTGATTAGTTATGCCGCAGTAGTTATGATTACTGCGGCATTTTTTTGTCTGTTAATTTTCCATATTTCTGGATTTCGTTATTTAGTTCTTCCATGCGGGCATCCAGCTCCGCTACGTACCTGGCACATTCTCTTAATTCCTTTGTGATGTAATCAGGTCCGTCACCTTCGAATTTATAATGCATTTTATGTTCCAGTGTTGCCCAGAAATCCTGTGCAACAGTGCGGATCTGTATTTCTACTTTTGTATCAATAATACTGTCTGAAAGAAAAACAGGTGTGGTGACCAGCATATGGTAACTTCGATAACCGCTCTTTTTCGGATTCTTCATGTAATCACGTCTGGCAAGGATTGTCAGATCATTCTGTTTGGAAAGCATATCTGCTATCAGATAAATATCAGAAGTAAAAGAGCAGCTGATACGGATACCAGCGATATCATTGACGTAACGGACCATATTTTCAATGCTGGATTCATAACCATGTCGTTTTAATTTCTTTACGATACTTTCAGGAGTTTTAATTCTGGATTTCACGTGCTCGATGGGATTGTATTTATGTCGGTGCTGAAATTCATCGTTTAAAATATCAATCTTAGTTCTTACCTGTTTCAGGGCAGACTTATATACAAAAATGACAGTTTCCCAGTCATTCAGTTCTTTAAAGTCCCTCAGCGGGACGGAATCATAATTCATGTATAAATATCCTTTCAGCTATGCTTTGTAATGCATAGAGTTGTTCTTGGTGAATAATAACATTATTATAACATATAATTATCAGTTTGTGTAAATATCCATTTGTAAAATTGGGTTACTGTTTACCTGTAATTTCGGATTTCCATTATTGGAGCTATTGTGCTATAATGTTTGCAAAAAGTTGGCATTATATAAAAAATCCAGGCAAAGGAGATCTGATAATGGCTGAATCAATGAAAGATTACGAAAAAGAGTTAGAGGCTTCTTTTAAGAAAATTGAAGAGGGCGATATTCTTACAGGAACTGTAATCAGTGTAGATGAGAAAGAGGTTGTGATCGACCTTAAATATTATGCAGAGGGAATCATTCCCGCAGAGGACTACAGCAGAGAACCGGGATTTTCATTAAAGGAAGAAGTACATGTGGGAGATGAGGTTTCTGCAACTGTTGTGAAAAAAGACGATGGAAACGGAAATATTCTCCTGTCCAGAGTAGAAGCGGCAGATGTGCTTGCATGGGACAAATTAAAAGAGTTAAAGGATTCGGGAGAAGTTCTTGATGTAGTAGTAAAAGGAATTGTGAACGGCGGTGTGATCGCCTATGTAGAAGGCGTACGCGGATTTATTCCTGCATCCAAGCTTGCATTAAGCTATGTAGAGGATACAAATGAATACCTGAATAAACCAATCCAGGTTCAGGTTTTTGACATTGATAAAGAAAAAGGAAGATTAATTCTTTCAGCAAAGGAAATATTAAGAGAGAAAGCAGAAGAGGAGAGAAAGGCAAAAATTTCCAATGTGCAGGTGGGTCTGGTAACAGAAGGCGTCGTTGAAAGCCTGCAGCCATATGGTGCGTTCGTAAACCTTGGAAATGGTTTATCAGGACTTGTACACATTTCTCAGATCTGCGAGAAGAGAATCAAGAAACCATCGGAAGTTCTGGCAGTGGGTGATAAAGTAAAAGTCAAAGTAACTGCAGTTAAAGATGGAAAATTGAGCCTGAGCATCAAAGAAGCAACAGATATGATGGCGAAAGAAATTGAAGAAGAAGTGTTTGAGCTTCCGGATTCTAAAGAAGAAGCGTCCACTTCTCTTGGTGCACTTTTTGCAAACATAAAATTAGATTAGTAGATTGAGGTTAAATTCTGTATGAAAAATCAGGAGAAAATATTTGTAATAGGCCATAAGAATCCTGACACGGATTCTATTTGTTCAGCAATTGCCTATGCGGACATAAAGAACAGAACTTCTCAGAAGGTAAAATATGTTCCGAAACGTGCAGGACAGATTAACGAAGAAACCGAATATGTATTAAACCGTTTCGGCATGCAGCCACCGGGATATCTGTCTAATATCGGAACACAGGTAAAGGATATGGATATCCGTGTAAGCCCGGATGCAGACAAGAGTATATCGTTGAAAAATGCATGGGATCTTATGATGGAGAAGAGTATTGTTTCGCTTCCGATCAAGGATAAGGAAGGGCAGCTTGAGGGACTGATCACAATTGGAGATATTGCTAAGACCTATATGGATACAACAGACAGTTATCTTCTTTCCAGAGCAAAAACACAGTATAAAAGAATTGCTGAAACTATTGCCGGTACAGTAATAGAGGGAAATGAGCATGGATATTTTACAAAGGGAAAGGTTCTGGTAGGAACTGCAAATCCGGAAATGCTTAAAGCTTATATTGAGGAGGATGATCTGATCATCATGGGAGACAGAGAAGAGGATCACCTTCAGGCAATTGCTCAAAATGTAAGCTGTATTATTGTTGGTATGGGAATAGAAGTAAGTGAGAAAGTCATAAAGCTTGCGCATGAAAAGGAAATTGCTATCATTATGTCTCCATATGATACCTTTACTATTGCACGATTGATCAATCAGAGTATTCCTGTAAGATACATTATGAAAACCGATAATCTGGTTACATTTAGTACAGAGGATTTTACTGATGACATTCAGAATGAGATGATTAAACATCGTCATCGTGCATTCCCTGTAATTAATAAAAAGGGAAAATGTATCGGAACTATTTCAAGAAGAAACTTTCTGGATATGCACAAGAAGAAAGTTGCGCTTGTGGACCATAATGAGAAAGACCAGGCGGTAGATAATATTGATAAAGCTGAGATTGTGGAGATTATTGATCATCATAAACTTGGTTCACTGGAAACTATGGCTCCGATTTCATTCAGAAATCAGCCGGTTGGATGTACCGCAACAATTCTGTATGAAATGTACGGTGAGCAGAAACTGGAGATTTCACCAAACATTGCAGGTCTTCTCTGTGCTGCGATTATTTCAGATACACTGATGTTCCGTTCACCGACCTGTACATTATCTGATAAAATGGCAGCAGGAGCTCTGGCACTGATCGCCGGAATTAATATTGAGCAGTTTGCCAGAGAGATGTTTAAGGCCGGAAGTAATCTTAAAGATAAATCACCGGAAGAAATCTTCTATCAGGATTATAAGAAATTTATTGCAGAGGATGATATTAACTTTGGGGTTGGACAGATCAGTTCTATGGACAGTGATGAACTGGTAGAAATCAAAGAACGTCTGGTTCCGTTTATGGTCAGCGAGTGCGGGCGTCATGGAGTTACCCGCGTATTCTTTATGCTTACTAACATTATTGAAGAATCTACAGAACTTCTTTATTATGGTGAGGGAAGCGAAGAAATGGCCAGCATTGCATTTCATATGGAACCTAAAGACGGAGTGTTTGACCTGAAAGGTGTAGTTTCACGTAAGAAACAGTTGATACCTGCACTTATGGAAGCGGCTCAGGCAGGACAGAATGATTATAATTAAATCGAGGACAGAGTAAAATGGCAAAAGAAACCTGGAAAGCAGGAAATATGTTATATCCGCTTCCGGCAGTTATGGTAAGCGTTTCTGACGGTGAAGGCAATGACAATATTATTACAGTTGCATGGGCAGGTACGGTATGTACAAATCCGCCAATGGTTTCCATTTCTGTGCGGCCATCCCGTTTTTCCTATGATATGATCAGGAAGACTGGGGAATTTGTAATAAACCTTACAACAGAAAAGCTTGCGTATGCGACTGATTACTGCGGAGTACGTTCCGGACGTGATGTTGATAAATTCAAAGAAATGAAACTTACAAAAGAGAAAGCAGATTTTGTCAAAGCACCGATGATCGCAGAGTCTCCGGTAAGTATTGAGTGCAGAGTGAAGCAGGTTTTGGAATTAGGTTCCCATCATATGTTTGTGGCAGATGTACTTGCAGTTCATGCTGATCAGCAGTATATGGATGAGAAGAAGAAATTTCATCTCAATGATGCGAAACCATTGGTATATTCCCACGGTGAATATCTTGGAATTGGTAAGAAGCTGGGAACTTTTGGCTACAGTGTAAAAAAGAAGAAAAAAGCTTCCGGAAAAAGAGGCAAGTGAGCAGCAACATGCAAATTGCAGGCACAGATAATGTGTGATAAAATGAAAGGACATAGACATGAATAATGTGACATTAATTGGAATGCCCGGTTCAGGGAAAAGTACGATAGGAGTTATCCTTGCAAAAGCTTTAAGATATGAGTTCCTTGATTCTGATCTTTTGATACAGAAACAGGAGAAAAGAAAACTTTCCGAAATCATAGAGCAGGACGGGCCGGAACGTTTTAAGGAAATTGAGAACCGTGTCAATGCAGATATTCATGTAACAGATACGGTCATTGCGCCAGGCGGCAGTGTTATTTACTGCGAAGAGGCGATGGAGCATCTGAAGTCCATTGGAAAAGTTGTGTATCTCAAATTATCTCTGGAATCTTTATCCAAAAGACTTGGCAATCTGAAAGGCCGCGGAGTTCTGCTCAAGGAAGGACAGAGCCTGAAAGATCTTTATGAAGAACGAGTACCTTTATATGAAAAATATGCAGATATTACCATTGATGAAGAGGGGAAAGATTTGGATGAAAGTCTCAGAGCAATTCTGGAGATAATACATACCAGAGAGCAGGGAAAATGATTATTACAGGTCAGGGAATGGACCGTGGTAAATAATTTTTGTTTACAAATGACAAATATATGCTATAATATACAACTGACTTTGAAATAAGATGATCATTTAGTATAATCATATATTCATTTGAAATGTGAGGTACGCCTTAGAAAATACGCAAAAAACCGGATTTTCCGGTGTTCTGCAAAGGATGTACTTTAATTCTGCTCATGGAGTGAAAATAAATAAGAGGTGTGATATGGAACAGTATGTTATAAAAGGAGGCAACCCTTTAGTCGGTGAGGTTGAAATCGCCGGTGCTAAGAATGCAGCACTTGCGATTCTTGCAGCAGCCATAATGACTGATGAGACGATTCTCATAGAGAATCTGCCGGATGTAAGGGATATCAATGTATTGCTTGAAGCAATCGCTGGTATTGGAGCACAGGTAGATCGTATTGATAAATCTACGGTAAAGATTAACGGATCTACAATTGGAGATGTAAGTGTTGATTATGAATATATCAAGAAGATCAGAGCTTCCTATTATCTGCTTGGAGCACTTCTTGGTAAATATAAACATGCAGAAGTACCGCTTCCGGGTGGATGCAACATTGGAAGCCGTCCGATCGACCAGCATCTGAAGGGATTCAGAGCACTTGGCGCAGATGTTGATATTATGCATGGTGCGATCGTTGCGAAAGCAGATGAACTTCATGGAAGCCATATTTTCCTTGATGTTGTTTCTGTAGGGGCAACAATTAATATTATGATGGCAGCATCTCTTGCACCGGGACGTACGATCCTGGAGAATGCTGCAAGAGAACCGCATGTCGTAGACGTTGCAAACTTCCTGAACAGTATGGGAGCCAACATTAAAGGTGCAGGTACAGATGTGATCCGTATTAAAGGTGTAGAGAAGCTTCACCGTACAGAATATTCCATTATTCCGGATCAGATCGAGGCCGGTACATTTATGTTTGCGGCAGCAGCAACAGGCGGAGATATCACGGTTAAGAATGTAATTCCGAAGCATCTGGAGGCAACAACAGCCAAGCTTGAAGAGATTGGTTGTGAAGTAGAAGAGTTTGATGATGCAGTTCGTGTACGTTCTAAAGGAAAGCTTCATCGTACTCATGTAAAGACTCTTCCTTATCCGGGATATCCGACAGATATGCAGCCACAGATTGCTGTAACTTTGGCACTTGCAGAAGGAACCAGTATTGTAACAGAGAGCATCTTTGAGAACAGATTTAAATATGCAGATGAGCTGTCACGTATGGGAGCTAACATTAAGGTTGAGGGCAATTCCGCAATTATTGATGGGGTAAAGAAGCTGACAGGTGCAAGAGTAAGTGCACCGGATTTACGTGCAGGTGCAGCATTGGTTATCGCAGGTCTGGCAGCAGACGGAATCACTGTTGTTGATGATATTGTATATATTCAGAGAGGATATGAGAATTTCGAAGAGAAGCTCAGATCCCTTGGAGCTGAGATTGAACGAGTATCCAGTGAAAAAGAAATCCAGAAATTCCGCTTAAGAGTAGGATGATATAACGGATGAGAAAAAAACATCAAAAAATAGCTTGACATTTTTTTATGTTAAGTATATTGTATGGTGTGCAGCAATATTAATGAAAGTTAATAATTAGTAATAGCCTTTTATTCAGAGTGGTGGAGATACAAAGGATCTGCGAAGCCACGGCAACCCCTGTTTACGGAGGAAGGTGCCAACCTGAGCGAGTGATCGAACAATAAGAGGATTGTTTAGATAATCAAACAGTCCGATTACTTCGGGCTGTTTCTTTTTGTTAACTGCAAAGTATCAGCAGGTTACTGTACAAAAGACGGCGGGGGAGCCGGACTGCTGGTACGGTACATATAGTGAGATACAACAAATAAAGGAGAACACAATGGAGAAAATTTTATTTACATCCGAATCTGTAACTGAGGGACATCCTGACAAAATGTGCGATGCCATTTCTGACGCGGTTCTTGACGCAATCATGGAACAGGACCCAATGGGACGTGTTGCATGCGAAACAGCTACAACAACAGGTCTTGTACTGGTAATGGGTGAGATCACAACAACAGCAAACATTGATATTCAGCAGATCGTAAGAGATACTGTTCGTGAGATCGGATATGACCGTGGTAAATACGGATTCGATGCAGATACATGTGCAGTTATCACAGCTCTGGACAAACAGTCCGCAGATATCGCTCTTGGTGTAGACAAAGCACTGGAAGCTAAGATGGGTGAAGAAGAGATTGATGCAATTGGAGCAGGTGACCAGGGTATCCAGTTTGGTTATGCTTCCAATGAAACAGAAGAGTATATGCCATATGCGATCAACATGGCACATAAACTTGCACGTCAGTTAACAAAAGTTCGTAAAGACGGAACATTAAAATACTTAAGACCAGATGGAAAAACACAGGTTACTGTAGAATATGATGAAGCTGGAAAACCATTCCGTATTGATGCAGTTGTATGCTCTACACAGCATGATCCGGATGTAACTCAGGAACAGATCCATGAGGATATCAAGAAATATATATTCGATGAGATTATCCCTGCAGATATGGTAGATGAGAATACACAGTATTTCATCAACCCGACAGGACGTTTCGTAATCGGTGGACCTCACGGTGACAGCGGACTTACAGGACGTAAGATCATCGTTGATACTTACGGTGGAGCTGGTCGCCACGGCGGCGGAGCTTTCTCCGGAAAAGACTGCACAAAGGTTGACCGTTCTGCAGCATATGCAGCTCGTTATGTAGCAAAGAATATCGTAGCAGCAGGACTTGCTGATAAGTGTGAAATCCAGCTCTCCTATGCAATCGGTGTTGCTCATCCGACATCTGTTCATGTAGACACATTTGGAACAGGCAAACTCTCCGATACAAAACTTGTTGAGATCATTCGCGAGAACTTTGACCTTCGTCCGGCAGGAATCATCAAGATGCTTGACCTGAGAAGACCGATCTACAAACAGACAGCTGCTTACGGACACTTCGGACGTACAGATGTAGATCTTCCATGGGAGCATCTGGACAAGGTTGAAGATCTTAAGAAATACCTTGCATAATTAAAAGATTTGCAGAAGCTGGAGCACAGCTGAACAATTTACAATTGTAATATACAGCGTAAAGAGAAAACAGGAATTATCTGGAATTGAAATACGGATAGTTCCTGTTTTTTAATTCCCTGGAATAAGAATATTCCCAATAATTGTGTTGTGCGTAATTGGATTTATAGTGATAAAATGGGTGTCTGTATACTCGAAATGGTGCTAGAGCGTGTTTGAAAAATCATTCCCGCAATTTGCACGCCCCACTTTGCGGTATATTTTGCAGAAAGCCTTTTTCAAACACGCTCTAACGGGACTGTATTTTATAGAAAATTTAGATATGGAAATTGAACTTTATGATATAATAAATCCAAGACATTGAGGGTGACAGAGTGATAAACTCAGAGAATATTTCTGAAGGGCATAAACGAAAAGCAATGTTCAGGGAATGAAATAGAGAGGAAAACAAAAAATAAAAGATAAAGGATGGTTCAAATGAAGTTAAAGACAAGGATCGTGATAGGATTCGGCATGAGCATTCTGGTCCCGCTGCTTTTGTTTTCAGCAACTTTATATGGATTAAGCCATACAAAGCTTGCACAGCAGGCAAAAAACTCAACAGAGGTAGTATATGACATTTCCGTCGGGGAATCCGCCAACAGCCAGACACAGGTAAGACTCATTGCGAAAGATGTATTGTTTACGGCAACCGTAATTCTGGTATTTACGGCATTGTCCATTGGTTTGTGGATTTACAGAAGCATTGCCACACCGCTGGTTAAGTTGAAGAAAGCCACTCAGAATATCAAGGAGGGCAATCTGGATTTTGTTCTGGAGGTAGAAGGTGACGATGAATTCTCGGAACTCTGCCGGGATTTTGAGGAGATGAGAAAGCGGCTCAAGGAATCTGCAGAAGAGAAAGTTCTTATGGATAAAGAGAACAAGGAACTTATCAGCAATATTTCTCATGACCTTAAAACCCCGATCACAGCAGTAAAAGGATATGTCGAGGGAATCATGGACGGAGTGGCAGATACTCCGGAGAAAATGGATCGTTATGTAAAGACGATCTACAACAAAACAAACGAGATGGATCATCTGATTAATGAGCTAACTTTCTACTCTAAGATCGATACAAACAGAATTCCATACACATTCAGCAAACTCAATGTAGAAGACTATTTCAGTGACTGTGCGGAGGAAGTAGGACTGGAACTGGAGACCAGAGGAATTGAGCTGGTATATGCCAACTATGTAGAGAGCGGTGTACAGGTCATTGCAGATGGTGAACAGATCCGTCGTGTCATCCATAATATCATCAGCAACGCCATCAAATATATGGACAAGCCAAAAGGAATCATCCAGATCCGTGTAAAGGATGTTGGAGATTTCATTCAGGTAGAGATCGAAGATAACGGAAAAGGAATCGCAGCAAAAGATCTGCCGTCTATTTTTGATCGTTTTTACAGAACAGATGTGTCGAGAAATTCTTCCAAGGGAGGAAGCGGAATCGGACTTTCCATCGTAAAGAAGATCCTGGAGGATCATGGTGGAAAGGTCTGGGCAACCAGCAGACTGGGAATTGGCACGATCATGTATTTTGTACTTAGAAAGTATCAGGAGGTACCAATGAAATGAGCAGAAT
>OLNF01003425.1_pt1 | contig 11540 bp, 10 predicted proteins | sample 1673061 | NCBI WGS metagenome assembly OLNF01 (sample SAMEA3136751, study PRJEB25190) | human gut metagenome | reverse complement strand
CGCGGGTCTTTGCATCCACGATAAAACCGTTGTACAGCCCATCGAGAATCGCCGCGATCAGCACCTCGAACGCCGCCGAGGAAGAAAGTCCGCTTCCACGCAGCACGGAGCTGGAAATCGTCGCGCGGAAGCCGCCGACCTTGTAGCCCATCTCCTGCATCACGCCTGCCGTGCCGCGAATCAGCGCCAGCGTCGTGCCAAAATCCTTTTCGCGAACATCGAGGTTATCCAGCTTCACCGTGATCGGCGCGAAGCCCTCGCTGTCCACGACGATGGTGTGATCCTCCGTCGCGCTCACGCAGGCAATCGTGTCCAGATCGACCGCCGCCGCCAGCACGCGGCCGTTGTTGTGGTCGGTGTGGTTGCCGCCGATTTCCGTGCGCCCCGGCGCGGAGAAGAAGCACAGCCCGCCCTTTTGCGCGCCGAAACGCGCCTCAAACCGCTCCACCAGCTTGCCGTAACGCGCCTTTTGCAGCGCCAGCACATCCTCGCCCGCGCCGTAAAGCGTCGCCACGCGGTCGGCAAACGCCTTTGAATCCTGATACGCAGCCCACTGTTCGTTCATCTGTCGTTCCTCCGTTTCACCCGCCGTCGGACGGATGGTTTCTTTTGTTTCTATTATTGCCGTTTTTTCCTGCTTTGTCAATAGCGGGTTTATGGTTCATTTTATGAACTTTTTTCGTCAAATCGCTTGACAATTCCCTTTTGTCGGTTTATGATGATGCACGTCGTTCACTTTTTGAACCATATGAGGAGGCTGCTTCATGCCGTATACCCCCACCACGGGCGACCGCCTGCTGGCCGCCTGGCTCTCTCTCACCTCGACGCTTTGGAACAAGCGGCTTGTTTCCACCCTGACGTATAACGAGGCGCATGTCCTCGGCATCCTGCTCCGCGCGGAGGATACCGCGCGCGTATGCACCGCCACGACGCTGATCGCACAGACGCGCCTGCTCAAGAGCCAGATGAACAAGCTGCTCACCACGTTGGAGGGCAAGGGCTTCATCTGCCGCGTGCGCAGCGAAGAAGATAAGCGCGTCATCCTCATCCGGCTGACGGACGCGGGCAGGGCGGCTTATCTGGCCGAGCACGAGCATATCGCCGGGATTCTCAGCCAGCTGATCGACACGCTGGGCGAGGATCGGGCGCGCGCGCTGACGGACGGCATCAACGAAGCCGTTTCCGCGCTGGAGCACATCGTTTAATACTAATTCGCAGTTAAAATGCTTAACAGAGCGCATCAGATTTTTTGTTCTGACGAAGCCAAGTGAAGTGAGGCGTACTGGAGGTACGTTGAACGGAACGAGGCAAAGTCAGAGCGAAAAAGATGGTGCGCGGATTAAGCCATTTTAACAAGAATTAGTATAATACCGTTTGACGAAAGGATTTTTGAGCATATGATTCGCATTATCACCGATTCCGCCGCCGATTTTTCGCAGTCGGAGCTGCAAGCGCTCTCTGTTCGCTGCGTCCCGATGACCGTCTCCTTCGGCGAGGACAGCTACACCGACGGCGTGGATCTGCCGCAGGAGATCTTCTGGCAGCGCATGGAGGCCGGTCAGAACCCGAAGACCTCCCAGCCCTCGCCGGACGCCTTTCTGCGCGAGTTTGAAGCCGCGAAGGACGCGGGCGACAGCGTGGTGTGTATTCTGATTTCCTCCGCGCTTTCGGGCACGATGCAGAGCGCGCTGATCGCCGCCGGCATGGTCGAGGATCTGGATATCGCGCTGGTGGATTCCCTCACCGCGACGGCGGGTCAGCGCCTGCTGGTGCAGGAGGCCTGCCGCCTGCGCGACGCGGGCAATGAAAGCGCGCAGGATATCGCCGCCGCCGTCCGTCAGCTCGTGCCGCGCATCCGCATCGCCGCCTGTCTGGATACGCTGAGCTATCTGGCGCGCGGCGGGCGCATCCCCAAGGCCGCGGCGGATTTGGGCAAGCTGGTCAACCTCAAGCCCCTCGTCGCCCTCAGCCCGGAAGGGCGTGTCGCCATGGCGGGCAAGGCCATCGGCCGCCCCCGTGCGGGCGACGCGCTGATTAAGATGATCCAGGCCAGCCCCGTCGATCCGCGCTATCCGATTCTGCCCCTCTACACCGCCGGGCGCGAAAACTGCATCGCGTTCCTGCGGCAGGCCGCGCAGGCGGGCTATGCCTGCACGATTGACGACGCGATTTCCGTCGGGCCGACCATCGGCGCGCACGTCGGCCCCGGCACGGTGGCGCTCTTTTTCTACGGCACGGAAAAATAACAGGATACATAGCGGGAAAGCATACGGCGCGCCGTATGCTTTCTCATTTTCTGCAAATCCTACCTTGTGAGAAAAGAGGAGGGATGCGCCATGACGGAACCGACAAAGCCGAACGAGAACGAGGAGCAGAGGTCTGCGCCCGAGCAGACGCCGCCCATGCAGCCCATCGTGGATATGGGAGCCGTGACCACGCGCACCGCGCGCGGCACGGTCTACTGCCTGACGGTCGTCGGGCAGATCGAGGGCCACAGCCTTCTGCCCAATACCGTGAAAACGACCAAGTACGAGCACGTTCTGCCGCTGCTCGCGGCGCTCGACGAGAGCGAGGAGATCGACGGCGTACTCTTCCTGCTCAACACCTGCGGCGGCGATGTGGAGGCGGGGCTTGCCATCGCCGAGCTGATCGCGGGTATGAGGAAGCCGACCGTTTCGCTCGTGCTCGGCGGGGGACACTCCATCGGCGTGCCGCTGGCCGTTGCGCCGAAGCGCTCGCTCATCGCGCCGAGCGCGTCCATGACCGTCCACCCCATCCGCACGAACGGAACGCTTATCGCCGCGCCGCAGACCTATCACTATTTCGACCGCCTGCAAGAGCGCATCGTGCGCTTTGTGACGAAGAATTCCGGCATATCCGAGAAAAAGCTGCTTGCGCTCATGCTGGCCGCCGAGGACATGGCCGCCGACGTCGGCAGCATCCTCTACGGCGAGGAGGCGGTGGCGGACGGCCTCATCGACCGCGTCGGCACGCTCGCCGATGCCTATGAGGAGCTTTACACGCTCATCGCCGCATCCCGTGCGGCGACGAAGTCGCGGCGGAAACGCGCGGCACAGGAAAAATAAAGCGAAAAGACGCCCGACGGGCGTCTTTTTTACACTCTGTTCATCATTCACTCTTGAAAAACGAGGGGGAAAATGGTATAGTACATAAGTTAAAATATGTCTTTTTCTGCCTATTTTTACTCCCTTGCACAAAGGAGATCACGGAATGTACTTAAAAGCGCTCGAAATTCAAGGATTTAAGAGCTTTCCCGATAAAACCGTATTGAACTTCGGTGAGGATATCACCGCCATCGTCGGCCCCAACGGCAGCGGCAAGTCCAACGTGTCGGACGCGATCCGCTGGGTCATGGGCGAGCAGTCGAGCAAATCGCTGCGCGGCGCGAAGATGGAGGACGTCATCTTCGGCGGCACGCAGAAGCGCGCAGCCGTGGGCTACGCGGAGGCGACGCTTGTGCTCGACAATCAGGCCGGGCAGCTCCGCATCGAGACGCCTGAGGTCGCCATCACGCGGCGGTATTACCGCTCCGGTGAGAGCGAGTATTTCATCAACCGGCAATCCGCACGTCTGCGCGACATCAACGAGCTGCTGATGGACACCGGCCTTGGCAAAGAGGGCTACAGCAACATCGGGCAGGGCAAGGTCGATGAGATCCTGGCCCTCAAATCGACCGACCGGCGCGAGGTCTTTGAAGAGGCGGCGGGCATCTCGAAATACCGCCACCGCAAGGAGGAGACGGAGCGCAGGCTGGCCAACACCGAGGACAATCTGCTGCGCATCGGCGACAAAATTTCGGAGCTGGAGCTTCAGGTCGAGCCGCTGCGCGAACAGGCCGAAAAGGCGAAGAAATATCTGGCCCTGCGGGACGAGCTGAAGGGGCTGGAGGTGACGGTCTGGCTCGACGGACTCGGCAGGGCCGCGGAGCATGCGAAAAAGGCCGAGACGGATTACGCCAGCGCGGCGTTCATCTTAGAGCAGGCGCACGACGAGCTGACGCGGCTTTACAGCCAGTCGGAGCAGCTGTCGCTGCAGTTCAACCACGAGACGCTCGTGCTCGACCAGATGCGCGAGGAGATCGCGAGCATGGAGACCGAGCGGCAGCGGCAGGAGGGCGAGGCGGCGGTTTTAGAGGCGTCGATCACGCACCAGAACGAGAACATCGTCCGCATCCGGCAGGAGCTGGACGATCAGGATACGCGCAGCGGCGGCATCGCCGGGAGCATCGCGGAGCAGAAGCAGCGCATGGAAGCGGCACAGGCTGCGATGCGGGAATTGAATACGGAAATTGAATCGCTGAACGCGAAAAATGCGGAATTTGATCGCGAGACGGCGGAAAAGCAGAATAAGCTGCTGGCCTTGCAGACGAAGCAGTCGCTGTTACAGGCGGATGCCGCCGAGAAGAACACGCAGATCGCATCGCTGACGGCGTCGCTTAGTGAAATCCTGGAACGGCAGAACATTTTGAAGGAAGACCGCGCCGCCGCCGAAGCGCGCCGCGCGGACATCGACGCACGGCAGGCCGAGTGCCGCAAGCGGCTGACGCAGGCGCAGGAGGACGTGACCTCCGCGAACAATACGATCTCCGGCTATGAGCTGCGGCTCAAGACCCGGCAGGACAAGCGCGCGCAGCTGCAGAGGCAGGCGGACACGGCGGGCGTCCAGCTCCAGACCATCGAGGCGCGGATGAAGATGCTGCGCGAGATGGAGCGGGAATTTGAGGGCTTTTCCAAGGCGGTGCGCCTTGTGATGCAGGACGCTGAGCGCGGAAACTTGCGCGGCGTGCGCGGCCCGGTGTCGAAGCTGATCCGCGTGGACGACGAATTTACGACCGCCATCGAGACGGCCCTTGGCGCGGCGATGCAGAACATCGTCGTGGAAAATGAAGACTGCGGCAAGGCGGCCATCCAGATGCTCAAGCGGCGCGACGGCGGCCGGGCCACGTTCCTCCCGATGAATACGATCCGGGGCAAACGCATGAGCCTGAACGGTCTCGAGCGGCAGCCCGGCTTCGTGGGCATCGCTTCGGCGCTGGTGGAGACCGCGCCGGAATATGAAGAGATTCTGGAAAATCTGCTCGGGCGGACGGTCATCGCCGAGACGCTCGACCATGCCATCCGCATGGCGCGCGCGGGGGAGAACCGGTTCCGCATCGTGACGCTCGACGGACAGGTGATGAACACGGGCGGCAGCATGACCGGCGGCTCGACCACGAAGAGCGCGGGCATGCTCTCCCGCGCGAACGATCTGGCAAGATTGGAGGGCGAACGCGCCAAACAATCCCAGCAGCTTGAAGCGCTGCAAAAGCAGCTGAGCGAGGCGGCGTCGAGCGCGGCGAAGACGGAGTTTGAACTGTCTGCCGTGCGGCAGCAGCTCCGCGAGGCGGAGGACGAGGTGCTCCGCCGGACGGAAGAAGAAAAACAGGCCGCGGCCCTGCGCGATGCGATGGAGGCAAATCTGGCGTCCATCGACGCGGAATTGCAGCGCATCGAAGCGCGCAACGGCGGCGACGGCGGACGGCTCGACATGCTGCGCACGCAGCGCGAGCAGCTGGATGTGCAGCTTGCGGCGCTGGAAACGGAGCTTTTGGCGGCGCAGAGCGCACTGGAAGCCGCGGGCGCGCAGCAAGCGGCGCTGAACGAGCAGACCGCGCAGCTCCGGGCGGAGCTTGCCGCGAAGGACGCCGAGCGCAGCGGCGCGGAGACGTCCATCGCGCAGCTTGAGGCGCTGGCCGAAGCGATGGCCGGCGACCGCGAACAGAAATTGCAGCTTATTGAAGACTGCAATGCCCAGATCGCCGCGCTGCGCGAACAGCAGGCGGCGCAGGCCGCAGCAGTGAACGCCCTCGCGGCGCAGACCGAGGAGAAGCGGAGCGCCTTGCAGGAGGCGGTGGAGCACCGGACGCAGCTCGAAGGGCGGCGCAACCAGACCGAAAAGCAGGCGCAAGATAAAAATAAGGAAATTCTGAACCTCGAGCGCGAGACCGCACGCCTCGAGCAGCGGAAGCTGACGAGCGAGATGGAGGAAAAACAGCTCATCGACAAGCTGTGGGACTCCTACGAGCTGACACCCTCGACGGCGGAGGCGGAGAAGATCGAGATCGAATCCATCCCGGCGGCGAACAAAAAAATCACCGAGACGCGGCGGAAGATTTCGTCCCTGGGCACGCCGAACCTCGGTGCGATCGACGAATTTGCCCGCGTGAACGAGCGGTATGAATATCTGACGGGCCAGCGCGACGACGTGCTGCACGCGAAGGACGATCTGCTCCAGATCATCGACGGCCTGACGACCGAGATGACGGAAATTTTCGTCCGGGAATTTGCAAAGATCAACGAATATTTTGGCGCAACATTTACGGAAATGTTTGGCGGAGGCCGCGCGTCGCTTGAACTCGAGGACAAGACCCAGCCGCTGACCTGCGGCATCGAGATCCGCGTGCAGCCGCCCGGAAAGCAGCTGAAGACCATCACGCTCCTCTCCGGCGGAGAGAAGGCGTTCGTTGCCATCGCGCTCTATTTCGCGATTTTGAAGGTGCGGCCCACGCCGTTCTGCATGCTCGACGAGATCGACGCCGCGCTCGACGACCGGAACGTCGGCCGCTTCGCGGGCTATCTGCGGAACCTCTGCGAGAAGACGCAGTTCATCGTCATCACGCACCGGCGCGGCACGATGGAGGCCGCCGATGTGCTCTACGGCGTGACGATGCAGGAGCAGGGCGTGTCGAAGATTTTGAGCCTCGATCTCGATGAAATGACCAAACAGCTTGGCATTACGACATAAATAAGGAGTAAACTATGGGTTTTTTTGAAAAGATAAAGCAGGGACTGAGCAAGACCGCCAGCTCGATCAGCAGCGTGTTCACCACGTCGGAGCTGGACGACGACTTCTACGACGACCTCGAAGAGCGGCTGATCCTCGCCGATCTCGGCATGGACACGACGGTCAAGGCCGTGGAGCGGCTGCGCCTCGTGGTGCGCGACCGGAGGATCAAGACCGTGGCGGAGGCGCGCGAGGCGCTGCGCGAGGTGCTGTGCGACATGCTGGACGTGGGCGACAGCGCGCTGAATCTGTCCACAAAGCCGTCGGTTGTGCTGGTCATCGGCGTGAACGGCGTCGGCAAGACGACGACGATCGGCAAGATCGCAAATCAGCTCCATCAGGCGGGCAAAAAGGTCCTGCTCTGCGCGGGCGATACGTTCCGCGCGGCGGCGGCCGATCAGCTCGAGATCTGGGCCGAGCGCGCCCATGCCGACATCATCCGGCAGGGCGAAGGAGCCGACCCGGCGTCGGTCGTGTTCGATGCGATCTCGGCGGCGAAGGCGCGCGGCGCGGACGTCATCCTCTGCGACACGGCGGGCCGTCTGCACAACAAGGCGAACCTGATGAACGAGCTTGGCAAGATCAGCCGCATCATCGACCGGGAGCTGCCGGATGCGGCGAAGGAGGTCCTGCTCGTGCTGGATGGCACGACGGGCCAGAACGGATTGCTTCAGGCGAAGCAGTTCCAGGAGATCGCGGGCGTGACGGGCATCGCCCTCACGAAGCTCGACGGCACGGCCAAGGGCGGCATCGTCATCGCGGTGGCGGATGCGCTGCAGATCCCGGTGAAGTACATCGGCGTCGGCGAGAAGATCGACGATCTGATGCCGTTCCGGGCGAAAGAATTTGTGGAGGCGTTGGTATGAGGATCGACGGACGGGCGCTCGATGAACTGAGAAGCGTGAAATTCACGCCGGACTTTACGAAATTTGCCGAGGGCAGCTGCCTCGTCGAGATGGGCGACACGGTCGTGCTCTGCAATGCGTCTGTGGAAGAAAAGCTGCCGCCGCATGTCAGATCCGGCGGCTGGATCACGGCGGAATATTCGATGCTGCCGCGCGCGAACCGCGAGCGGAGCAAGCGGGACATTTCCAAGCTGAAGCTCAACGGACGGAGCGCGGAAATTCAGCGCCTCATCGGCCGGAGCCTGCGCAGCGCGGTCGACCTTTCGGCGATGGAGGGCGTCTCCATCGTGGTGGACTGCGACGTGCTGCAGGGCGACGGCGGGACGCGGACGGCGTCGGTCACGGGCGGGTTTGTCGCGCTGGTGATTGCGCTGCGCAAGCTCGTCGCGGCCGGAAAGCTCGAAAAGCTGCCGGTGTCGACCTTTGTGGCCGCCGTCTCGGCGGGGATCGTGGACAATGTGCCGATGCTCGACCTCCGCTATCAGGAGGACAGCCGCGCGATGGTCGACCTCAACTGCGTGATGACCGCGGAGGGCGGTATCATTGAATTGCAGGGCACGGGCGAGGGACGTCCCTTCACGATGGAGGAGCAGCAGGAGCTGATCGCCCTCTGCCGCAAGGGCATCGGCGAGCTGACGGCCAGGCAGAAGGCGCTGCTGGGAGAATTGGTATGAAGGTCATTTTAGCAAGCAAAAACGCGCACAAGCTCGAAGAGCTGTCCGCCATTCTGGGGCAGCTGGGCTTTGAGATCGCGCTGGAATCGGAATACGGCCTCGATATCGAGGTCGAGGAGACGGGCACGACGTTTGAGGAAAACTCGCTGCTCAAGGCCGAGGCGGTCATGAAAGCGTCCGGGCTGCCGGTGCTGGCCGACGATTCGGGCCTGATGGTCGATGCGCTCCACGGCGCGCCGGGCGTCTACTCTGCGCGCTACGGCCATAAGGAGTCAGACGCGGCGCGGACGGCCTATCTGCTGGAAAATATGAAGGACGTGCCGGACGAGGCCCGCACGGCGAAGTTTGTCTGCGTGATCACGTGTCTCTGGCCGGACGGCCGGAAGATCGTCGCGCGGGGCGAGTGTCCGGGCAGGATTTTGCACGAGGTGCATGGCAGCAACGGCTTTGGCTATGACCCGGTGTTCTACGTGCCGGAGAAGGGCAAGACGTTTGCCGAGCTTTCGCCGGAGGAGAAAAATGCCATCTCGCACCGGGCGCGGGCATTGCAGGAATTTTGCAGACTGTATGAGGGAATGAAGCATGACAAGTAAGGAACGGGCCGCGCTGCGCGCACAGGCCAACACGATCGAAACGACGCTGATTGTCGGCAAGGGCGGCGTGTCGGAGCAGGTATTGCAGGAGGCGTCGAATCTGCTCGACGCGCATGAGCTGATCAAGGGCAAGGTGCTCGAGACGGCGATGCTGACGGCCAGAGAGGCCAGCGACGCGATCTGCGAGGCGCTCGGCGCCGAGGGCATCGGCTGCGTGGGGACGAAGTTTATTGTCTGGCGCAAGTCGGAAAAGCTCGAGCAGGAGAAAAAGACGGCGGCGAAGCCCGCCGCAGCCAAGCCAGCGAAGAAGCGGAACGGCAACTATAATCCGGTCAAGGTGTCGAACACGCGCCGGAAGGAGCAGCTCCGCGAGCGGAAGCAGAAGCAGAAGGAATATTTCCACGAGGCCGCCGTCAAGGCCGCCATCGAGAGAAGAAAACAGCAGCAGGAGAATAGCTGAGGGAATTTTGCGACCCCATTCTTTTCTTTCTCTATTCGGAGAAAGAAAAGAACCGTGTCGCACCGCGAAGAAAAGAAAGAGACGACCAGAGAACCTTTCGAATGCTTCTCTGGACTCTCCATCGACCAGAGCCTTGCTCTGGACTTGCGGCGTAGGAAAGTCTCAGTTTTTACCGTATCCGAAAGTAACCGCCTTCCCGCCATCATCAAGATCGCGTGCGGCGTTGTAAAATTCCAGATGGCCAAATTGTGCCCCAGTGAAACGGTCACAATTTGGGAAGGAAGAAGGAGGATGCGGATGTGGAGCTTTTGCCATCCCGGCGGAAACGGAATGCAGCAGGCTTCTTCTGACGCAGAGGGGACCTTTGGCGGGCGGACAGGGTCGTCCGCCCCTACATTCAAAAACGATAGCGCGATGCAAAATTGCAGAAGCGGGCCGATGAGTACCCGCGAGGGGCAGGCCGCATCTGTAACGCTCCTTCGTCGCGAACAGCTGCGCTCGGCATCGGCCCCTACAAACACGACCGGAAGTGCGGCAGAAGATCGAGGGAGGCGGGCGGACAGGGTCGTCCGCCCCTACAAGGGGTGCGGTGGGGATAGGTTCATTTGGCAAATGGGAGGCGTCCGGGGCCTCCTTTGCAATACACAACATTTTTATTTTTAAGGAGGACAAACAATGGCAGGCGGAAAGAATCTTGCGACAAAGTACGCAAACAAGGCAGATGAGCGATTCTCGAAGGAATCGCAGGCGATGCTCGCGGTGAACAGCGATTTTGAGTTCACGGGTGCAAACACCGTTAAGGTCTATTCGATCCCGGTGGTCGCGATGAGCGATTACCAGAGAAACGGCAGCAACCGTTATGGTACGCCGAGCGACCTGACGCGCAATGTGCAGAGTTTGACGGTGACGAAGGATCGCGCGTTCTCATTCATCATCGACAAGGGCGACAAGGTACAGTCGGAAATGGTATCGGACGCGGGCAAGGCGCTGGCGCGGCAGATCCGCGAAGTATGGGTGCCGGAATTTGACACGTATGTGTTCCGTGTGCTCGCCGATGCGGCGACCGAGAGCGGCAACACCGACGCGACGACCGCGACGACGTCCAACGCATACAGCCTGTTCCTGAATGCGATGGAAAAGCTCGGCAACCAGAACGTGCCGGACAAGGGCAGGGTCTGCTTCTGCTCGTGCAAGTTCGCGAATCTGCTGAAGCAGGACAGCGCGTTTATGCGCTACGGCGACGCGGCGCAGCAGATGCTGATCCGCGGCGTGATCGGCGAGGTGGACGGCTGTAAGATTGTGAAGGTGCCGTCCGGGCGGCTGCCGTCGGGGTGCAGCTTCATTTTGACGCATCCGATGGCGGCGACCGCGCCGCGGCAGCTCGAGGAATACAAGACCCATGACAATCCTCCCGGCATTTCGGGCTGGCTGGTCGAGGGGCGCGTCATTTACGACTGCTTCGTGCTGGGCGAAAAGCGCAGCGCCATCTTCTATCAGGGCGGCGCAGGCGGCTTGAAGCAGCTGACCGTCGGCACGGCGGCGACGAGCGCAGGCAAGAGCACGGTGCTCGTCATTCCGGGGCAGCACGACGCGAGCGGCGTGAAGTGGTATTACTGCACGGGCGCAAACGCGGCGGCGCTGGAGAACGTGACCTATGGCACGGCCATCACGACCGCAAAGTGGACGGAGATGGCGGCGGCCAGCGCGGAGATCAGTCCGGCGAGCGGCGACACGGTCATCCGCGTGATCGAGGCCGACAAGGACAGCAAGCCGATCGCGATGGGCGATGCGGTGCTGAATGTGGGCTGAGAGAAACTCTGATTTGCCCCACCGGGAACACGGTGGTTTCTGGCCTCCTCCGTAAGGGGGAGGCTGGCTATTCCAGAAATGGGGGCAAAACTCCCCCAGTCGCCTGCGGCGACAGCCCCCTCTTGGTAGAGGGGGCCTTCAGGCGGACAGGGTGCGGTGGATAGAAGGGGAATGCTCCGGGATTTAGGGGGCTTCTCTTTTCTTTTCTTCACCGGGCGCGGCGGTTCTTTTCTTTCTCAAAGAAGAGAAAGAAAAG
>OLNF01003424.1_pt1 | contig 11542 bp, 15 predicted proteins | sample 1673061 | NCBI WGS metagenome assembly OLNF01 (sample SAMEA3136751, study PRJEB25190) | human gut metagenome | reverse complement strand
CGGAGGAAAAGATCCTCGCGGCGCTCTATGACCGGCTGGAATTGAAGGTCGTCACAGGAAACATCTCGGAAAAGGCGCACCGGCTGGCGATTCTGAAAGACAAACTCGGCGGCTCGTTCGACATTGTCCATGCGACGATCTCGCTGGAGGAGCTGTGCACCATGCAGCAGGAGGTTAAAGCCATCAAGGTACCGGGCAGCATCCACGACCTGATGGACGGCGTACTTTGTGCGCTGCGCGCCCAAATCCCCGTGTCCGACCGAAAATTCCTCAGCTACTTCTCCATTGCGCAGGCAAAGGCGTGGCTGGAGGGACATACGGAGGTCACATCGACCGATCTTCTGGTGCTGCGGAATTACTTTTGGCAGCAGCCGAGCGACCGCGAGTTTGTAAACACCACGCTGGAACGGCTGTGCGTCAACCCCATGCAGGAAAAGGTCAGTGACCTCCTTGCCATGGCACAGGACGCAAAGGCCGACTTTGACAGCGCCTGCGGTGCAGCGGAAAATGTACGCACAAAGCAGGCCGCGCTCCGTAAATTCCGTGGGGAACTGGTGCGCCTCTACCAAATGCAGACCGAGATGGCTGCAAATGCTGCGTCTGACAGCGAAAAGGCGCTTACGGACGGACTTCTTTTCGAACTGGAGCGTATCAGCAAGGCGGCGCATGAGGCGATTGGATTCACCTATACGCCGCTGGAACAGTTGGCAGTATTACAGTAATTGTTGGGAGGTCGAGGAATGGAGAGTCAAATTAAAATCAGAGCAACGGTTCCGGAAATGAATACGTTCTTCGAAGAAGAAAGCGGTGTTCAGTATATGGAAATTCGAGACCGCCGCTACTCTTCAGATGAAATTGAGCGTATGCCGGAATCAAAGTTCAACAGCAAGGTGTTCATGTGGGCTGTGAGGCTTCGGCATCCTAAAGTAGGAAAGGAACTTCACGGCATCTTTACAATTTCCGAGATAAAAAAGAAGCTGGAAGAAATGAAAGCCAAACAGGACTAATTTTCAAGGAGGGTAATTTATGCTGAATCACATTGTAGTTATGGGCAGGCTCACACGCGATCCGGAGCTTCGCAAGACGGCCTCCGGCGTTTCCGTTGCGTCATTTTCCGTGGCAGTAGACCGCGATTTTTCGCAGCAGGACGGGAAAAAGGAAACCGATTTTCTTGATGTCGTCGCGTGGAGAAACACGGCTGAATTTGCGGCGAAGTATTTTACGAAAGGCCGCATGGCAGTCGTGTCCGGACGTTTGCAGATCCGGAACTGGGAAGACAAAGAAGGCAACAAGCGCCGCACGGCGGAAATTCTCGCTGAAAACATCTATTTTGGCGACAGCAAGAAGGAGGACGACGGCGGTTCTGCTTCCGCACCTACGCAGGCAGGCAGCTTTACGCCCAACTTTGGCAGCGCCCAGCCCGGCGGCTTTGTGCCGAACTTCGGTGGAGGCTTTTAAGCGCATATGGGTCAGAGTATCAGTGCGTTCAGGGGTGCGTATGACTTCCTGAGCAATTTCTACCCGGCTCCCATTACCTACGACGGATTGGTTTTCAAAAACAATGAGGCGGCGTTCCAAGCTGCAAAATGCCCGGAGCGCAGAGCCGAGTTTTGCTGCTTAAATCCGTCTGAAGCAAAGAGACTTGGACGCAGGGTGAAACTCCGTAATGATTGGGATCAGATCAAAGATATGGTCATGTACGAGATCTGCAAAGCAAAATTCCGGCAAAATTCTGATTTGGCAGAGCGGCTTATCTCAACCAGCGATTTTGAACTTATCGAGGGGAATAACTGGGGTGACCACATCTGGGGCGTCTGTGACGGCTATGGAGAAAACCGGCTTGGCAAGATCCTGATGCGTATCAGGGATGAACTGATGCACGGATAGCGGCGTTTAGAAAAACAGAAAACGATGCCGCTGTGGGAAATAGCAGAGTAGCCTATATCCATGTCCGGCAAAAGCCAGATCGCTCAAAGAGCCACAATGAAAATTGCAGAAGAACACGCTTCTTCTGCTGAAACAAGAACGAGGGAACGCAGTGCTTATGCTGCGTTCCCTCTTCTTGTCTTTTGAAATTACGATTTGCGGCATTCAATCAAGGGCATCTTCTTCCATAATGCGCATAATGTCTCTCCCGCCATATACAATGCGGATAATCATGACGGTTTTCGCCGCAGTTTCCACCGTGTAAAAAACCACGAAATGGCCGACAGGCAGTTTGTGCATATGCAGAGAGTGCCACGGTTCCCAGTCAACTATGGGGTAGCGAAGCGGCATATGATCCAGAGATCGAATTTCTTTCCGAATCTGATTTACCAGTTTCTTTCCTGTGACCGATGCCTGTAACTCAAATGCGATATAGGCATAAATACCCTTTAGATCTTCCAACGCCTGCGGCGCATACGAAACTATATAGGCATCTTTCATATGCCAAACTCCTGATCGAGTTCGGCATCGACTTCATCAAGAGTATGTGCTTTCCCCAATTTCAGCGAGTCAATGCCCTTCTGAAGCTCGGCGTCCAGTTCTGCCCGGTTCATGCCGCCAATGGCGCTGATCTTATGAGCCGGGAGCCGAAGATCAAGCGGCAGCCCTCTGGTCAGAACGATTTGACTGTATAACATCTGGATTGCACTGGATGGAGAAATTCCAAGCTGTTGAAGGATTCCTTCTGCATTTTCTTTCAATGTGGAATCGATCCTAGCATAAACGGCAGATGTATTTGCCATGAACATCACGCTCCTTTAGAAATAGTATATCCTTTTTTGCTTGCAAACGCAAGCATTTGTATTTTTAATTTGGAGGCATCACAAATGAAACGATATTTTCGTACCATACAAAGTGTTCTGGATTCCCGTTGGGGCAATTTTCAGTATGCCGGAACACCCGCAGCACAGAAAACAGACCGCGTTCTGCAAAGCTCCAAGCTGGAGGACTGCATTTACCACGATCTGAGCAGGGATGATGAAAATTTGGAGACCATCCAGCAGGAGGCCGTGCCCAAGCTGCACAGCTTCCCCGCGCTGTCCAGAGATATTTTTCAGTCGTTTTACTCGCTGTTTCCGAAGCGGGCTGACGCGGACAGGCTTACGGCAGAAGCGCAGAAATTCAATGCAAAGCTGCTCGACCATGTGATCGAGGATGCGGACTATCCGACGATCAAGTCAATCTGCGAAGGGCGGGAGCTTCCTGCTTACGAGGCCGCGTCCGAGTTTACGGCAAAGATCGGTGCGCAGCTGGATAAATTGCTGCCGGAACTCGGCGGCAAGGACGGTACGCTGAAAACGCTTGAAAAGCTGCAAGCAGCGCGGAATCAGGCACAGCAGAAGCTCACAGAGCTTTTAGCGCAGATGCGGGATTCTGTGCAGAATCCCACACTGGAGCAGGCGGTGATCGACGCGGCAAATCAGGCTGAAAGCAAAACGCAGCAGGCTGAGGCCGTTGCAAAGATGGTAGATACCACAGCACGGCAAAACAAAGCCGCTATATCTGAAAGCGTTTCTGCCGCCGTCGATGCGGCTGCGGAAAAGGCAAAGGAAGTCCAGACGATTCTCGGCGCGTGGAGTGATGATGCCGGCACGATGGAGAAAAATGCGGTGAACACCGAGCTTCTTCAGAAGGTGCGGCAAAATCCAGCGCTGTTGGAGATTTCAAAGCACCTTGGCCGGTTTCGTGAGATCTTCGCGCAGGGCAAGCGCAACGGCTACGCCTATGGACGCGGGGAAACGTATGCGCTGGAGCTTGGCAATGATCTTTCCCGTGCCATCGGTTCGGAGTTTGCCATGCTTGCCTCGCCACAGACGGTTCCGCTGTTTGTGAAGAAATATCAGCAGCGGCGGCTCAAGCAGTATCGTCGTCGCGAAGCTGTCCACAAGGGCATGGGTGACATCATCTGCTGCCTCGATGAATCCGGCTCCACGCGCGGCGAGGCTGCCGCGTGGGGCAAAGCCGTGGCGCTGACGCTTTTAGACATTGCCGCAGAAAACCGGCGCAAATTCGCGCTCATTCATTTTGCCGGTTCTTCCTCGTGCAAGGTGGACGTTTTTCTGCCCGGCCAGTATTCCATGCAGGATAAGATGAATGCCGCCGAGACATTTTTAGATGGCGGCACAAATTTCAGACGTCCCTTGGATGAGGCAATCCATCTTATGGAGAACGGCTTTGAAAATGCCGACATTGTATTTCTGACCGACGGCCTGTGCGAGCTGCCAGCGGACTATCTGGAAACGCTCCATAAAGAGCAAGCCGCACGAAAATTCACCGTGACCGGCATCCTGCTCGACGTTGGCAGCCCCGGCATGGATTTCAGCCTGACGCCGTTTTGTCAGAAGATCTATCGGACTAGCGAGTTGGCCGGTGATGAGATCGTGCGGAGCTTGATGTCACAAAGGGTATGAATCACAGTGCTTGCGGACTGCAATCCAATCGTTTATGATAAAATAAATACAACGAATTGAGGGAAACAGATTATGAAAGGTCACTCCAACACACAGAACCTCTGCCCGGAACGCGATGCAGCAGTTTCCAAGCGCAATGAGCATCAGGGCTGCGAGGTACGCACTGAAATTGGGAATACCGCTGCGGAATATGAAATAGCGGAAAACGATAAAATGTACGGACCATTCGATACAGTGTCTGATTTGATGAAGGCACTGAATGCTCCTTGATAATCAACGTAATCAGGCAGTTATCTCTGCCTATAATAAAACCGCCTCGATTTCGAGGCGGTTAAATTTTATTGAACACCCAACCGGAGCTTTAAGCCATCTTGAAGAACTTGTGAAAAGCTAATCCCGGCTTTTTCGGCCATGTCGTTAAGGTAGCTCGGAATGGTGACATTTTTCCGAACGGAACGCATATCGTTTGCTTTACGGTATGCGTCAAAATCCACCACAGCAAAGGCAGAAACTTCGCCGGGGGCGCACGGAGGAACAGCACCGGATGCGTCTGGAATTGACTTCCCCATGTCCTGCATGGTGATTCCCCAAAGGCCGATTGCATCTTCGGCCATCGAGATAGCGTCTGCAATGGTTTCTCCTTCTGTATTGATGTCGAGGTCAGGAACAGAAACCACATACCCGCGCTCTGCGGGTGTCAAGATGATCGGGTAGGCTTGTTTCATGAAATTACCTCCTAGAGATTTCTGCGCTTGATAATCGCGCGTGTAAGCTGTTCGTTGATTTCTTTATGACGGGGATGGGTTCAATGTCGATGCCATTTGTCATGATGATATGATTTACGCCTTGCCGCAGCACCCACCAGCCTTTTGCATAAAAACGCTTCAGTAAATCGCTCTGCTTCATTTTGCATCCCCTTTCGCCTTTGTTGTACGCATAAAATGCGCATTAGTCAAGAACTATTTCAGCAAAGGTGAGAATTTGGCTGGCGGTACAATGAAATGTATGGGCCGTTTGATACGGCAGCCAATTTCATAAAAGCGCTGAATGCTTAGAATTGGAAGACATGGCACAAACGAAGCAGACAAATTTGTCTGCTTCGTTTTTTATGCTTTATTTTTCAGCATAGCCTTTGTTTTCAGAATTGCCGCCCGGAATGTTTTCTGTGCTTCGCGTTCGGCGGGAAAGACCGGGAGCAGAAAATCCAATGCTGCCTGAATCCGTTTCAGATCATCCTGCGTCAACCGGCCATCCAACAGGTGTTGGTGGGCCCGCCGGTATGCCATGCGCAGCGCCACTGAAACACTTGCTCTTGAGAAATATTCTGCAATCAGACCGCCAATGAGAGCGGATTCCTCAATAGAATACTGCATACCTGCCGTCCTCCTTTCGCGCACCCGCATATCATAGCATTTTAGTAACAACGGAGCAAGATATTTTCCCGTAATTTTTTTACGGCATCGTTGACGTGAACGTTTTTTTGTGTATACTATCCATAGAGGAGGATGACTAACTATGTTGAAGCTATTTGAAGTGATTGGATTTAAGAATTTCAAGGATCGTATCAGGCTTGACTTTTCAGATATACGGGATTATAAATTTAATTCTGCTTGCATCACAAATCATATTATCGGGAAAATGATTATTTATGGAAAGAACTCCATTGGCAAATCAAATTTTGGCTTAGCAATTTTTGATATTGTTTCACATCTGTCCTCAAAAAATGTAACTCCCAATTTGTATGATTATTATCTAAATGTTGATGCCCCAACCGACCATGCAGAGTTCCACTATGTTTTTGCATTTGGCGAAAATACGATAGATTACACATATCGCAAGAATGCGAAACAGGACTTGATTTATGAAAAGCTGTGCATAGATAATCAACTCTTGTATGAATACGACTATAAAGCCGACGCTGGAAATCTTGACGGCATTCGTTCTTTAGCTCCGACGCTGAATCTTTCTATGCAGGATGTTGATTCTGTCCTTAAATATGTAATCAGTAATACTGTGCTGGATGACGACCATCCACTGCGGCAAATGCAACGATATGTAAATAACATGTTGTGGTTCCGCAGTCTGGATGAAAACCGTTATATTGGATACAAGACCAAGAGCAGCGATTACTTTGATTTTATATTTGATCCGGCGATCTTGAAGGAATTTGAACAGTTTTTACATGCTGCTGGTATTACAAAAGGATTGACTGTAAACCGCGATCACGATGGCAAGCAACGCCTATATTTTGATACAGCAACGCCACTTCCATTTTTTAGAGTAGCATCCAGCGGTACGAAAGCACTTTACAACTTCTTTTATTGGTATAAAACCGCAAAAGATGTATCCATGATGTTTATTGATGAATTTGATGCGTTTTACCATTATGAATTGGCCGAAACTATTGTCAGCTTACTTGAGAAAATGTCTCAAACGCAGGTGATCCTAACATCTCATAATACAAATCTACTGACGAATCGGATCATGCGTCCAGATTGCTACTTCATTTTAACACAAGGTCGTATTTCGTCCTTGGCAAATGCCACCAGTCGTGAACTGCGTGAAGGGCACAATCTTGAAAAACTATATATGAGCGGTGAGTTCAATGTTTACTGACAAGCCCAAAATTCTTATGCTTGTTGAGGGCGCAAAAATGGAGATCAAGTTGATGGAGCATCTTCTTTCCATTTACGGGATCAACCAAAGCCATCAAATCGTGTCGTATAACACAAGTATATATGACCTATATGCACACATGTTTGTTGATACGGACCCGGACGATGTAGATCTCCTCCAACTCTTAAAAGAGCGTGAGCCTGATCCTGTAAAAAAGAAATTGTTTGACGATCGCTATTCTGATATTTTGCTCGTGTTTGACCTTGATCCACAGGACTCTCGTTTTTCTGTGGAAAAGATTACACGGATGGTTTCCTATTTTATTGAATCATCTGATATGGGCAAACTTTACTTGAACTATCCGATGGTTGAAGCGTTTTACCATATGAACAGCATCCCAGACCCTGCATACTTTTCCTATGTAGCTAGTTTAGAAGAATTGCAGGCCCATAAATATAAAGAACGTGTTGTTGCAGAAAACCGCAATCATAGATTCAGTAAATTTGCCGTTGATCGAAACGAATGCAATACTGTAATAGAGCAGAATATTGAGAAAGCCTGGTGGATGTTGAATTATGCTGGAAAAGGCGATACAGAACAACTGTTGCCAGAGGCAGCAGAGATTCTCTCTGCACAGATGCGAGAACTGACATCTGCGCACCGTGTGTTTGTCCTCTGTACTTGCATATTTTATATTCCAGACTACAATCCACGGCTTTTACATAATGGGAGTTCGCTGTAACGCCAGTGTTTTCATACGGTATTGTTTTTCCTGCTCTTAATAATTTCACAAGTTTCTTTTTCCTCCTTCGACGTGCTACAATACACCTGTATTCAGGTCAGAGCAATCACAGGGCGGAGCAGACAAAGGCTGGAGGTGAACACTTGGGGACAGGTATGCCCCCGGTTCCGCACGCAGGACTTGAAATGAAATAACGGACCCATAAGACCGTAATTGCCGTTTGGCAGTTGCGGTCTTTTTGCATCCGGACACAAAAACGAAGGGAGACACAGCATGGTAGACACAGAAAACGTATTTGACGGCTTTGCCTTACTGGATGACGATGAGGATTTTGACGTAGATAAGATCTTCGGCAGCAGTTCGGACACCCCGACACCGCCGCCTCCTGCACCGCCCCCAGTGGACACAGCGCAGCCGCAGTCAGAGCCGGAACCGGTTCAGACGGAGACGGCAGAATCGCAGCCCGAGCCGGAACAGACGCTTCCCGCAAAGACGCAGGAAGCACCAGCAGAAGAAGCAGAACAGCCTCTGGATATCTTTTCGGCGTTTACAAGCGCGGAAAGCGACCCTATCCCAGAGGCAGACCAGGCCAATCGCATTGCGCCAAGGCCCCAAACACAACTGTCGCTCTTTGATAAGCCGCCCGTTTTTCAGTACGGCGGAGCCAGAGAGCAGATCACAGATCCCGACATGACCTTCGAGGCCCTGCGAATCCAGAAAGCGGATGATTTCCCTGAATTGGAGGAGGCGTCGGCTGTCACGTGGCAGGTGCGGTACGGAGATGTTACGAAACCCGTTCCTGCACCCAAGACAGACACCATCGCGGCCATGAAAGCGGAGATTGAGAAGTCCAAAGCATTCTTGGACAGCCTGAAAAAAGGCAAGGTCAAGGACCCGGAGTGCATCGTGAAGCCGCAGATCCGGATGCAGAAGAAGGGCATCGCGGACTACAAGGGCGTATTCCCGACGCTGGAGGCTGCGCGCGCGTCCAACAAGGTCATCTGCCTCATCCCCTCGCGGGACGGGCAGACGTATGAGATGCGCCGGAGCGAGCTCGGCGAGTTTATCGCGCCCAAGCACAAGATCACGGAGTTTTCAGAGGTAAGAGCCGGCTTTCGCCCGGCTCTTCCTCGCATTCCGCAGGAGCTGCTGCGCGCCATCATCGGCTTTTTCAGAAGTCAGATGGAATCGGGCGCGGAGTTTGAAGCCCTTGTCCGCATCTACTGGGATCGGAAGGAACAGAAATTCATCCCGTTCGTGCCGAAGCAGCGCGTCACCAAGGATCGTGTCACGGTTCGGCTGACGGACGAAGACCTTCCGGACGATACGCGGTATCTGTATTACGCGGATATCCACTCCCACAACAGCATGAAGGCTGTCTTTTCCGCCATTGACGACCGGGATGAGCGCGGTACGCGGCTGTATCTCGTAATTGGCCGTCTGGATCGCTTCTTCCCGGAGATCTCCGCCCGTATTTCCTGCGGCGGCAGCTTTGTCCCCATCGAGCCGAGTCTGGTGCTTGAAGGGCTGGACAGCAGCTTCCCCACGGAATGGAGCAGTAAGGTCGTTCATCAGCTTCCCGCGCTCCCGGAACCGCCGTCCGCACATTTCGCGGGCGTGCGCTCGTTTCTGGGCGGATTGCTTGGAGGTGCGGGATGAAGTTTTCAGAGAACCGGCCCGTGAAGATCGTCATGCTGGGAGCCGGAGGCACCGGCGGGCATATTGCGCCGCATCTGTACCGGCTTCTGTATGCGCTGAATCGGCCCGTCCGCTTTATCATCTGTGACGGCGATATTGTGGAGGAAAAGAATCTCGTGCGGCAGAATTTCACACCGGCTGACCTTGGAGAAAACAAGGCAAAGGTGCTGGCCGAGCGGTATTCGTCCGTGTTCGGGATGGAAACGGAGTATGTGCCGGAGTTTATCGAGTCCGGCGAGCGGCTTTTTTCCATGCTGCAAGCGCGGACGTTCCCGACCGGGCCGTACTGGCATTCTCCAACCGTCAAAGAGCTGGTGATCCTCATCGGCGCGGTGGACAACAACAAGAGCCGAAAACTCTGCCACGAGGTCTTTTACAAGCTGGATGATCTTATCTACATCGACAGCGGCAACGGGATGCACACCGGGCAGATCGTCTGCGGCATCCGCAGCGGCGGGCGCACGTTCTACCGTCCCGTCGGCGCGGTATTCCCGGAGGTTTTGCAGGACACAGACAAATTCCCGACGGAGCTGAGCTGCGCCGAGGCGTCTGTTTCCGCGCCGCAGAGCATCGCCGCCAACATCACGGCGGCTACCGCCGTCGTGGATATGATCTACAACATTTTGACCGTCGGAGAAACGCGCGTGCGGCAGATCACATTTGCAACGGGTTCTGTCAATATGCGTGCAACCTTACAGAAAACGAGGAGGAACGCAGCATGAAAAATTCCGTAGACGCAGCAGCCTTTTATAAAGCCATGACAGCCTTGATGGAAGTCACGTCAAAAAGTTCCATCGAAGTTTTGCGCGAGATCAAAGCGGAGTTTACCGGAGAACAGTGCGTATTGTCCGCAACGGATCTGGACACATGGATGTCCGTGACGATCCCCGCGAGCGGCGACAGCTTTTCGTTCGTATTTTGGAACAGCGCGAACATCCAGAAGGTGTGCCGCCATTATGACGGCACACTGGAGTTGGAATTGTTCCGCCGTGGAGGCAGACCGTTTTTGACGATGCGCTCCGGCAGCAAGGGCGGGGAATTTCCTGCCTATGACACGCAAGACTGCCCCGTATGGCCGGAATTTGAAGCCAAACAGACCTACACGGCAAACGCGGCAAAGATCCTTGCCTGCGTCAAGCAGGTGAAGTATGCGGTCAATCCGCGCAATACCAGGTCGGAATACAGGGGTGTTCTGTTCCAGAACAGACACATCTGGGCGCTGGAAGGACATCGTGCAGGCTGCTGTGATGACGGCGGATTGAATGTAGAAAAGTCGTTTACAGTTGGTGTTCCGGCACTGGAACAGCTCAAGGCATTTGGAGATGCGGATATGCAGATCAGCGTAGCCGATAACTGGGTTCTGTTCCAGAATGAACACGTTCGGCTGCTTGCAAAACGTATCCTGAATGTCACACCCATGACCTATGAAAGCGTTGTTCCGCAGAAGTGGAATGAAGAATTTTGCTTCCATCGAAAGGACTTCGTACAGGCCCTCAAATATCTGCTGGCCTGTACCGGAAAAGCAGACAAGCCCTACGCCCGGTTTCATAACGGAACCCTGAGCCTGCGCGTAAGCGGCTGCCTCTACAAAGCGGCGGTTCCAATCAGTGCGGAAAGCAGTACTATCTTCGGCTTTGACGCAAGATTCATGCTGGATGCGCTCACGCAGTTTGAGAAGCAGGACATGGTGACGATGCAGCTGACCGGCTCGCTGGGTGCGATCTCGCTCGTGGCGGGCAGCAGCTCTGCCATTGTCCTCCCGGTACGGCTCAAGGAAGATGACCTGAACGCAGCGTAAAAGAGAAAGGAAGTTTGAACATGAAAACAGTTTATATCCCCGCTGGCGCGACCTGCAACTATGAAACGCTTGTCACGGACAACGTGATCGTCCACGGGCATCTGCACGTCACAAACGGTCTGAAAGCGAAACATCTTTCCGGAAAAGGATTTATCACCGCCGGTGAGGTTTCCGCGGACGTCGTGGATGTGACGGAGTTAGAGTGCGGCACAGTCATCTGCCGGAGACTGCTGGCACAGCGCGTCAGCGTCAATGAGGCGATGATCTCGGAAAGCGCCGCTGTTTCCCGTT
>OLNF01003422.1_pt1 | contig 11544 bp, 9 predicted proteins | sample 1673061 | NCBI WGS metagenome assembly OLNF01 (sample SAMEA3136751, study PRJEB25190) | human gut metagenome | reverse complement strand
CATCTGACGAAAAATCCATTCCCCAGCCGACCACCTCATTTGTGCGGTGTTACCTAAAATGTCCACGGAATGTTCATTAGCGGACATTCCGCGTTCAGACACTTTGCGAATATACCGGGGCGCGCAGGCTGCTCCGTTTTGAAACATTGCAGCAGGAGGTGAGCCGGCACTATGCCGGATACCATGTTCATGAAAGAACGAATGCTCATCACGGGCGGTCACGCGCTTCAGGGAACGGTACACATCAGCGGCGGTAAAAACACGGCAGTGGCGGTCATTCCCGCAACGCTGCTGTGCGACGAACCCTGCACCATTGAGAATCTGCCGGATATTTCGGATGTTCATGCGCTGGTGGATATTCTTTGCAGCCTTGGCGCAAAGGTGGATTACGAGCCGAACCGCTTCATGACCGTTGACCCGCGCCCGGCGGAAGGCTGGCAGGTCTCCTACCGCGATTCGCAGCGCCTGCGCGCAAGCTACTACCTGCTGGGTGCGCTGCTGGGGCGGCGTGGTCAGGCGGAAGTATACCAGCCCGGCGGATGCGAAATCGGGTCGCGCCCGATTGACCAGCACCTCAAGGGTTTCCGGATGCTGGGCGCAAATGTAGAACAAATGGGCGGGCGCATCAAGGCGAAAGCGGACGTGCTGACGGGCACGGACGTTGTTTTTGACTGCGTATCTGTCGGCGCGACGATTAACGTGATGCTCGCCGCAGCCAAGGCGCACGGCACGACCATTATCTACAACGCCGCCAAGGAGCCGCATGTCGTGGATTTGGCGAACTTCCTGAACTCGATGGGCGCGCGCGTCAAGGGCGCGGGCACGGATGTTATCCGCATCTTCGGGCGCGATTATCTCCACGGCGCAAACTACACCGTCATCCCTGACCAGATTGAGACGGGTACGCTGATGATTGCGGCGGCGGCGACGCACGGCGATGTGGAACTGACAGGCTGCATTCCGACGCATATGGAAGCGCTGTCGGCGAAGCTGCTGGAAATGGGCGCGCGCGTGACGGAATCCGACGATACCCTGCGTGTGCGCGGAACGCTGTGTGGCTACCGCGGCGTGAACATCAAGACGCAGGTGTATCCGGGCTTCCCGACTGACCTGCAGCAGCCGATGAGTACGCTGCTGACGACAGCGATGGGACAGTCCATCGTCCGCGAAACCATCTTTGAATCGCGGCTGAAGCATCTGACCGAAATTGGGCATATGGGCGCACACGTTCAATTCGTGGACAATGCGACGGCGATTATCGAGGGCGTGCCGGAGCTGTACGGCGCACCGGTAACGGCCACCGACCTGCGCGCGGGCGCGGCGCTGGTGATTGCGGGCCTGATGGCGCGCGGCGTGACGGAAATCTACGAGCCGGAGTACATCGACCGCGGCTACGAGCATCTGGAGGACAAGCTGTGCTCGCTGGGCGCGGAAATCCGGCGCGAGAAGTTCGAGTGACGGGGTTCCGAAGGATGACCATGAACTGTTCAAAATTCATGGCTTCGGATATTGATATATGCCAGGCAGCATCACATCCCTTGCTGTTGGATGCGCTGACTGCGACGGCTCCATGAATCAGGCGCTTGGCTGCTGATTCCGTGGGACTACCTGCGTGCCTTCGAGTGAATTAGAGTGTGTTTCTAAATTCACCCGGCAGCATTTTCGGCATCTTTTCTTGCACTTCTGCGTCTTCAAACCTCGATTTACCGCCAGTAAACCTTCGGTTTTCATCCTTGAATTGCAAGAAAATCTGCTCGAAACTGCACCGGTCTCATTTTAGAAACACACTCTAGGATAGCAAAACAGCCGCAGAGCAAACAGGAGGTGTTGGCGATGCGGAATCCATTTGGCGTATTGGGGTTGGAAGCGTCTGCCGACGCGGATCAGGTGCGCGCAGCGTATCGCAAATTGGTAAAAACTTGCCATCCCGATAAATTTCAGGACGAAACGGAACGAAAAGCCGCGCAGGAAAAGATGATTACGCTGAATCTGGCGTATGAGGAAGCGATGAAGCTGGCGGTCAACCGGACGACGGCATCCGCTGCCTTCAACCGCGAACTTGACCAGCAGGATGCGCTGACACTGGCGGCAAAGATGCTCCGGCAGGACAATCCTGAAGCGGCATTGCGGCAGCTCCTGCGTGCATCCACCCGCGACAGTGCGTGGTACGCCATGCAGGGAAAAGTCCTCATGGCGCTGGAACAGTATGAATCGGCACACCAGTCCTACCGCGAGGCGATTCGCCGTGAACCGAACAACAACCTATACCGGCAGGGGGCGCTGGACGCGGCGGTGGCGCTGAAAAAGTCGCGGACACCGTGGGGTCGCATTCAGAAGCTGATTCGCCGCTGGAAAAAGGAACACGGAGGGGAAAAAAGATGAAAAGGCTGCTGTCGCTGCTGCTATGCGCGGTACTGGCGCTGTTCTGCGCGACGACCGCACAGGCGGCCGGCGTGTCCATCACACTTACGGCATCGGAATACGCGCTGCATTATGCCTTTGATGCGGGCGCGCAAGACCCGTTCGTCATCCTCGAATACACAACGCCCGCCGAAAAAGGCTGGATGATGCTGTACAGCGCGGACGGGCGCTTTGAAGGGGATATCGCCCTTGCCTACTCCGGCGCGGGCGGCAAAACGAGCGTTGCGCTGACCTCGGCGCGCACGACGGGCAGCATCGGCAAAGCATCGACGACGCTTCCGAAGGCTGTGGATTATCAGAAGCCGACCGGGAAGAGCAACGCGAAAGTGATGGATTTTGTGCTGACGGAAACGCCGGAAGGCTTCCACTACGCGTTCAACGCCGCCGGGACGGACTACATGCTCCTCTACTGGCGAAGCAAGGAACAGACCGTCACCCAGCCGGTTTACCCGGACGAAAACGGGCATTACGAGGGCGACGTCATCAGTGAATTGACCTTCGCGCGGACGCAGTTCACCGTGCAGGTGAAAAGCGGATCGGGCAGCATGAAGAAAGAAGCGACCGTGCGCAAGGGCTATCAGGCGCCGGAAGCGCCGCAGCGGCAGGAGGGGCGCTTGAGCGGCGTGACCGTCTGCATTGACGCGGGACATCAGGAAAACGGGCGCTTCGTCAATGAGCCGATTGGGCCGGGGCTGTCCGGTTCGACCAGCGGCAAGGGCGGCATGGCGCAGGGAACCAAGACGAATCGTCGCGAGAGCATTGTCTGCCTGGAAATTGGAATGCTCCTGCGCGACGAGCTGCTTCGGCAGGGCGCGAACGTCATCATGACCCGCGAAGATCAAACGACGTTCCACACGAACATCGAACGCTGTGAAATTGCGGAAGCGGGCGGCGCGCAGATTATGCTCCGCCTGCACTGCAACAACTCCAGCAACCGCAGCAAGCGCGGCATACAGGTTTACGGCCCGCTGAACAGCGACTATGCCAAAGCGGTTGCGGATGCGGACACCTACCGCGAAATGGGGCAGAAGCTGCTGGACGCGATGAAAACGCGTGTCGGGATGACGCTGGCGAACTCCACGGGCATGGTGCGGCTGAACGACAACTATGTCGGCAACAACTGGGCGAAGATGATGTGCTTCCTTGTGGAGATGGGGTATTTATCGAATCCGGCGGAGGAATATCTGCTGGTGACGCCGGTGTATCAGCAATGGCTGGCGGAAGGCATGGCGGACGGGGTGTATGAGATTGCGGTCGCCCGCGGGTGGGTGCAAGCACAGTAAGGAAAGGGATTTCGCCTCTGCGGAGGCGACAAGGGGGCTTTGCGGTCGCCCACTTGACCCCTTCGCCCGTCGCCCTCCGGATGTTAGTATATGGCAGTGCTGCTTAGGAGAACGAAAGGCACACTAACTATATAACAGCTGCGATAAAAACCAACAAACATCAGTGGGGATGCGAAGGAGTCCAGAGGGCGATCGCAAAGCCCTCTGGTCGCTCCCGCAGGAGCGAAATCCTGTATAAACATGCGGACACGGCATGAGCGTGTCACCAACCGAATCGCGCGGAAGGGTCAAGGGAGAAACTCCCTTGTGGAAAGGAAAACGTATGAAACGGAAACTGCTGCTGATGCTGCTGTGCGCGGCGCTGGGATTGGGCGCGGCGCAGGCGGAGGTGTACCGGGTGGAGAACGAAGCGGATGTGCCGGCGGATTGGGCGGAGAAGGATACGCTGCGTCTGACCTGCATTGACACGAACCGCTCAGACGCGATGGTGCTGCAATCCGGCGGGGAAGCCATGATGGTGGACGGCGGCGAAGGGCGCTATCGCAAGCGCGTGTATGCGACGCTGGATGGATATGGCATCACGGAACTGAAGTATCTGCTCAACACGCACTGCGACGATGACCACCTGCACGGCTTCATCTACCTTATGTATTCCGATTTGTATCAGGTGGATGCGTTCCTGTCGCCCAACACCACGACGTATGTGGACGAAGAGGGCTACCATCAGCAGGCGGTCAAAGCGACGGGGACGAAGAACATCCCCTATGTGCAAATTGGTGACGGCGACGAACTGACGCTGGGCAACGCAAAGCTGACGATTTTCCGCTGTCCCCTGCCGACAGGGCAGAACAACCGCAGTGCCGCCTGCATGGTGCAGTTTGGGGACTCGCGGGCGTTCCTGACCGGCGACATTGACAACGAGACGATGCAGTGGTACGCCGCGACGTTTGGCGAAAAACTCCGCTGCGATATCCTCAAAGCGCCTCATCACGGGTTGGCGACGATTCCGGACAGCTTCGTGGAGCAGACACAGCCGCAGGTGCTGTTCGTCCCGAACCGCTCCGCCCTCAGCACAAAGGTGACGGCGGGCTGGGTGAAGAACCACATGCCGGGCGCGGCGCTCTACTTCTCCGGCGACGGCACGGTTACGATGCTGACCGACGGCACGGACTGGTATATCTGGCAAGAACCGAATTACGTCGACCCGCAATAAGGAGGGGCTGCTGATGAAACGCATGATGCGTCTGCTGTCGCTGGCGCTGTGCCTGATGCTGGTGCAGCAGACGGCGTTTGCCGCGATTCCGGAGGATTACGTCGTCCGCCACGGCGACCGCGAATCAAAAAAAATCGCGATTACGGTGGATGACGGCTGGAACATGGATGCTGTGTATAAAATCCACGAATTGAGCATTGAACTTGATTTTCCGGTGACGTGGTTTATCGTCGGCAAGCTGTTCTGCGCGGAAGACCGTGAACTGTGGGAAGACGCGCTGGCACACGGCGATGAATTCGGCAGCCATACATGGAAGCACGCGCAATTGCTGGAATACTCCGAGTCCAGTGCGGATGCGCAGGTGCGCCTGTCGCAGGAGCGCGTGGACGAGGTGCTGGGCTACCACTATCCGCTGCGGCTGCTGCGCCCGCCGTTCGGACACTACATGAACTCCGAGAAGAACTTCCTGCCGATTTTCTATGCGCACGGCGTGGAAAAGGTCGTCCTGTGGGATGTGGCGCAGACCGAACCTTATCAGGCGTTCCGCGATACCCAGAACGGCTCGATTCTGCTCTATCACGCGCGAATGGCGGACTATGAGTGCCTGAAAACGCTGATTCCCATGCTGCGCGACGCGGGATTCGAGTTCGTGACGGTTTCTGATTTGCTGGGGCTTGAACCGCTGGTGCTGGACAAGCCCGACGATGCGGAAGCGACCGATGCGCCCGAAGCGACAAAGCTCCCGGAAACGACGAAAGCGCCGGCAGTGACGAAAGCCCCGAAGCCGACGAATCCGCCGAAGCCGACGGAAGCCCCGAAGCCAACGGACGTGCCGAAGCCGACGGAAGCGCCGAAGCCGACGGACGTGCCGAAGCCGACGGACGTGCCAGAAGCGACGGACGTGCCGGAAGCAACGGACGTACCGAAGCCGACGGACGTGCCAGAAGCGACGGACGTGCCGGAAGCAACGGATGTGCCGGAAGCAACGGACGTGCCGAAGCCGACGGACGTGCCGGAAGCAACGGACGTGCCGGAAGCAACGGACGTGCCGAAGCCGACGGATGTGCCGAAGCCGACGGATGTGCCGAAGCCGACGGATGTGCCGGAAGTAACGAATCCATCGGAAGAAACGGAATAAGCAAACAGCTCCCTGATGGCAGCAAAAATCTGCTTCATTGGGGAGCTGAATTTTTGTCTAAAAACGGAAATTTGTACATTTGTCGTATTATATAAAAACGGGTCGGGGGAATGTGCTTCCCTTGACCCGTATTCGTTTACTTATCCGCCGGATGGTGCGTTGCTTCCCAATTGTCATAGTCATCCAGGAAACTGTATTCCTTTTCGCCGATTTTCCAGCCCGGCATGGTGTCCAGACTGACGGCGTGAATCGCGCTGAAGACGTTTTTCTCTACATCGGGGTTCGTCTCCCGAAGCGTTTTCAGCAGCTGCTTGATTTCCGCGCGCTTCGAGTTGCCGATGCCATCGCCGCTTTTGTCGCGCTCTTCGGTCAGGCGGCAGGCGCAGGCGATAAAGTGCAGGGCGTTGAAATCGCGCCAAGCGCAGATGTCCTCCTCATGGATGCAGTACATTGGGCGAATCAGCTCCATGCCGGGAAAATTGCGGCTGTGCAGTTTCGGCAGCATGGCCTGCAGCTGGGCGCCGTAGAACATCCCCATGACGGTCGTCTCCACAACATCGTTGAAGTGATGCCCAAGTGCGATTTTGTTGCAGCCCATTTCCTGCGCACGGTCGTAAAGGAAACCGCGGCGCATCCGGGCGCAGAGGTAGCAGGGATTTCGCTCGGCGATTTTCGTTGTCTCGAAAATGCTGCTGTCAAAAATGCGGATGGGGATTTCCATCAGGGCGGCATTGTCGATGATACGCTGGCGGTTTTCGGCATTGTAGCCGGGATCCATGACGAGAAACTCCGTATCGAAGGGAATGTCGGTGTGGCGCTGCAGCAGCTGCATCATTTTCGCCAGCAGCATGGAGTCTTTGCCGCCGGAAATGCACACCGCGATGTGGTCGCCGGGAGCAATCATCTTGTACTGCTTGATGCCGCGGACGAACGGCCGCCAGAGCGGTTTGCGGAAATCGGAGAGGATGCTGCGCTCGATGCGTGCAGCAGGGGATAGGGTACGCGGCATGGGGCGTACCTCCTTTGTCGAGTGAATTGGTGTGTTTACCGCGTCTATTGTAGCATACTTTCCTGCGTTTGTCATGGAGAAAATTCGCCGATACCGCATACTGTTTCCGGATTGTTCAGTCCTGTCCATCCTCATTTTTCTTCGGCGTGATGCGCGATAAGACTGGATTGCGATAATAACCATCGGAGTCAAGCTGCATGGTTTTCATAATCGTCGCCGCATCCAGTTCCGCATTGTCCAGCCCATCGTACATTTCAACAGGCTGACCGCCGCAGTTTGACCAAAGATGGCTGTGATTGTTCAATTCACAGAGGCGGTTCGCGAATGTTTCAAACTGTGGCTTGGTAAATTGAATCCCGGCTTCTTCAAGCAACTCCACATAGTAAGAAAATTGATCGCAGACAAACGACAGCAGAATCCCGCGCTGGATTTTTTCCATGATGCGCTGCAAGTATGGCCTGTTTGCTTCTTCGGCAACCGCTTTTTTGCGCCACGCCGCCTTATAATCGTCATAATCCCAGTGGTCATCTTTTGTCCAGAATACAACCTCTGACAACGCCTTGCCGCGCAGAGGCGTGCCGTCGGGCGCAGTGGTTTTGGCATCCGGAGCGACATGGAGGTTTGCCAGAAAGAAGCGGAGAGAACGCGCTTCTGGCGTTTCCCAGAAATAATTCGGGTCGGCATACGCATAGAACACATCGTGTGCGGGAACGACACAGGGCTTATCGTCCTGATAGCTCAGCAGCTTGTAATACTCATTCAAGCCCCAAATGTTCGGGTAAATCAGCATTCTATGAACCAGCTCGGCATCCTGAATGCTGATGGACGTCTCCTCTTCGTACAGGTCAGCCAGCAGCATGATGGCATAGGCATGCTTTTCAACGCGCACAATTTCCGCAAAGGAAAAGAAATCCTTGCGGAGAATCTTTTTCTTGGCAGTCAATTCCGGCTCAACATGCTGAAAAAGCTCCCATGCGTGCCAGAGTGTCATCGTCCCATAAAGATTGGCACAGGCATCAAAGAAACGGTGGAGGAGGTCAAGACGCGCTTGCCCTTCTGCGGTGCTGTTGTCAAGTCGATGATGGGTGTCGATGGCAAGCCGTGTGTATAGGCGCGAGAGCTCTGTTTTGCTGACGGGTTTGGGCATTTTGACGCTCATGCGGATTCCTCCCTTCAAGCGGAAAAACAACTGCTTTCATCGGCGATTATAACACGAAATCACGATGGGGGCAAAGGGAATTTTCTTTTTTGCAAAAGCGGTGGAAAATGCGGATTTTCCCTTGACGGACAGGGCGAATTTTGCTACAATAGACCTTTGGCTGAGGGGCATTTTCCTCTCGGCTTCATAGGGGACTGATACTATTTCTGGATTCACCTGCGCCATTTGCTTGCGCCTTTTCATCCGGAAATAGTATGAATACGGAAAGGAAAGCAACATGTCAGAAAAACAGGAACAGCAGAACACGGAACGCAGCCGGATGCTGGGCACGATGGAGATGCGCAAGCTCGTGCCGACGGTGTCCGTACCGATTATGGTGTCGATGCTGGTGCAGGCATTGTATAATATCGTCGATGGGATTTTCGTCGGGCAGTATTCGCCGGATGCGCTGACGGCGGTCAACCTCGCTATGCCGATGCAGATGCTGATGATTGCCGTTTCGACCGGCATGGGTACAGGCATCAACAGCTTGATTTCACGCCGGCTCGGCGAAAAGCGCCCGCATGAGGCGCGCGACGCCGCCCGCCACGGCATCCTGATTGAGGTCATCGGCTGGCTGCTGTTCGTCATCGTGGGGCTGTTCTTCGCCCGCGCGTATATCGGCATGACGAACCCGAAGGCGGAAGTGCTGGAAATGGGCACACTGTACCTGCGCATCGTCTGCACGCTCAGCTTGGGGCAGTTCATGTCCATTTGCTTTGAACGCATGATGCAGGCGACGGGCAACACAACGCTGTCGATGATTACCCAGCTGTCCGGCGCAGTGACGAACATCATCCTTGACCCGATTCTGATTTTCAGCTGCCAAATGGGTATCGCCGGCGCGGCGGTTGCGACGGTTATTGGTCAGGTCGTGAGCTGCGCCGTCGGTTTCGTCCTGAATCAGTGGAAAAACCGGGAACTGCGCCTGACGCATGAGGGCTTCCGTTTCGACTGGAAGACGGTGCAGAATATCCTCGTCGTTGGCATTCCGTCCACCATCATGCAGGCGATTTCCTCCGTCTGCACGACGCTGATGAACATGATTCTGGCAGGCTTTGGCGATATTTATGTGAACGTTCTGGGCGTATATTTCAAGCTCCAGTCGTTTGTCTTTATGCCGGTGTTCGGGCTGTGCAACGGCATGGTGCCGATTGTGGGCTACAACTTCGGCGCGCAGAAGAAAAAGCGCGTCTACGAGTGCATCCGCGTGTGTCTGGTGTATGCGCTGGTGATTATGGCGGTTGGCGCGCTGCTGTTCCTTGCTGTGCCGAACCTGCTGATGATGCCGTTCGACTCCTCGGCGGACAAGGCGCTGACGGCGGAAGGCTGCGTCGCCCTGCGGATTATCTGCTCGCACTTCCTGATTGCGGCGGCGGGCATTACGCTCAGCACGGTCTTCCAGGCGGTCGGCCGCGGCACATACAGCCTGATTATGAGCCTGTGCCGCCAGCTGATTGTGCTGCTGCCCGCGGCGTGGGCGCTGTCCCTTATCGGCCCGAACGCCATCTGGTGGGCGTTCCCGATTGCGGAAATCGTCTCGCTGACGATTTGCCTGCTGCTCTACCGCAAGTGCGACCGTGAACTGATTGCGCCGCTGTCGGAAGAATAACGGTATTTATACTATTTCCAGATTCAACTGTGCCATCTGCTTGCGAATTTTCATCTGGAAATCGTATTAGGCAACACCGCCCGACGCGCTGCCGAGTTGCGCGGTGCTGCCATTATAGAAGAATCGCCCGATGCGCGGGAAATGCTCCGCACGCATCGGGCGATTTCTTTATCATGACTGCATTTTGCAAGGAACTATGATATCCCTTGTCAGATGTACAATTCAGACTGTCAAAGACGCCGCTTCGCGCAACAGTGAAGCGGCGTCAAGCATATGCAAGAGAGCAGTAAGGCATGGCATCAGGTGTTTTTTTTATGTTCGTTTTTCAGGGACTTGCGCAATCACTGTACAGATGCTATAATATTGTCACAGTGATTGAACAGACTGAAAACGGGAAAGAAGTTCCGTATCCTTTTGTGACAGATGGAACGCTGACAGCAACGAATGTCGTTCTGTCAAGAACCACAAAATGAATAGTAAGGATATGTTAAAACAAGGGAGGCAAGACCTATGAAACCGTATTGCATGATCAGCAATGCAAAGACCTTCGCTTTCTCCGCAGAAAATCCCACAGGAGCCAGAGCGGGCGGTTCCAAAGGAGGAGACTGCACCAAGCTCAGTCCGACCGTGGCGATTCGCGCAGGGGAGACGGTGACGCTGGTGGACACCGACGGTCCCGGAATGATCCAGAGCATTTGGTTTACCGGCTACGTTGGACACAGCTTCGTGATTCGCATGTACTGGGACAACTGCGAATATCCTTCCGTGGAAGCGCCCATTTCCGCATTTTTCGGAACCGCATACGATGAGAATTTTGTGGACAGGGATGGAAAATACGCGGTGCTCAACTCCGCACAAATCTTGGTGGCTCCCGGACGGGGACTGAACTGCTACTGGGAGATGCCTTTCAAAAAGCACTGCCGGATCACCATGGAAAACCGCGGCGAAAAGGATCAGAGCCTGTATTATATCATCACCGGCTGTCACTGTGAGGTGCCTGACGAGATCGGATATTTCCATGCTTCCTACCGTCAGGAGCATCCCGTTCAGAAGGGGCGTTCCTACACCATTATTGATGGCATTCAGGGAAAAGGTCAGTTTGTGGGCGTGACCCTGGCCACCGGAATGAACGGAAACAACACCTGCTGGGTGGAAGGCGAAGCCAGAATGTACATAGACGATGATAAATATCCTTCCATTCACTATACAGGCACAGAGGATTATTTCTGCGGCTCCTACGGCTTTGGAAATGATGTGCAGATTAAATCCTATCAGACTTACAGCGGTCTCTACAGCGGAATGTACGCCATTTACGGTGATAACCGTGCATTTTACAACGGTCAGCAGAGATTTCTGCTGTACCGCTTCCACGTCGCTGACCCGATCCACTTTGAAACCGGATTTCGTATGACGCTGGACAACATGGGATGGACTGGACCGCGGTACGACGACTATACTTCCTGCGCATACTGGTATCAGACGCTGCCGTCCGCGCCGCTGAAACCGCTGCCGTCGGACAAAGAGATGATCATGAAGTGACCGCCGCAGGCTAATGGGTGAAAAGCATTACAAAAAATCCAGGGTGTCAAGCAAAAACGCTTGACACCCTGTTGACTTTAGGTAACACCGCACAAATGAGGTGGTCGGCTGGCGAATGGATTTTTCGTCAG
>OLNF01003411.1_pt1 | contig 11565 bp, 8 predicted proteins | sample 1673061 | NCBI WGS metagenome assembly OLNF01 (sample SAMEA3136751, study PRJEB25190) | human gut metagenome | reverse complement strand
GACAGCGAGCTGCCCGAAGAATTTAGGTAAAAGCGTCAGCGCTGACGCTTTTGAAGGGAGGGGCACCCATGAGATCGACCAGAGATATTCGCATCTGTAACGTATGCGGCAGGCTTCTGTACATCGGCGAATCTTGCAACTGCGAACAGCCCATCCGCGGCGCGCCGCGCGACGGCCTGCGGGCCAAGTGTCCGCTGTTCAAATGCCGCAGCTGCTATCGGCTGCAATACTACATTGTGGGCGAGTGCGGGAAAGCCCGCTTCGCCAACAGCGACCAACGAAACGAGCACTACCGCCGCTACTGCTGCGATGCGTGGCGTGCGTGTGAAATTTACAAGCGACACGATGAGGGGAGCGACAGAAAATGAACGAGCGCGAGGAAATGAAAGTAACCTGCATCGAACCCGACCAGCAGGCGCTGGTCACGCTGGCAAACATCGAATACCGCATTTCCGTCCACATGCAAGGCACCTACCGCGAAATTCTGGCCGTGGGCCGCTGTCTGGTGGAGGCCAAGGAAGCCGGGCTTGTGCCGCACGGCCAGTGGGAGGAATGGGTGCGGCGCAACACCGGCATGAGCGAGCGGCAGGCGCAGCGGCTGATGCAGGCCGCCCGGAACGTGCAGACGGGCAGCGCCATGGAAAGCCTGCCCATCAGCAAAATTCAGGTGATTTTGTCATTGCCGGAGCCAGAGCGCGAGGCCATGGCCGAGCAGGCAGCCAGCGAGGACATGAGCCTGCGCGAGCTGCAAGAGGAAGTACGCAGACAAAAGCAGCTTGCGGATGAAGCCAACGGTGTCGGAGATGAGAACGGTACAGGTATCGGAGATCTCTAGGGTGCGGGTGGTCGTGTCCAGGGTGTCAAAGAGTCGGTTCCGAGCGGGGATGCCCGCGTCGGTCAAGGCGTTGAGCAGGGTGGACTTGCCCGCGTTGGTATAGCCCACAATGGCCACAACGGGGACCTCGTTCTTCTCCCGGCGGTCCCGCTGGACGGCCCGGACCCGGCGGACCTCTTCCAGGTCCGCCGTGAGCTTAGCGATCTTGCGGCGGATGTGGCGGCGGTCCGTTTCCAGCTGGGTCTCACCAGGGCCGCGGGTACCGATGGGCGACTTGCCGCCGGAGGCGGTCTGGCGCACCAGGTGGCCCCACATACCCGTCAGACGGGGCAGAAGGTATTTATATTGGGCCAGCTCCACCTGTAAGCGGCCCTCTTTGGTGCGGGCCCGCTGGGCGAAGATGTCTAAGATCAGACCCGCCCGGTCGATGACTTGGACGCCGATCTCCTCCGTCAGCACCCGCTGCTGGGAGGGGGAAAGCTCGTTGTCGAAGACCACCAGGTCGGCTTCCTGGGCGTGGACCAGATCGGTGACCTCGGCGACCTTGCCTTCGCCGATGAAGGTCCGGGCCTCCGGGGTATCGCGGTTCTGGAGGATGATGCCCACGCTCTCGCCGCCGGCAGTCTCCACCAGGGCGGCCAGCTCCTCCAGGGTGGTTTCACTGGCGTTGTCCTCTCGTGGCAGGCTGTCGGCATTCAGCCCCACCAGGACGGCGCGGTTTCTGGTCTCTTGGGTGTTATGGTCGGTCATTGGCGGCCTCCTTCTCTTGGGATGGGTTCTCTTCGGCAGGGGTGCGGGTCAGTCCCGCACCAGCACCTGGGTGATCTCACCCAGGTACATCCGGTGATAGTCTTTGGCTTTGTATTCTTGCAGGGCCTCGGCGTCCATGTGAGCGGGGTCCAAATCGTTCCAATAGCGCTTTTTGCAAACCAGGACCAGGTCGGCCTCCTGAATATACGGAGCCTGCCCAGCCGCGGCCACGTGGAAGCCGCAGGCAGCAAACTTATCCTCGTCCCGGCCGCTGACGGCACCGCAATAAGACAGCGCCTTTTTCCACTGGGGGCCGAAGAAGGAAAGGGTAAATTCGTCAGACTGCTCGATAAATCCAAACGTATAGCGCTGGGGGCGGACATAGATGGTCGCCATGGGCTTGCGCCACAGCACGCCCAGGCCGCCCCAGCTGGCGGTCATGGTGTTACAGTGGTCGGGCGTCCCGGCGGTGATGAGCATCCAGCGGTCCCCGATGAGGGAAAAGACGTTTTCCGTCAAGGTCTTTGGGGCGATCTCGTGAAACATCATGGGTTCCTCCTCTTCACAGGAAAAATGTGCCTTCCCCTTAGTGTATGCAAAAGGGTCCCGGAGGAACCCTCGGCTTCTGGGTAGGGAATATGGAAAAACCCGTGCCGGTCAGGGCACGGGTCCAAAGACAAAAATCTTTTAGTTTTCCAAACCGAACTTTTTGTTGAAACGGCTGACGCGTCCGCCGGTATCCACCATCTTCTGCTTGCCGGTGAAGAAGGGGTGACACTTGGAGCAAACTTCGACGCGGATGTCCTTCTTGGTGGATCTGGTCTTGATCACATTACCGCAAGCACAACGAATCGTGGTCTCCTCGTAGTTGGGATGGATGCCTTCCTTCATTCGTGTTCACCTCTTTCTGATATCAAAAAATGTGCGCTCTTCAAGCGCATGACCTATGGTACCACTTTTCCAAGGAAAATGCAACTCTTTTTTCCGATTTTTTTAATTTTTTTCATTTTCCCCGGCCAAGTCGATCCCGATGCCCGAATGGAGGAACCAGAGTAGGCGGTGGACGACTGGTTTTTGCGTCAGCGTTTCCAGGGCATAGGCATAGGCGGCCAGCTGGCCCTGGTAGCGCTGGGCGCGGTCCTGGGCGGCATAGGGGGGCACACGGTCGGTTTTGAAATCAAATAAGGTAAGACCCTCCTCCGTTTCAAACCAGCCGTCGATGACGCCTTGCAGCAAAATTTCTTCTCCGGGCAGGGCGTCGGGATAGAACCGGTTCGCATCGACCAGGAGGGAGAAGGGATATTCCCGCTGCAAGGTCGGATTTTCCCGCAGGGCGCGGCCCAGGTCTCCGGCGAAAAAGCGGGCGACGGAAATGGGCGAGACGGACTGGGCCTGTGGTTCGGTCAGGTAACCCTGGGCAGTCAGACGGGCCAGTTCTTCCTCCACCTCACGGGCAGAGCCGGTCTTGTCCAGCCGAATAGACTGCATAACCGTGTGCAGGGCCGTGCCCCGCTGGGCGGCGGTGAGGCCCATGGTCTCCTGGGCGAAGGTCGGGCGATAGAATGGCTCCGGTTCATCCGTCTCCTTGTCCCGCAGGAGAAACACGCCCGGCTCGTCCGGGTCCTGCTGGGCCACTTGGGTGGCGGTGATCTTGGCGGGGGTCGCGGAGGAAATGGCGTAGGGGTATTGCCATTGCAGGCGGGAGACGATCTCCTCCGGAGATAGGTCGAGGGGGCGTTGCTCTTCTGCCATGGTCCGGCGATGGCGGCGGCCTGCCTCCTGAGAGACGGCTCCGGTGTGATATTCGATCCGCCAGGCGGGGCCTAAGGGGACGGCGGGGGGCGGCGTGCTGTCCTGCCCGCCCGCTTGGCGCAGGACTTCCCCCTCCGGGCGGAGCAGGGCGGCCAGCAAGACCCACTCCCCCGGCCCGGCACAGCTTTGCAGCACACGGGGATCGGCGGGATAGGACAGGCTGGCGGCCAGGGTCTTGAGTGGGTTGCCGCGGGCCGGGAGCGCGTGAGTCATGATCAGCTTTTCTTTGGCGCGGGTCATGGCGACGTAGAGCAGACGCATTTCCTCGGCCATCATCTCTTTATTCAGCGCCAGCGCGACTCCCTCCCTGGCCAAGGTGGTAAACTCCACCATCGTCTCCCGGTCCAGCCCCTTGGGGCCAAGGCCCAGCTTGGGGTGGAACAGGACCCGTTTTTTCTGGTCGGACTGATTAAACTGCCGCCCCAGGCCGCACAGAAAGACGACCGGGTATTCCAGCCCCTTGGAGCGGTGGATGGAGAGCAGCTTGACCCCGGCGCTCTCCTTGGGGGCGGCAGGGGGTGTTTGGAGGGTCCCGCTTTTCCGCACCCGGTCCAGATGGAGCAGAAAACCAAACAAGCCCTTGTGACCCGTCCCCTCAAAGCGGCGGGCCAGCTGGTAGAAGGACAAGAGATTTTCCCGGCGTTTTTCCCCGCCGGGCATAGCGGAGAAGATCTCCAGCAGGTCCGTTTCCCGATACAAATTCCATAGCAGTTGATGGCTGGTCAGCTCCCCCGCCCCAAAGCGCAAGGCTGCTAACTGGGCCAGAAACTCCACACAGTCCGGCCAGCCTTGGGCGGCGGCGGTTTGCAGGGCGGTGTAGAAGTCCCCCTCTGCTAACGTGCGGATCGCAGCGAGACGGTCCCCGGTGAAGCCCACCACAGGGGACCGCAGGACGGCCAAGAGCGGGATGTCCTGGCGGGGGTTGTCGATGATCTGGAGCCAGGAGAGGGCGACGGAGACCTCCGTGGTCTGAAAGAGGTCGCTCCCCTCTTCGGCGGACCAGTTGACCCCCTGGTCCTCCAGGGCCTGGGTGTAATACTGGCGCACAGGGCCGGGAGAACGCAGGAGAATGGCGATGTCATCCGGGGCCAGGGGGCGGGTGCCTCCCTGGCCATCGGAGACGGGAAAGCCGGACTGGAGCAGGTCCGCGATCTGTTTGGCCACAAAGCGGGCTTCCAAGTCGTTGCGCTCGATCTTTTGTTGGGTGTAGGCCGGGTCCTCGCTGAAGTCTAAGACATGAAGCTCCGTCTCGTAGCCCTCCCCCGCCGGGAACGTCCCGCCGGGATAGAGGGCCTGGTCTGCCGTGTAATCCAGCTCGCCCAGCTCGCGGGACATGACGCAGCGGAACAGGTCGTTGGCCGCTTCCAGGACCTCCGGGCGGGAGCGGAAGTTTTTGGAGAGGGTGATGCGCCGTTCCTCCCCCTCCGCCGCTTGGTCATAGGGGCAGAAGGTCCGATACTTTTCCAAAAAGATGGTGGGGTCGGCCAGGCGGAAGCGATAGATAGACTGCTTCACATCGCCCACCAGAAAGAGGTTTTTCCCATCCTGGGAGAGGGCGCGGAAGATCGTGTTTTGCACTTGGTTCGTGTCCTGGTATTCGTCCACCATGATCTCGGCGTAGCGCTGGCCCCATTGGCGGGCCAGGTCGGTAGGCTGGCCCTGGTCGTTCACCAGGAGGCGGATGGCGTCATGCTCCAAATCGGAAAAATCCAACGTGGCGCGTTTTTTCTTTTCCGCGTCGTAGGCTTTGGCGAAATCTGCGGTCAGGGCGAACAGGCCCCGCATGGCGGGGTAGAGCAAGGCCATGTCCTCCAACAAGCTGGCGCTGGGGCTGGACAGGCGGTCTGCCACCTTGCCCATGGCCTTTTTACAGCGGTCCCGCAGGCTTTTGATCTGTTCCTGCGCAGAGCTATTCTCTACGCCGCGGGAAGAGCCGAGCCGGGGAAACGGGATCACGACCCGTTCGGCGGCGGCGTCCCAGCCTTGGGCGCAGGCGGTCACAAAATGCTCCAAGGCTTGGGCCGTCTCTTTGAGACTGGGGAGGTAAGCTTTTTCCAGAACGGGGTCCTCCAAGGCCAGGTCGCAGGCCGTCTCCATCTGCTCCTTCCAATAGGCGCCGGTGGCTTTGGCGTCTTCCAGGAGCAGTTTGCCCCAAGGGGTTTGGCCTGCGTCGGTCAGATGGGACAGGTCCAGGGCGCGGCGCTGTTCTTCCAGCCAGGCCAGAGGATCGGCGGCGCTTTGGATCTTTTCATAGACGTCCAGGACGATCTCCACGAGGCGGCTGTCGTCCCGCCCGGCGGTGAGGAGGTCGAGCAGCTGGGCAAAGTCTCCGTCCGGGTCGATGTCCTCATAGCGTTCCTCTAAGATCTGGTCCAGGGTGCGTGCCATGAGGACGGAGGCTTCCTCCTCCTCGCAGAGGGTGAAGTCGCTGGGAATGTCTAAGAGGTGCCCCCACTGGCGCAGGAGAACGGTACAGAAGGCATGGATGGTGGAGATCTGCGTCTCATATAAAAGGGCCGACTGGCGGCGGAGATGGGCGTTGTCTGGGTGGGCGGCTTGGGCCTCGTTCAATTCCCCGGCGATGCGGCCCCGGAGTTCCTCGGCGGCGGCGCGGGTGAAGGTGATGATGAGGAACTCATTGATGTTCTTCTCTTCATATAAAATACGATCCAACAGGCGCTCCACCAGAACGCGGGTCTTGCCTGACCCAGCGGCGGCAGAGACAAGCAGGGTACCGCCCCGGTTTTTGACGACGGCCTCCTGCTCAGGGGTTCGTTTGACGGCCATGAGGCTCCCCTCCTTCCTCGGTCTGGGAGAGATTCGCCCAGAAGGTCTTGTTCTCTACGGTGGGGGCCCAGCGGCGGTGGTCGCCGGTGGCCTCTGCGCTTTCCTCGAATTGGCAGGCCTGGGCAAACTCGCAGTAGGTACAGGCGTTTTGCTCCTTGCTCCGCCAGAAGGGGTCGGCGTCGATGTTCCCACGGGCGATCTCCTGGCAGATCTGGGCGAGGATGGTTTGAATATGTAAGTCCAGACGGCCCAGCTTTTCGGCGGAGACCAAGGCATCGCCGCTGATGGTGGTCTCGTCCTTTTTCGTCTTGACCTTCACGGGGAGAAAGCGCAGGCTGCCCTCGCCGTGCTCCATGGCCTCTACCACATCGGCATCCTCCAGAATGAGGCCCTTGCGGAGCAGCTCTTTGTCCAGTTCTTTCTGCCGGGCTGCTTCGTCCATGGTGCGGCTGCCTTTCAGGACGGCTTCCCGCGCCGGAAGATAGAGGACCCCGGCGGAGACAGGCTGCTCCCCGAAGAGCGGGCTGCCCTCCCGTTCCAAGGTAAAGAGGTAGAGCAAGAGCTGCAAGCCCAGGCCGTTCCAGACCTCGGTGAGGTCGAAGGATTTTCGGCCGGTTTTGTAGTCGACCACCCGAAGATAGAGGCGGCCGTCTTTTTCGTTGCGCCAGCCGTCCACCCGGTCCACAAAGCCGGAGATGCTGAGGGTGATGCCGTGACTGGTCCGGTTCACCGGAGGCAGGGCCTTGTCCGGGCCGTAGCCGAAGCCCAGTTCGAACCAAAGGGGCTGAAAATCCGAGCTGCGAAGCTCCGCCACCACGTTTTCCACCACGGCGCGAACACCCTTTTCCAGGCGGCGGAAGAGGTAGCGGAAGCGGGGCGTCTGATGCTCCATGCCGCCCAGCTTGCCGTGGACATAGTCCCACACGGCCTGCGTGGCAAAGCCTTGGATGGCCTCGTCGGAGACCTGGGCTGCGCCGCCTTGGTCTTGGATGGCTCGGAGCACATGTTCCAGAACATAATGCACAAACGTGCCGTATTCCGGCGCGTCAAATCCGGCGGGACGGCGGGCGCGGGCGTCCAGGCCGTAGCGCAGGAAATAGGCAAAGTGGCAGGACTGGTATTGATCCATCCGGGAGGCCGACATGGGGACCTTCTTCCCGTAGAGGGCAGACACAGCCCCCGGCGACAAGCGCCCCCGCTGCCAGCGGGCGGCCTGATCCAAATGGCGAAACAGGGCCGCAGAACGCGGGTCCTCCGAGAGGGCCGCACGGATCGACGGGACCCCAGCCGCCAGGGAGCGCAGCTGGTCCGGGGAAGGCGCTGGCTTCTCCCGGCGCTGACACTGGGGGAAGAGCGTCTCCAGACGCTCGATCAAAAAAGAGGGGCGCTTCTCGCCGCCCGTCTCGCCTTGCGCAGGCCAGGTGACATAGAGCTTTCGGGCGGGCTGGGCACAGGTGGTGTAGACGATGGTATATTCACGGGAGAGCTTTTCCTCGGTCCGGGGTGCCAGCTCCAGGCCGTAGCCCTCTAAAATTTCCCGGTCGTGGTCGGTGAGCAGGCCCAGGCCGGGGGTGACCTGCGGGATAGAGCTGTCGTCCGCCCCGACAAGGAAAATCACTTGACAGGCTCTTCCACCCAAGCGCTGGGCATCGCCCGCCGTGACACGATCCAGCGAGGCCGGGATCGTACCCACGGTGTAGCGGGAGAGCAGGAGACGGAGCAAGCGGGAGAAATCGCTGAGACTGCTCTCCATTTCGCCGACCATGGCCACGCATTGCTCCAAGGCCCCGCAGAAGATCTCCCAGAGCTGGCTGTATTCGCGGGCCAGTTCGGGTTCTCCCCGCTCTAACAGGGCGGCGCTGCGGGCTTCCAAGGCCTCCGGAGCTTGGATCTCTTCGAGAAATTTGTAAAGGGAAACCACTTGCTTCCCTATGGTATCTCCGGCATTTTTCTTGAGTTGTTCCAGGGGAGCGATGACACGAAGACGCAGGGCATTGAGGGCAGTCAGCTCCGCTTCGTCCTCCGGGGTGGTCTCCTTCTGCCAGCCACGGGGGTTGCGTTTCCACCCCTTTTCTGCGGTCCATTGGCGGCCTCGAATGTCCCAGGTGAGGACATAGTTTTCCAGGCGGTCACAGTCCTCCGGGGTCAGGCCGGTCAGGCCGGTTTTGAGATACCGAAAGACGTCATCGTAGGTGTAGCCCCCGGTCACGGAATCCAGGGCGGCAGTGATGAGGGTGAAGATGGGCTTTTGCAAAATGTCAGTCTTGTCCGCCTGGAAGAGGGGGATGTTGTACTGAGCAAAACTATCTTCGAGCTGCTCCCAATAGCCGTCCATCGAACGGGCGGCGACTGCGATGTCCCGATACCGAAATAGACCGGAGCGGACCAGGGCTTGTATTTCTCCGGCCACCCAGGCGATCTCTTCTCTGGGGGAGACCAGATTGACCGTGGTCACGCTGCTGTCCCAGGGGCCGTCATAGGGCTGGGTGCTCTGGGTGAAGAGTGTTTTCTCCGCGTAGTCCAGCGGAAGCGTCCTATTTCCTCCAGTGTCTGACAAGTGTTCTCGCTTTACAGTTCTATGCCCTTTTTTCGCCAAACGGGTCAGCACGGCGATGGTTTTGCCCGCCGGGGCAAAGACGGCCTCTTCCTCTGCCCCGCCGTCCCAGGTGAGAGAGACGGTGACGGAGTGGGCCTGCTTCAAGATCTGCTCCAGCACAAGCCGCTGCTGAGGCGTAAAGTCGGTGAAGCCGTCCAGATAAACATCTTTCTCCTGAAAGAAAGGATAGGCGCTGAGCTTTTGGGCCAGGCGGGTGAGACGGTCACGAGGGTCCAAGGCCCCTCGCGCCGTGCGGGCCTCATAGGCCCCGAAGATGAGGCCCAGGTCCCGGAGCTTTTGCCCGTCCAGCCCCTCCGTCTCCTCCCCCACCTGGGCCAGCGTCTCGCCGGTGACGCAGCAGCTTTTCAGCTCATCCATGGTGGTGAGGAGACTGCCCAGAAACTCCGGGCGGCGGGAGGGCATGGCGTAGACGGTCAGGTGGGCAGAGACGGAGCGCAGGGCGGCGTACATGGTCAGCAGCCGCCCGCCCTCGTCCAGCATAGGCTGGGCCACGCCCCCGGCCAGGGTGAGGACACGGTTTTCCAAACGGGTAAAGGAGAGGACCTCTCCATACACCCCCGCCCGGTTTCCGTTCTCCCGGCAGAAGCGCTGCTCCGTCTCAAAGGACGCCTGTTCCGGCACCAGTAGGATCTGTTTGCGCTGCTGGCCCTCGGCCGCCATGCGGCGAAAAATTTCGGTGGTCTTTCCGCTTCCGGCCCGGCCGGTGAGGATGCGGAGCATGGTCATCCCTCCCAGGATCAGAATTGGGCGAGCAGGCCCTTCAGCCCCTCCTCCCGATAAATTTTCTGGTAGTATTGTAGCTCAGCTTGAATGAGTCCGTCAATGGCCCGCATGCCCAAAACTTCCACGGGGGCTTGGTCGTCAGTGAGGATGCGCTCACCGCCCACATAGTGGCGCAAGCCGTCCTGCACCTTGTCCAGCTGGGTGCGCAGGTCGGACGCAGTGACGCTCCCCTTTTCCTGTGCAAGGGTGCGGAGCGGGTCGCCGTCCATAGAGGCGAACAGCTCCCGGTTCGTCGCGCCAGGGACATCCACGGTGTAAACGTGGGGGAAGAGACTGGCGATGGTGTCGCAGAGGGCCTGGTTGATGCTCCCCTCCCCGTCGGAGTGCATGTTCAGGTTCACCACCATGACCCCGCCGGGGGCGAGATGCTCTTTGACCAGGGTGAAGAACTCAGTGGACGACATTTGGAAGGGGATGGTGATGTCCTGGTAAGCATCCACCTGGATCACGTCGTACTTCCCCTCGATGGCCTGGAGATAGGCGCGGCCGTCATAGGTGGTCACGTCCACGGTCTCCGGGAGGGCAAAATAGGTCTTGGCCAGGTCCGTGATCTTGTCGTCGATCTCTACGCCACTGATCTGGCTTCCTGGGAAATAGCGGGTGCATTGGGTGGCAAAGGTCCCGGTGCCGTTGCCCAGGATGAGGATGCGTCCGGGGTTGGACTGGTCGAGGCCTGCCATCACAGGGGCAGCCAGGGCGTAGTCGTAGTACATTCCGGTCAGGCTATCTGACTTCATCCGTACAGACTGGACGCCGAAGAGAACGTTGGTGGAGAGGGAGACGTGGCGCTCGTTCTCCGTGACCTGCAAATAGTTGTAGACCGACTCCCCCTCATAAGTCAGGTCGTTGGCCCAGAAGGCAAAGCTCCCGCTGTTGCCAAAGAGGGCGCAGGCCGCAAAGAGGACCAGGGAGACCAGGCGCTTCTTCCACTGGGTTTTCGAGCTGAGAAAATAGATGAGCCCGATGGCCAACAGGATACCGGAGAAGAGCAGGAACGTCACCGCCGTGCCCACCGCCGGGATGGTCACAAAGGTCGGCAAAAACGTCCCTAAGATGCTCCCGATGGTGTTGAACGCCCCCAGGGTACCGACGGTCTTGCCGCTGTCCTCCAGGCTGTCCACGCTGTATTTGACCAGCGAGGGCGTCACCGTCCCCAGCAGGAACAGGGGGAAGACGAAGAGGACCATGCAGGTGCAGAAGGCCGCAACGATAAGAAAATTCGTGTTGATGGTCAGGACCAATAGGCCGGAGATGCCCAAGATGATATACTTCCCCACCACGGGGATGGCGGCGATCCAGACGGCAGCCACCAAAATGCGGCGGTAGAGGCGGTCGGTGTTGGGGTCCTTGTCTGCCGTGCGGCCGCCCCAGAGATTCCCCAGGGCCATGGCGATCATGATGGTGCCAATGATGATGGTCCAGACGATCTGGGAGGAACTGAAATACGGGGCCAGCAGACGGCTCGCGCCCAGCTCCACCGCCATGACGGAGACCCCGGCGAAGAACTCCGTGAGATAGAGGTAATACTTATTTTTTAGGATGGGACGTAGGCTGGTAGTCATAGTACGGTATCCTTCCATTTTTGTAAAAAAACGGTACAGCTTGCGCTGTACCGTTTCTTGTCTATGCTCTCATTGTGTGCAGTTTTTGAGAAAAACCCCGGTCCATCAAAGCTTGTTGTCGCTGCCCAGGACGTTCACGATCTTGTCCTTGACCAGATCCTTCACATACTGGCGGCCCACCTTCAGATAGCTGCGGGGGTCGAAGTTGGCGGGGTCCGCGATGAGCTGCTGCCGCACGCCGGCGGTCATGGCCAGGCGGAGGTCAGAGTCGATGTTGATCTTGCAGACGGCGAGCTTGGCGGCCTGGCGCAGCTGATCCTCCGGCACACCGATGGCGTCCTTCAGCTGGCCGCCGTTGGCGTTGCCCCGGCGGCGAGCTTTTTGCGCACGCCCTCCTTGATGTCCAGCGTCTCCAGATT
>OLNF01003396.1_pt1 | contig 11610 bp, 10 predicted proteins | sample 1673061 | NCBI WGS metagenome assembly OLNF01 (sample SAMEA3136751, study PRJEB25190) | human gut metagenome | reverse complement strand
AGAAAAAAGGAACCGCTCTCTCGGCTCCAAAAAATCCATTTTGACGTAGATGCGTTATTGCGCGAGAGATGTGGATTCTCTTTTCCATCCCAAAGTGCGCTGGGGAGAGGATAGCATTTTCGATGCACCGGCTGGCATAAGTGGAAAACCGCGCCTTGCGTGTGGCATCAAAGGTATCTACTGCTTTCATCAGGCCAATGGTGCCGATGGAGACCAAGTCCTCCTGATCACCCGGCAGGGCGTAATATTTTTTTACGATGTGTGCCACCAGCCGGAGATTGTGGCGGATCAACTTTTCCCGGGCGGTGGCATCCCCGGCGCGCAGGGCGCTGAAGGCGGCAGCCTCCTCCCGGGCTGTGAGCGGACGCGGAAAACAGCCGCTTTCCAGATGGAGCGCCAGAAACAGAAATTTTGTGGCGAAAAATTGCAGCAAGGTCAGCAGCACACGATATCCCTCCCGGTACATAGTTGTTAGATGGTATGAGCAAGGGCGCGGATAGATGCCGGAGGGCGCGGCAGGGGAGCGCTTGCAAGGCACAGGCAGAAGCTATCGTGAAATTTAATCCGATCTATGATTGATGCCGAGACCGCCCGGACGAAAAATGTTCGGGCTTTTCTCATATATTCCAAAGTTGCGGTAGAAGTGTACACGAGCTTTATGGTATAATTTGAATAAGAAAACTGAGTGATAAATCGGAATTTGACGAGGAGCGTGATTGTATGGGGAAAGCGATTTTAGCAATGATCGTAACCGTAATTGTTGGGTATATAAGTGGTGCCATCTTTGCAAATTGGGTCAATGCACCAGAGTGGGGCGTTATTCTTGCTGTTGCTGTGATGGGAGCATTTATCATTTACTTCAATGATAAGAAACAGTAAACAAATTCCCATTTATCGAGTGACGAAAACAATACATCCTTCTGCGGACAACCCCAAAACGGTTGTCCGCTTTTTTATACGCTGAAATCTGAAAAAAGACAAAATGCCAAGCAAAACTGAAAAATATCTCATCCTTGCCCGTTACTTTTGATAGCACAACATGCTTCTTTCTTTTTTTTTGGAAAATATTTCAAACCCGTGCAATTCCGAGGGCGGCTCATTCGTATCCAGAATGTAGCGACGAAAACCGGGTGCACACCTCGGCAATGACACACAATAAAAAGAGGGGATATATTATTATGAAAAAGACGGTTTCTGTTTGCATGACGGCTGTGATGGCCCTTTCCCTGCTGGCAGGCGGTGCGGTACAGGCATACGCACTTTCGGCAGAGACGGTGGAACCGGTTTCTGCTGTGGCTGAGGAAAACTGTATTTCCAGCAGTTGGAAGCGTGCTTCCGACCCAGCACTGACCGAGAAAGTCCGCAAAGTGTTCGATAAGGCCTTTGATGGTCTGGAGGGCGTTTCCTATACGCCTGTAGCCCTGCTGGCAAGCCGCACCACCGGCTTCGGCACCCAGTACCGCATTCTGTGCAAGGCGACTGTTGTCGTGCCGGGCGCACAGGAAGAGTATGTTGTGGTCACGCTGCAGCACAGCTGGCTGAGCAAAGCAGAAATTCTGGACATCGGCGATCCACTGTGCCTGACAAATCTGGACTATGAAGAAGGCGCTGTGGGCACCTGCCAGGAAGCGGAGTCCCCCGCCATGACGGAGGAAGCCACGGCGGCGTTCAACAAGGCCACCGAGGGCTTTGTGGGCGTGGACTATGTGCCGGTGGCTCTGTTGAGCACCCAGACCGTGGCAGGCACGAACTACCGCATCCTGTGCGAAGCAACCACGGTTTATCCGGGTGCTGAGATGCACTATGCCGTCGTGAACGTGTATGAAAGTCTGGAAGGCAATGCCAACATCATCAGCGCGACCGATAGATATGTGAGCTGAGTGAGAGTTTTTGATTCAGAAGGTCCTCCGCTGCACCTTGGGTATATTCAGCGGAAACATTTATTTTGATATTGCAAACAAGCCAGACCGGCGGGTCTGGCTTGTTTGCTGTTCCACGGAGTGGGGACGTGGAGGAAAAGTGCGTTCGTCGATGGTTGTCAATTAGGTTACCCGTATATTTTTCCTACGATCTTTCCGCGTGCTGCAGCAGGCAGGAGCTTGCACAGGAGGCTCAGGAATTTATACTGTGCCCCGGCAACATAAACGACTGCCGGGTTCTTTTTCTCCACAATACCGGCGATGTACCGTCCAATGCGTGCCGGGTCCATGCCGTTTTGCTCGTCATGCTCCATCTGACTGACGCTCCGGGAGATACGCCCACCGTATTCATCATCGCCGAGAATACTTTTTTGACGTGCTTTTGTAAACCCGGTGCAGATATCGCCCAATTCTACGACGGTGACATGGATGCCGTAGGACTTGACTTCGTTTGCCAGCGCATAGGAGTAAGAGGAAATAGCGGCTTTGCTTGCAGAGTAGAAGGTCTGGAACGGAATGTGCGCTACGGCAGCAACAGAGCTGATGTTCACAATATGCCCCTTCCCTTGATGGCGTAGGAAGGGGAGAACCGCTTTATTTACAGTGACTGTCCCGAAAAAGTTCACGTCAAACTGTGCTTTGGCTTGCTCCATGGACGTAAACTCTACCGCACCGGAAATGCCAAAGCCTGCACAGTTGATCACTGCATCAATTTTGGTCTCTTTTTGGATGACCTGCTGCACAGCGGCGTTGACGGCCTCTTCATCGGTCACATCGACGGACAGATGGGTGACGCCCTCCATAGGGATATTTCTGCGGCTGAACTCATAGACGATGCAGCCGTTCTCTTTCAGAGCGGATGCCGTGCACCGTCCGATGCCGGAGCTTCCGCCGGTAACAATGACGACCTTGTTGGTTTCTTCTGCCATGATTTTCCTCCTGAAAATGTTGATCTGGTTCGAGTATACCGCATCGCAGGGCGGCTGTCTATACGGATAGCCGGATTGTGGAAAAGTACAGGGATCAACTTGCGTAAATTTTTACGCAGATTGGCCTCTCTTTTTTACACAGCCAATGCCAATTAGCGCTTGAAATCGAAACACTGCGCAAGTATACTATACTAGCTATACTGTACAAGCTTGATCACAAATCGGTATGCCAGTTGACCATAAAAGACATACCAGAATTGAAGTGCGCGGCAGAATCAAAACCCTACGAGGATGAAAATGAAATTCGATAGAAGACTTACAGATGAAATCTACACTTCCGATACGGTAAGGCTGGGAAAAGATGCATTTCAGGCCATGCAGGAGACGATCTATCATAATGGCGGTGTCGGAACCATTACCGGGTACTATGATGCCGAATTGTCGATCCTGTCGGCCAGTGATCTGTTGCTGCATAATCTGAACCACAGCTATGCATCCCTGATGGAGCAGACAAAGGGTTCGCTGAAGAATCTTTTCTATAAGAAAGATGCCACATTCCTTGACAATGCACGCTTTCGTCAGCTCCAAGGCGAAGGGGAAGGCCGGATCCTTACAGCAGATGGGTCTCCCGTCTATGTGCGTCTCTACAAAAAAGATGCAGTCGATACGGATGGAACACCGATCTGGATCATGTCAGTACAGATGAACTGGGCGTATGAAAATCTTGCGTTAGTCAATGAATCCATTCATTCTGCACTATGGTATTTTGAGTGTAATGAAAACGGTGAGATCGTTCATGTGAACTGGAGCCATGCGTTCCGGCAGATCCTTGGATATCATGACATTCTGGATTTTCCGAACAAACTGGATTCGTGGTCGAACCTTCTGCACCCGGAGGACTATGACCGGGTAATGCAGCTGCTTTTGGAAACGATTGCGGACAAAACCAATACTACAAAATATAATGTTGAGTACCGACTGAAAATGCAGGATGGCCAGTACCAGTGGTTCCGGGCATCGGCGGAGGTGATACGTCGTCTGGATGGTTCGGCCAATCGAATTGCCGGAATCATCAGCAACATTGACGCGGAAAAAAGAAGCCGGATGCAGGCGCAGCGGGCAGCGGCATTTCACCGCGCATTTACCAGCGCAAACCTCTGCGAATACTATGTAAATCTGGAAAAGAACACCTTTGATACTTTCAAAGTGGAGCCCTCTTTGATGACGGCCTTTGAGCAGAACCACACATGGGATGGACTGGTCAGATTCCTTGTGGACAACTATGTGGTGGAAGAGGATAAAAAGTCTGTAACGAATTTCTATAATCGCGCCTACATCACGGAAAAATTAAAAGGGCTTGAGACGGAACTGCGTCAGGAGTGCCGCATCGTTCTGGATGGGGAGGAACGATGGGTCAGCAACGTGGTCATGCGCGGTGAGATCGAAGATTCCGAATATGCGATGATTTTTCTGCGGGACATCACAGAGTCCAAAGCAGAGACGGCACGGCGGATGCAGATGGCCTCAGATAACGCATCGATGGATCTTTTGATCAAGAGTATGGTGCGTCTGCTGGACCGCTTTGTCGTCTGCGATCTGGAGAATGACCGGTATCGGTTCTATAATCTGCAAGGTGAAATGATATACGCGCCGACGGGAACCTACCATGGTTTTGTGGAGCAGGTGGCTGTAAGGTATAAGACGTTGGAGCCATTGGCGGCGGTGGACGCAGTGTTCTCACCGGAAAATATCCGAAAGAATCTGCAGGGCGAGAACGATATCTACAAATTTGAATACTGCTCCATAGATGAGAATACCTATAAGATCGCTTCCTTCATTCCGCTGGAGTGGGATGGCACAAAGCTGGTCAAAGCACTGTTGGCATCTATGAATGTGTCACAGGAGAAAAAGGCCGAGATCGAATCCCATAAGGCACTGAAGGATGCGTACCGGGCGGCGGAAAACGCAAGCCGCGCCAAGACGGAATTTCTCTCCAATATGTCCCATGATATCCGTACACCGATGAATGCAATCGTTGGCTTGACCGCCATTGCGGGTGCGAATATCGAGAGTCAGGACAGGGTGGTCGAGTGCCTTGGCAAGATCACAAAGTCGAGCCGTCATCTGTTGGGACTGATCAATGAAGTGCTGGATATGGCCCGGATCGAGAGCGGGCGAATAAGCCTTGCCGAGGAGGATTTCAGCCTGCCGGAGCTGGTTGATAACCTGCTCACCCTCACAAAACCGGCAATTGACGAGCACCACCATCAGCTCGAAGTCCATGTCGAGCACATTGAGCACGAAGCCGTCTGCGGCGACAGCCTGCGCATCCAGCAGGTCTTTGTGAACCTGATGAGCAACGCCGTCAAGTACACCCCGGATGGAGGAAACATCACCCTTACGATCAAGGAAAAACCGAACGGCTTCTCGGAGCTTGGCTGCTACGAGTTTTCCATCGAGGACAACGGCATCGGTATGACGCCGGAATTCCAGAAGATCATGTTCGAGCCGTTCAGCCGGGCAGACGATCACCGGACGACCAAGGTGCAGGGCACCGGTCTTGGCATGGCCATTGCAAGAAATATCGTCAACCTGATGAATGGTGACATTCAGGTCGAAAGCGCTCCCAACAAGGGAACGAAGATCACGGTCACGGTCTATCTGAAGCTTCAGGAGAACGAGAAGGAACAGGAAAAAGAACTGCTCGATCTGCCGGTACTGGTCGTGGACGATGACAAGACCTGCTGCGAAAGCACCGCTGCAACCCTTCAGGAGATCGGCATAGCGGGCGAATGGGTCCTGACCGGTAAGGAAGCTGTGGAGCGCTGCTATGTGCGTCATGAGACCAACAGTGACTATTTTGCGGTGATCCTGGACTGGAAGATGCCGGAAATGGACGGTATTGCAACCGCCAGAAAAATCCGGGAACGGGTAGGAGAAGATGTCACGATCATCATCCTGACTTCCTTTGATTTCAGCGAGATCGAAGAAGAAGCCAGAGCAGCGGGCGTGAATGCGTTTATGGCAAAACCGCTGTTCCGTTCCCGTCTGACGGCAACTCTGCGGCAGTTTACATCCGGGAAGAAGGAGGAAAACGCCCGGAACTATCTGGAAGACTTTGCGAAGGAAAACTATGCGGGTAAGCGGATCCTTCTTGTGGAAGATAACGAGCTGAACCGCGAGATCGCAACCGAGATCATAGGCATGACGGGCGTGACCATCGACAGCGCCGAAAACGGAAAAATTGCAGTCGAAAAGGTGATTCCCATGGACATGCGGCGGCTGTAGCTGGCAAGCAAAGCCTGATTTACCTTCATATTTTCCCGTTCAATCTGCAAATCTCCGATTTTTACAATCAGCGGGTTCGGCTGCACAACCGTTCCAATAAAAAAAGGCGCATCGCCGTCAGCGTGTGCCTCCTTTCTGATTATCTCCAGAAAATTCCCGTATGGATTATCTTCATTTGTCATTCTGGCCACTCTCCTTTTCATCCATCAAATTTTGAAAATTCAGCGTCAGTTTGTTTGTGTAAATGCCATTTTTCCATGTGTGACTGTCCCCGTCAATGAAAAAAACACCGGAAAGACCGGTATATGGCTCTTTTACCACAACCTTTTTCCCTGTGATATACTGGCTGTTCCCGAAATTTGAAACATTTATCTTCCGCTCCACACCATTCAGCTTTTTCTTTGCTTTTTCCGCAAAATCCTCATCGTCCTTGGAAATCCTGAGAATTTCAGTCATAAATCCATATAGCTTTATATCCTTATCCTCCTTGAATTCCTTTATCAATTTATCCTCTTTGTTGTATACACGAACTCGGTTCACCATGCTCTCAAGGCTTTCGCTGACGCTGGAGGTCAACAGGTTCACGCCGTTCTCCAGAGGGGTACATTCCTTTTTTCCTTTCTCCAGAACATAAATCAATTCGCCCTCAAAAATAACGTAATATTTTTTATCCTTTGCACCGCCCAGCGTGTATGCCGTCATGATAATATCATATAGGCTGACACCGTTGAATACTCGGCTAATCGGCTTTGCGCCGAAGGACAGCGAACCGATTTTTATACCAAAATCTGTACAGACCTTCTTCGCGATTGCATCCGCTTTCATTTTTTTGAAGTTATAGCTTGCTTTATTCTTTTTCAGATAAATTCCATAATCCCGACAACTATACTCAATCGTTGTCCCATCTGTTTCCTTTTCCTTCGTCCAGATCGGTCCCTGAAACATCACCTTGTCCACATCAATTACCTTGAATATGTCGCCTACCTCCATCTGGGTAATCCATGTGCGCTGGTCGCTGTATCCATGCACCACGCCGAATGTACAGCTCCTGCTGCAGCTTCTGTACTCTCCGCTGATCGTCAGCTCCGTAATAACTCCCGTAACCTCCGTTTTCACGCCATCCTTATTGATATGAAATGCCCGCATTGCCATAACTTCCACCTCCCATCATGGTATTGTGTATTTCTGCCCCGGATAGATTAAATTCGGATTCTTCCCAATCACGCCTTTGTTTGCTTCATAGATTTTTTTCCATTTACTTGCATCCCCATACATTTTTCTCGAAATAGCACTCAGGCTATCTCCCTTTTTCACGGTATACGTCTTTGCCTTTGCTTTCGCCGTGGAGGTGTCTTTTCTGGCAGCGTTTGCAGTGCTGCTTTTCTGAACCGTCAAAACATTCAGCGGAACATATTGCCGAAATCGTATCGTAAACGGAATGTCTCCGTTATCCTCATATTTTGAGCTGTAATCGATTGACTCAATATAGAACTGCTCATTGATTTTTGCGCCTTTGTCATCAGCCACAACCACACGCACAATGTCCCCATCATCCATCCATGCTTTTAATGTTTCTACATAGTCCATTGCCGTATTTGCGCTGATGCCGCTGCTCCTGCAAAAGCTATAGTCATTCTCTGGAAAGAAACCGGATATACTCGGACTCTGGGGCTTTGTTTTGCCCAGCACATTGATGTCTCCCTTGTCTGTAGCCCTGACCGTCTCTATTTCTCTGCCAAAGCTGTTTTCGTAGCCGTCCAGCGTAACAGGAAGCATCATGCTTGTACCCTTCATTTGATTTTTCAACCAGAATTCAAACATATTCTCCCCTCCTTATGCGCCTACAAAGCTTTCTCGCATATTTTGCATATTTCTGACCAACGCCCGCGCAATCTTATCAATGTCCGCTTCTTCCCGTACTACAATCTGGTCAGCCAGCTTTGCAATCGTAACACTGCCGCCGCCTTCCTTGTCGGCTTCCACCCTTGTTAGAACGCTTTCACCCTCGTGCAGTTCGGCTACATATCCATCATAAGGTACCCTTTTCAGCCCTGCGGCGTGTTTTCTGCTACTGCTGACACCGCCGGGTGTTCCCTTATAGGCATTTGCAAAAATGCTGTTGATATAGCCAGACACGCCTTCCTTGCTGATTTGCGCCCTCACGTCGCTTGTGGCATTGCTTAGTCTTCCGCTCTGCCAGCCTTTGGAGAACTGGTCTGCCATTGCCTGTCCAAATTTTACATATTCACCGCTTTCTGTCAGTGAAGATTGTATATTTGCTACCAGTGATTTCTCTGCCTGCAATTTCTTCTGATATTCTTCGCTGTTTTTGTAATCAATTTCCGCCTGCGTCTTTGCCTCCCACATGACCTTTTCCGCTTCAATGCCGGTTAAGCCTTCTTCCTCAATGCGTTTTGTGGCATCCTGCATAGCATTGATAATGCTCTGCTGGTACTGGTTCTCCATTTCCGCCTCATACGCCCCGACCATGCTGTAAGCATTTTTCATCTTTTCGCCAAGGTCTCCGTTATAGGCTTCAATTTCTTTTTCCATTCCCTTTTTGCGGGCTTCGTTGTAGCCTTCACCCATGGCAATCTCAATATTCTTTTTCGCACTTTCCAGCTGTCCCTGCAAGCCGCTGAAGGTATCACTCATGGCATTTACTGCGTCATGATATCGTTCCCCTTCACTCGTAGCGGTTCGCAGCGCCTCTACCAGCATATCAGACGTAATTTTGCCGTCACTCATCATTTTTGTAGCTTCAGCAATAGAAACGCCTTGATTTTTTGCGACAAATTCCAGAGGGTTAAAACCATAGCCGACCATCTGATTCTTGTCCTGCGCGTTCAGCTTGCCTGCCGCCATGCTCTGAGAAATGGCATAGGATAGTCCGGAAAACTTGTTTGCATCGCCCATGGCAATATTACCGATAATATCCATAAATTCCGGCACATTTTTCTTGTCAATGCCGTAGGAAAGCATTTCCATGCCCTTCCCAAGCATGACAGAGGTATCATACGGAGTTGTATCGCCATATTTCATAATGCTTTCATATAGCTTTTTCCCCGTTTCATCATCGGTCATGCTGGCATAGTTTCTCTTGTAGTTTTCGCGCTCGGCTGCGTATGCACTGCCATTTGATATTTTATCCTGCATTTCAGCCGTTGTAGTGTTATACAGACTCTGTACCTCATTCCGGAATAAATCATCTGCCTGCTGCTGCTTGTTATTCAATGCCTGTATTGCACCTGTCAATCCGCCGACCGCTGTACCAACCGCCGTACCAATCGGACCTGCAATACTCCCCATTGCCGCACCGGAAAGTGCATTGCCGCCAATGCTGCCCACAGCACCGCCAATGGTTGAACCAAAGGCAGAAGAAGTCATGTTGCCAAGCAAATCTCCCGCAGCACCGCCGAGCATACTTCCAAGCCCTGCCTTTGCTAAGGATTTCATCATGCCGGCGGCACCGATCAACCCTGCACCTACACCGGAACCCGCATTTGCATTGCTATTTCTTGACATTGTGGTTTGAATTTCTTTTTCTCCACGCAGCACTTCACTCTGCAAATTGCTCAGCCGCTTATATTCATCGTTTAAGCTTTCTAAAGCTGTTTGCTGTTCCAGAAAAGCGTCTCTGGCACCCTCAGAGCCGTTTCTGACTGCTTTTTCCAGCTCCTTCATGTTCTGCTTCGCCTGCGTGATGTCAAGCTTCACCTGCGCCTTTTCCTCAAATACCCGCTGCTGCAGCTTTTTGTAATGCTCAACATCAGTTTCAAGGCTTTTTACACCCTTCCGCATCTGGCGCAGCGAATCAGATAATTTATCGCTCGCCTTGAAAACAATACTTACATCCCTGTTTCCCATGATCCACCTCCTTCTTTTTTGCATGAAAAAAAGCACCCGATTTCTCAGGCGCTTATATCTCTTCTTACTTTTGTATCCAGCATGGTGCTACTACAACGGAATTCACGAATCCACCATTTGATGATTCATAGCTGTTGTTCCCTACAGGAGTACCATACATTGCTTTTATTGTATCTCCTTCGTAGATGTCCGGCAATTCACCCATCATGTAAATTTGATAAATATTTAAGTCATTATCGCACAGGATTGCGTAAGTATACTTATCTTCACAATCTTTATAAATCTGCGATGTGTTTATCTGCACTACATATAAATCGTTTGCTTTCATGATTTTATTGCCGTATTTATCCGGTTCTTTCATAACCATCTTGTATGTAATGCTTTCGTCTACATTGTCCTGAAATTTTTCAACACTGTCAGATGGAAAGAAATCTGCGTTTTCCTTTATAAAACTGCTTGCTTCATCTGAAACGGTAATTGCATCTGTAGATTCGGCTGCAAAAAGCAGTCCCCATTCGGTCGCCTGCCAAACTCCTTCATGATACGTCCCTATCTGGACTGTTCCATCTTCCCAAGTTGTTTTCCCTTCCCCTTCAAAAACACCTGCGGAGAAATCCCCCTCATACGTCCAAGTCTCTCCTGCCTCATTTTTCGTTTCAAATTTGCCATGTCCATCAGGCACACCTTCAACCATGTCTCCGGAATAAGTTCCTGTTCTTTCTCCAGGTAATGAAAGCGTCACTTCTTTGTTTTCAACAGTACCGGTTCCAGTATCCCCGCAGCCAGTAGCACCAAACATCATTCCAATACACAGAACCATACATAACCATTTTTTCATGGTATCCCCTCCTTTTCGACATCATAACATGTGAATGATTAGGCTGTCAATTTCTCTTTTCGTGATGTTCGGAGGGCAGGATTTATCTTTTTTCCTGTTCAAGTTCCATGTATGCAAGAATGACTGCAATTTCTTTTTCCGGAATTTTGTATATTTGAGATGGCAGGGTGCCAAAGCGCCGCCACATGGTATATCCGACAACCACTCTGGCATCCCCTGCCCGAATCAGTTTTTTACTTCCGTTACCGCATCGTCATCATAGCCACTCAGACGGTTGATTGTGCTGTAAATGATAGAAATTTCTCCCGCGCTGAACAATGCCTTAATGGCATCCTTCCCACTTGCAACACCAAGCTTATTCAGCAATTCCTTGTCACTCAGCCTTCTTCCCTCGATACGGCAGCTTTCCAGAAGAATATTTGCCCTGAAATCTCCCTCTTTGCTGATTTCAGAAACATGTACCATCTGGTCTTCTGTAAGCGCGGCACAGGTCACTACAAAAGGCTCCCCTACAATATCCGATAATCTTTTGATTTTAAGCTCTGTTTTTTCCTTCTCCTGTAATTTCTCAGCATCGGTTTCCAAAAGTCTGTCAAAAATACTCATAGCTTCCTCCTTATTCCTCGTCAATCAAATCAATGAATTCATAATCGTAGAACGTAAAAGGCTGTGTTACCGTTCCGATTGTTTCTGCCGCCCAGTCCGCCAGCGTAAGCTCCGTAAAGGTCACACCCTTCAGCACCACTCTTTCCGCCCCCAGTGCATCCGG
>OLNF01003393.1_pt1 | contig 11618 bp, 9 predicted proteins | sample 1673061 | NCBI WGS metagenome assembly OLNF01 (sample SAMEA3136751, study PRJEB25190) | human gut metagenome | reverse complement strand
TTCCGCACGGCTTGGCCAACGCTATCATCCTGCCGCATATGCTTCGCGCCTATGGCGAAGCTGCTGCTCCTAAGCTCGCCGATCTCGCCCGCATGGCCGGCATCGCGCCGGTGACCGCGCAGGACAGCCTGGCGGCCGAGGCCTTTATCGATTGGGTCGATCGAATGAACGCCGCCTTGGACATTCCCAAATATGTGGCGGGCATTCGCCGCTCCGACATTCCCGAAATGGCGGCACATGCCGATGCCGAGGCCAATCCGCTGTACCCCGTTCCGCTTTTGATGGCCCGCTCGGAGCTCGAGCATATGTACGAGGTCGTCGCGGGTGGTATGTTTGAGGACGAGAACTAGGAGGGTGCCATGAACACCGAGGAAATTGCGCGCATCGTCGGCGAGCAGCGCGCCCACTTTAAGACGCACGCTACGTTTGATGTCGATGCTCGACGTCGTGCGCTCGTGAGTTTACGCGATGCGGTACGGGCGCACGAGGCCGATATTGCCCATGCGCTCAAGACCGATTTGGGAAAATCGCATGACGAGGCCTATATGTGCGAGATTGGCACATCGCTTTCCGAGATTCGTCATCAGATCGCTCATGTGGCTCGATGGAGTCGTCCGCGCCTGCATCCGTGCGACCTTGCCAATGCCGTGAGTGTGTGCAAGACGCAAGCCGTGCCCTATGGCGTCACGCTCATCATGGCTCCGTGGAACTACCCGTTTTTGTTGACGCTTGAGCCGCTTGCCGGTGCCCTTGCCGCGGGTAATACCGTGGTTATCAAGCCGAGTGCCTATGCGCCGGCGTCGAGCAAGATGCTCAAGCAAATTTGCGAAGAGGCGTTCGATCCGCGCCTGGTGACGGTTGTCGAGGGTGGGCGCGCCGAGAACGAAGCACTGCTCGATGAGCACTGGGACAAGATCTTCTTTACCGGCAGCGTTCCGGTCGGCAAGCTCGTCATGGAGCGCGCAAGTAAAAACCTTACGCCCGTGACGCTTGAGCTGGGCGGAAAGAGTCCCTGCATTGTGGATGCGACGGCAAACTTGAAGGTTGCGGCACGGCGTATCGCCTTTGGTAAATGGCTCAACGTGGGGCAGACCTGCGTGGCGCCCGACTACCTGCTGGTCGATGCGCGCGTGCATGACGAGCTGCTGGACCTTATCAAGGAGGAGGTCCGCCGTATGTTTGGCGAGCATCCGCTCGATAACGAGGATTACGGACATATCGTCAACGCCAAGCATTTTGCGCGCGTGCGTGGGCTGATCGACCCCGACAAGGTTGTGTTGGGAGGCACGGCGCGCGAGTCGTCGCTCAAGATTGAGCCGACGATCCTAGACGGCGTGACCCCCGATGACGCCGTGATGCAGGAGGAGATTTTCGGCCCCATCTTACCGGTGCTGACGTTTGAGAGCCTAGACGAGGCCGAGACGTTTATTACGGATCGTCCGACGCCGCTGGCCCTGTATATCTTTAGTCAGGATCGCGCGGTTCAGCAGCGCTTTGTGCGCTACGTGCCCTTTGGCGGCGGCTGCGTTAACGACACCATCATGCATCTGGCTACGAGCCATATGGGCTTTGGCGGCATGGGAGCGAGCGGTATGGGGCAGTACCATGGACGTGAGAGCTTCGATACGTTTAGCCACAAGAAGAGCATCGTGAACAAGGCAACGTGGCTGGACGTGCCATTTCGCTATGCTCCTTACGCAAGCTGGAAGCACAAGTTCGTGCGCATGTTTGTGCATTAGAATCAGATGGCATAGGGCAAACAAAATGGCCGCCCCCGCGTAAGCGAAGACGGCCACTTCTCACGATGAAAACGTGTATCGGAGTTGGCAAGACCCGCTGCAACGGGTGCCATCCGTACCCCTATCTTATCTGCAAGCGCTCTGTCTCGCAAGCGTTGCGGCGAGCGATTGAAAGACGCGGGCAGGATGAATTTGTGTCCGCACGAGTTCGTAGACTTCTCAATAAGGTTAAGCGCCGGTTTATCCGGCCGTTAGGGGAGTTGCCATGTACGAGCCTTCACGTGTTCTTTTGTCGTTTCATATTGCAGGATTTCAATATGCCGACGGCGCTTTGGTCCTAGGCGATATTAAAGCGGGCGATAAACTGACGCTGTGCGCCGAGCGCGATAATCCCCATGACCCTGAGGCGGTTGCGATCTACTACGGCAACACCAAGCTTGGCTATGTCCCGGGAAACGAGGTCGGCCCGCTGTCCTTGATGATGTATTACGGCCACGAGGACGTATTTGAGGCCCGCGTGCAGCAGGTCGCTCCCGAGCGCAGCCCGTGGCATCAGGTGCGCGTTGGCCTCTACGTGGTGGATGCCCGCTAGTCGGCAATGGAGGCGGCCATGTTTGATGACGACGACCAGTTCGATCTGACAGACGATCCGTTTGAGTGGGATCTGCTACTCGACGACGATGAGTTGGAGCAGGATCGTAAGAAACGGCAAGACAAGAAAGCTCAGAGTGACGCTTCGAAAAAGAAAGACAAGCGCCGCCGCGGACTGTTCGGTGGGCTCTTTGGATGACCGCCGCATCGCTGCGTCTGTATACTTAGCACGAGTTGAACGCGTTGCGAAATGAGGGCATAGACGATGATGTGGTTTACCGCCGACCTGCACCTGGGCGATACGAATATCTTGCACGACATGGACCGGCCGTTTGGCTCGGTCGAGGAGATGAACCGCAAGGTCATCGATGTCATCAATGAGTGCGTGACTGCGGATGACCGTCTCTACATCCTGGGAGACTTTACCTATCGTTTGCCCCTAGCGGATGCCGTGCACCTGCGCGAGCGTATCGAATGCAAGAATGTGACGCTCATCCGCGGTAACCATGACGGCGACTGGGAAGATCCGGACGCGCCGCAGATTTGGGAAGACGTGCGCGATTACCTGGAGATTGCCCCTGGCTATGCCAAGGGCCATCGTCTGGTTATGAGCCACTACCCCATGCTCAGCTGGAACGGCAAGGCGCGTGGCGCCATCATGCTGCACGGGCATATCCACAGCAGGGGAGACCGCACCAACGCGCGCAACCGCGATCGCGAGCGCCCTATCTTTCGCTACGATGTCGGTCTCGATGCCAACGAGTACAAGCCCGTAAGCCGGGATCAAATCCTGGGCTTCTTTGGACTGTAATGCTCGAACCACCACACAAACCACCACAAAGGTGCCTGTCCCCTTTGTGGTGGTTCTGGCGCCGTTGCCATTATGGCGGCGGCGTCTTTTTTGTCCGTGCGGCGCGGTAGAGTGTAGGCGGTTGAAATTTGCGTCCATCGAGGAGCTGCTATGAACGAGATCAAGTGCCCGCATTGCGGCGAAGTCTTTAAGGTCGATGCGTCCGGCTATGCGGATATCGTCAAACAGGTGCGCGATGCCGAGTTCTCGCGCGACCTGGATGAGCGTGTGAAGGCAGTCCAGCGCGAGGGTGAGCAGGCGCTGGAGCTTGAGCGCTCGCGTTTGTCGGCTGCCTTGCAAAAGGTAGAGTCTCAGCGCAACGCTCAGCTTGCCGAGCAGAAGAACACTGCGGAGCAGAAGCTGGCACAAGAGGTTGCCAAGCGCGATGCCGAGCTTGCCGAGTTGCGTGTCAAGCTCGAGGGCGCTGCCGCGGAGCGCGAGAGTGCAAGCCAGCGTGCAGCTGTTGAGGCCCGTGCGGATGCGCAGAAGGAGAATGCCGAGCTTCAGCGCGAGATTGACAATTTGCGTGCGCAGCTGGGACGCAAGGATGACGAAGCCAAGCTTGCCGAGGCTTCGGCGCGCAATGCTGCTCAAAACGATTTAGCCGCTCGCGATGCGCAGATTGCAGAATTGCAGGCAAGGCTCTCCGCGGCGGACAAGGCCCAGGAGATGGCGCTTGCCGCCGCTGCGGCCGAGTCACAGCGTGAGATCGATGCCGCTCGCGGCGAGGCTGAGCGCACGCTTGCTGACTATCGCGCAAAGGTACAAGAGAAGTTTTCCGCCGCAAAGGCTCAGTCCGAGCAGGAGGCCGAGGGCCTGCGTGCGCAGCTGCGCGAACAGGAGCTGACGGCCAAAATGAACCTATCGGAGGCGGTCGCCGCGGCAGAGCGTGAGCGTGACGAGGCACGTGCCAAGCTGACGAGCGAGCTGGCAGTGCGCGATTCTCGCGAGGAACAGGTCAAGGCGGCACACGAGCTCGAGCTCGCGCAGGCCAAGCGCGTGAGCGACGAGTTGATCCGCTACAAGGACGAAGAGATTGAGCGCCTTAAGGAAATGAAGATCCGCCTGTCCACCAAGATGGTGGGCGAGTCGCTCGAGCAGCATTGCGAGACCGAGTTTAACCGTCTGCGCATGACGGCGTTTCCTAATGCGTACTTCGAGAAAGATAACGATGCGTCCGAGGGCACCAAGGGCGACTTTATCTTCCGCGAGTGCGATGCGAGCGGCAACGAGGTCATTTCGATTATGTTCGAGATGAAAAACGAGAACGATGAGACCGCGACCAAGCATAAAAACGAGGACTTCTTTAAGAAGCTCGATCACGATCGTCGCCAGAAAGGCTGCGAGTATGCGGTGCTCTGCACCCTGCTGGAGCCCGAGAGCGAGCTCTATAACGCGGGTATCGTCGACGTGAGCTACCGCTATGAGAAGATGTACGTGATCCGCCCGCAGTTCTTCATTCCCATGATCACGCTGCTGCGCAACGCCGCTATGGGCTCGCTGCGCTATAAGCAGGAGCTGGCGGAGTACAAGCAGCAGAATATCGACGTCACGAACTTCGAAGCCAAGATGGAAAAGTTCAAGAATGATTTCGGTCGCAACTACGAGATCGCGAGCCGCAAGTTCCAAACGGCAATCGATGAGATTGACAAGACGATTAGCCATCTGCAGAAAACCAAGGAGGCGTTGCTGTCTTCCGAGAACAACCTGCGCCTTGCCAACAAGAAAGCCGACGATCTTACCATTCGCAAGCTCACGTGGGGCAACAAGACCATGAAGGCGGCCTTTGACGAGGCGCGCGGGGCTGCGCCAGAGACAAACGATGAGCCCGCCGAGGCGGATTCGTATGAGGTCGAGGATGCCGAGTAAGGCATAGCGCATAGTGCAAAAGCGGGGCCGCTGGCGATATTGCCAACGGCCATGCTTCGTTTCGTTCCATTGTGCCCGGCTAGTTCCCGAGCAGGTCCTCGATAAAGCCGACGCGGTAGTTTTTGAAGATGACCTCGCCGCCGTCTTGCGTGGCATCCAGGTCGACATCGCCCATGATGCCAAAGTCGTGGTCGCCATCCTCGTCGGCAAAGATCTGGTGCACGTGCCATACGTGCGCGGTCTTCTCGTCGGACTCGTCGATGGAAAACATCGCGGCGCTGCGGGCATTTCCGTCGGTGAGGATTTCCTCGTGCTGCTCATGGTAAGCGTTGAGTGCTTTTTGCCAGCGGACCTCGCTCATGCCCCAGTCCTCGTCGAGCTCGCCCAGATCGCGAGCGTGCTCGCGGGCGGCAAGGGTCACGCGGCGGAAGAGCGCGTTGCGCACCAACAGCGTGCAGCCGCGACGGTCCGTAACGACCTCGTCGATGCCCTGCGGCGGTGTGACGTCGAGTGCAGCGGGGTTGCCGGCGTTCTCCCACTCGTCCACCAGGCTCGAGTCGACCGAGCGCACCACAAAGCCGAGCCACGAGATAATGTCACGCAAGCGCTCATCGCGCTTCTCAATGGGCACGGTGCGATCGAGGGAACGGTAGGCCTCGGCTAGGTAGCGCAGCAGAATGCCCTCGGAGCGGGCGATGCCGAGCTTTTGAATGTAGCCCTTAAAATCGCTCGCGCTCTCCAGCATGTCGCGCAGGACGCTCTTGGGCGAGAGCTGGTAGTCGTTGGCCCAAGGTACTTCCTGGCAGTACTTGTCGAAGGCGGCATCGAGCAAGTCCTCGAGCGGCTTTTCGTAGGTGACATCCTGGATGCGCTCCAAGCGTTCCTCATATTCGACGCCGTCAGCCTTCATTTCGGCCATCGCGCGGTCGCGCGCGGCGCGCTCCTGTGCGCGCAATACCTGCTTGGGGTCCTCGAGCGTAGCCTCGACCATCGAGATGAGGTCCATGGTATAGGTCTCACTCTCGGTGTCGAGCAGCTCCAGCGCGGCAAGCAAAAACGGCGAGAGCGGCTGGTCGAGCGCAAAGTCCTCGGGCAGGTCGACCGTCAGCGCGTAGTCTATGTCCGGCGCGGCGTCAACCGGAGCGCCGGGTGCGGGCGGCACCTCGGTGCGCACGACGACGCCGGAGTCGATGAGCGTGGCGAAGATCTCGTCGGCGCGAACCTCGAGCTTTGCCTTTTCCTCGGGGGTCTGCAGGCTTGTCTCGATGAGGTCGTGCACGCGGGCGCGGGCGTCGCCGCCCTGCTCGACCACGCTAATCACCATGGAGTGTGTGATGCGCAGGCGCGGCTTGAGCGTCTCGGGCTGCGTCTCGATCAGGCGCTCAAAGGTCTGCTTGTTCCAGGTGACAAAGCCCTCGGGGGCCTTCTTCTTTTTAATTTTACGGAGCTTCTTGGGATCGTCGCCTGCCTTGGCCATGAGCTTGGCGTTCTCGATCTCGTGCTCCGGAGCCTCGGCAATGACCATGCCCTCGGTATCGAAGCCCGAGCGACCTGCGCGACCGGCGATCTGATGGAACTCACGGGCGCGCAGGCGACGCATCTTGTAGCCGTCGAACTTGGTGAGAGCGGTGAGGACCACGGTGTGGATGGGCACGTTGATGCCGACGCCGAGCGTATCGGTGCCGCAAATGACGGGCAGCAGGCCCTGCTGCGCCAGGCGCTCGACCAGGAGGCGATAGCGCGGCAGCATACCGGCGTGGTGCACGCCGACGCCGCAGCCGAGCAAACGCTTGAGGATCTTGCCGAAGGCCGTCGAGAAGCTCGTACCCTTGGCTGCCTCCTTGATGGCCTCGCGCTGCTCCTTGCTGGCAATGCCAAAGTTGGCGAGCGACTGTGCCGTCGCAAGTGCGGCGTCCTGGCTAAAGTGCACGATGTAGAGCGGGGCCTCGCCGCGGCGCATCGCGAGCTCGACGGTGCCCTCGAGCGAGGTCGTCACGTAGTCGTAGCTCAGCGGCACGGGGCGTGGGGCATCGACGACCAAGTCGCAGGTAGCGCCGGTGTGTTCCTCGAGCGAGGCGGCGATCGCGGTGACATCGCCGAGCGTGGCGCTCATGAGCATGAATTGCGTGTGAGGCAGGGTGAGCAGCGGCACCTGCCAGGCCCAACCGCGATCAGGGTCGGCAAAGTAGTGGAACTCGTCCATGGCCACGCAGCCCACGTCGGCATCTTCGCCCTCGCGCAGTGCGTCGTTGGCAAGGATCTCTGCCGTGCAGCAGATGACGGGTGCCTTGGTGTTGATATGCGTGTCGCCGGTGATCATGCCTACGTTATCGCGGCCGAGCACCTGCACAAGGTCGAAAAACTTCTCGCTGACCAGAGCCTTGATGGGAGCCGTGTAGTAGCAGCGCTTGCCCTGAGCCATGCCCATAAAGAGCATACCCAGCGCGACAAGCGACTTGCCCGATCCGGTCGGTGTTCCCAAAATGACATGGTCACCGGCGGCTAGATCCATGAGGGCCTCTTCCTGGTGGTCCCACAGCTCAATACCGCGATTGCTCGTCCATTCAAAGAAGCGTTCGAAGGCCTGGTCGGGCGTGAGCCACGGTTCGGGCTCGCTGCCGTCCTCGGGCTCCCACCAGGTGGGGGAGAGCGCACCGAGTGAGCCGAATTCGGCTTCGGTTCCCGTGCCGCCCGAGAACGAGCTGGCGGCGCCGGCGCCGGAAACGGTGCTGGCGGAAGTATCTGTCGTGGTCTGTGCCATGTGGTTGCTTTCTCTCGCGTTTGTCCGCCAACTATTATGGCGTAGCGGCGGCGCGGGGTGCCAGCGCGCGAGAAAATGCAGGAAATGGGCGTTCTGTCCAGCTGTTTGGTGCAGTTGTCAGCTAAGTGAGTAGACTTTTTGCGATATCGCGAGCACATGGCTTTTGTGCAAGGGATCTACCTGCGGTTTTAGTTTTCGTTATTCGGGTTGTGCTTGGCTATTGCAAAAAAGTCTACTCACTTAGGTTTGATGGCCGTTTGCCGGCGCCTCTTTGCGCTTGTTTGCCGACGTCGCGACCATCAGAAGCCCCTAGGACTCCTGCGGCAGGCGCTTCTTGCCTTTGCGGGCGCGGTTTCTAAAGTTCTCGACGGCCTCTTCCATGCCCAGAGGTACATAGGTGAGCTCATCGAGGTTATCGGGCAGGTAGCAGGCAAGGCTTTGCTCCTGCGCTCGGCCTGCTGCGAGTTGCTCTTCGGTAGGCTTCTCGCCGGGTGTGGCGCAAATGCCATAGACGGCGGCACCCATCTCGCGCGTGCGGCATTCATATTCGGTCTCGGGGTGCTCGGGATGGTCGCGGCGGACGTCGTCACTAACCCAAAGCGTGTCGTAGCCGGCCGCGGCAAACTGCCCCAGGGCGTAGTCGCGCAATGGCTTGCTATCGGTTCGCAGCGTGACGGTAGCGCCGGCTGCAAAGAGCGAGCGGTAGAGCATCAGATGGTCGACATGGACGAGTCGTTTTTTGGCGTACTTGGCCTTGGGCTGTGGCGTGGGAAAGTTAATGGTGATGGCATCGAGCTCGCCTGCGGCAAACAGCTGCGGCAGCGATGCGGCACCTCGGGGCAGAACGAGTGCGTTGGACAGCTCCTGCTCGCAGATTTTCTGTGCGGCATAGGCGATGCAGATAGGCTCCTGGTCCATACCGATAAAGAGCGTGTTTGGCTCGTGGGCCGCGCGCTCTACAAGGTACGTTCCCTTGCCACAACCAAGATCAAGGTGAAGGTGCTCGAAGGGCTTGCCGCCTGCGGGCGCGCAAGCCTCGCGCCAATCTCCGGCATAGGCCTCGGGATTCGTCTCAATCGCATCGGCGTAGCGCTCCAGGCGCTCCTCGAGCACAAAGTTCTTAGGCGTGCGAACGTGGACGGCTCCCATGAGGCTCCTTGGTCATAAGTATGGAACGCATGGCTGCGCGTTCCGTCAATGGGTTGAAAAAGAGTGGGCATAGTTTGCCCGAAAGACGCGGTGCGGCTCGGCGGCGAGTCGTCGGTGCCTACAGGCGCTTGAGAATCACATAGCGGTTGAGCTCTCCGCTGCGACCGTCGGCATGGAAACGCTCAAGCTCGCGCACGGGGACCTCGCCGCTCTTGTAGAACGTACGGACGCCGCGCACCAGGTCGGTGATCTGCTGATCGTCAAAGTGATGGCAATAGCGGTAGGCGTGGCGGTCGTTTTGCCAGCCAATGAGGTGGTCGCCGGCTTCAAACTGCGCTGAATCGTATCCCTCAAACGGCGGGGTGAGCTCGGCGCGGGCTTCGGCTCGAACGGCCTTGCGCGCCATGCGCTCGTCGTTCATAAACTCCCAAAAGCTGATGGCGATGATGCCGCCTGGGCGCGTCTGGCGCACCAGGGCGTCGAGCACGCGTACACGGTACTCGCACGACGGCACGTGGTGCATAAAGCCAAAACAGACCGAGATGTCGGCGAGCGGGGCGTCGAAAAGCACGTCGGGTGTCTCGGCGGGGTTGAGCTTCATAAGGGCGTCGAGCACATCGAGCTCCTGGAAGTGCAGGTTGGGAATGCGCAGGGCGTGGCCGCGTGCATCGATAGCCAGGTCTTGGCACGAGTCGACGCCATAGAACTCAAACGGACAGCTGGCATCTGCCGAGGGGTTTGCGCCGTCGACGCCCTTGGCGGCAAGTGCGCCGCCGGCGGCAAAGTTCTCGAATCGCATATTGCCGCAGGCGAGATCGAAGACGCGGACGGGATGCTCGATCGTGGCGACGTCGAGCTGCCCGAGCGCGATATCCATGGTGCGCACCCAGCCGGGCCACGGGGCCTGGCGCGTATCGGAGAAGGAGGCGGAGTGCTCGCGATAGAACGTGTTATTGAGCTGGATGAGCGATGAGGCGAAATCGCGGTTCACGGCGCGGAACTCCCTCCGTTGGCGGTGCGGAATAAACAGTACGACCATACTACCGTTAACGCCGCAACAGGGACAACCAAGCTACGGGTCATTGCTTTGTTTGGACACATTTCCGCAGCTCATATGCACCCGCAACCGCCGGTTGTCAAAAATCTCACTAGAATAGGTGGCATGCTTTTGGCGGTGGCGGATAGATTTTTAACTGTGCAAGGCGCCTTAAGAACAAAAACGGTCCGGCGGCACGGCTGGCATCACATAGGAGGAACCATGAATGTAGAAACTGCGCAGCGGCTCGCCGACCTTCGCCGCAGCAAGGGCTTTAGCCAAGAAGGGCTGGCGCGAAAGCTGGGGCTGTCGCGCCAGGCGGTCAGTAAATGGGAGCGCGCGGAGAGCTCGCCCGATACCGAGAACCTGATCTCGCTCGCCAAGCTCTATGGCGTGAGCCTGGACGAGCTGCTCAATCCGAGCGATGAGATCGAGGACGATATCGAGTTTGAGAACGAGGACCGCGCCCGCCAGCGCGAGGCCGAGGCGGCAGAGCGCGCACGCACCCATGAGGCGGCGGCACGAGCTACCGAGGCGGCAACACAGGCGAGTGACGCCGCCGCCAAGGCGGCGCAGGCGGCAAGCTGGAGTGCACAGGCCGCCAATGCCGCTACGGCGCAGGCGACGAGTGGCACCGCGATTGGCTCGACTCCGGTGAAGGGCCCGTTCCAGTCGTTCCCGTATTGGGCCGTGTGCTGGCTACTGTTCTTTTTGCTGATGTTCCCGTTTGGTGCCGGCCCCTTTGCCGCGCTGATCTTCTTTACGATTCCCATCTATCACTGGGTGGCGCGTGCGCTCGATGGTGATTGGGCGCGCGGGGATATTCAGGTTGGTCCGGCACCGGTGACAGCTAGGGCTCAGAATGTTTCCGCTACGGTTGATACTGGCGTGGCTACCGCGACTACCGCTGACCCGATCGCCAAAGAGGGTGATGAATGATGAAGCTTTCGCATGAATCCAAGGTACGCTTGGGCGTTGGCATCGGAGCGTTTGTGCTTATTATCGGGCTTGTATTTGGTGCCTCGCGGCTATTGGCTCATTCCAATATGGTGCGAACGACCGCTATTCTATCCGGCGATTTGTCTGATTTTGACGATATGTTTGACGACGATGATCTCTTGGATAGCGGTAACTATTCCGCTCGGCCTCAGCAACTTTCGAGTGCGACCTTTGATGCTGATGAGTTTCGCTACCTCGATTTCGATATCGATGCGGCTACGGTGGACGTCAAGGTTGTTGATGGCAACAAGGTTCGCGTTATCGAGCGGGGACGCGTTGCCAATGGTATGGATGCCTCCAAGGCCGCGACGCAAAACATCGCATCCGTCGAGGACTCGACGCTCAAAGTTTCTCAGTTTGGAAGTGATGACGGTAAGGCGATTGACCGCTCGGTTACGGTTGAGCTGCCGCGCCGTGTTGCCGAACATCTGAAGGGAGTCAACGCGCACGTGGGCTCGGGTGATCTGCAGATTGCCGGTGTCATCTGTGATGGTTTCGACCTTTTCCTGGGTGCGGGAGATGTAGAGTTTACGGGCAGCGTGACTGATGCGCTCAGCGCTGAGGTCGGGTCGGGCGATGTGACGTTCGAGCTCTACCAGGCCCCCGCGAAGTCGATGGACGTGA
>OLNF01003392.1_pt1 | contig 11622 bp, 8 predicted proteins | sample 1673061 | NCBI WGS metagenome assembly OLNF01 (sample SAMEA3136751, study PRJEB25190) | human gut metagenome | reverse complement strand
AGCGCAAGGTCGCGCTGGCGAAGGTCGAGCCGTTCCAGCAGAGCGACTTTGAGGCCATGTACCGCATCATGGGCGACCGCCCGATGACGATCCGTTACCTCGATCCCCCGCTGCACGAGTTCCTGCCCACCCAGAAGGCGGACATCGAGGAGCTGGCGCAGGAGATGGGCATGACGGCTGAAGAGCTGCAGGACGTCGTTGTGTCCCTGCACGAGTTCAACCCCATGATGGGTCACCGCGGCTGCCGTCTGGATGTTACCTACCCGGAGATCGCCGAGATGCAGACCAATGCCGTCATCAAGGCTGCCCTCAAGGTCAGCGCCGAGACCGGCAAGATGATCACGCCCTACATCATGATCCCGCTGGTCGGCGAGCGCAAGGAGCTCAAGTTCGTGCGTGACATCGTCGTCCGCACGGCGGACGCGCTGATCAAGGAGGCCGGTGTGGACATGAAGTATCACGTCGGCACCATGATCGAGATCCCGCGCGCCGCGCTCACGGCCGACGAGATCGCCAAGGAAGCGGACTTCTTCAGCTTCGGCACCAACGACCTGACGCAGATGACCTTCGGCTTCAGCCGTGACGACGCTGCGAAGTTCCTCGGCAGCTACTACGACACCAAGATCTACGAGAGCGACCCGTTCCAGCATCTGGACATCAACGGTGTCGGCAAGCTCGTGGAGATGGCCTGCAAGCTTGGCCGTCAGACGAATCCGGAGCTCGAGCTCGGCATCTGCGGCGAGCACGGCGGCGATCCGTCCTCCGTCGAGTTCTGCCACAAGGTCGGCCTGGACTACGTGTCCTGCTCGCCGTTCCGCGTGCCGATCGCCCGTCTGGCCGCGGCGCAGGCTGCCATCAAGGAGAGTCTGTAATCCGCGCCGGTAAGGCAGCGCAAACAGCATAGCAAACGCCCCTGTTTTCGTGTGAAAACAGGGGCGTTTTTTGTGCATGACACGCGGGCGCGAAACGGCGCGTCTATTCTTTATGCTGCCGTTTGTTCGGCGCTGCGGGCGGCGTACCTGCGTGCCGGGCGGCAGATCAGCAGGGCACTGATGATCAGCACGGCGGTCGCTGCGAGGCTGACCGGGTAGGCGAGCAGGATCGACTGGAACGTCCGGTGCAGCGGGAAGATGGCCTTGATCCAGAAGATGCGCACGCCGCACACGCCGAAGAGCGTCAAAATGGCCGGGGCGAGTGAGATGCCGAAGCCGCGCAGATAGCCCGACAGGATCTCATACGTCAGCGTGAAGATGTACGAGCCGAAGAGAAACAGCAGCCGGGTGTAGCCGATGGCGATGACCTGCGGATCGCTGTTGAGGAGCGCAAGAATGTGCTTGCCCGTGAGCAGCACGAGCGCGATGGCGGTCGCCGAGGCGATGAAATCCTCGATGAGGCACAGGAACATCGTCTTTTTGCAGCGGTCGATCTTGCCCGCGCCGTAGTTCTGGCCTACGAAGGTCGTGCACGCCTGACTGAAGGAGTTGAGCACGTCGTAGGCGATGATCTCGATGTTGAACGCAGCGCTCGAGGCGGCCATGACGACCGTGCCGAGGCTGTTGATGGCCGACTGGATGATGATGTTCGACAGCGAGAAGATGGCGGTCTGAATGCCGGCCGGCAGACCGATGCGCATGATCTTATTGAAGACGGCGCGGTCAATGCGCAGCTCCCGCAGCTCGACGCGCACGAGGTCACCGTGCAGCAGACGCCGCAGCAGCAGCACAGAGCTGACCGCGTTCGAGAGCACCGTTGCGATGGCGACGCCGTTGACGTTCATCTTCAGCACGATCACGAAAAACAGGTTGAGGATCACGTTCAGAATGCCGGAGATCGTCAGCGCCACCAGCGGCACCTTCGTGTCGCCGATGCTGCGGAAGATGGCGGCCTCAAAGTTATAGAGCAGGATGACCGGCATACCCAGCAGATAGATACGCAGGTACGACAGCGCCAGCGGATACACGTCCTCCGGCACGTTGAGCAGACCCATGAGCCCGCCCGCGATCAGCTGACCGAAGAGCGCCACGAGCACACCGCCAATGAGCGCCGTGACGATGGAGGTGTGCACGGCGCGGTGCACGGTCTCGCGGTCGCCGCGGCCGATGGCATTGGCGATGACGACGTTCGCGCCGAGCGCGATGCCGATGAACAGATTCAGCAGCAGCCCGATGACCGGACTGTTTGCGCCGACGGCGGCCACGGCGACCGTGCGCAGATCGCCCGTGAAGTTGCCGACGACGGCAATGTCGGCCGCGTTGAACAGCTGCCCGAGGATGCCGGTCGCCGCGACCGGCAGGGCATAGCGCGGGAGCTTGCTCCAGAGCGGCCCGTTGAGCATGTCCATATGCCGCTGTTTGGTCATTGCCTGCATAATTTTCTCACCTTTTCTTTAAAACGTGTAAAAATCCAAAGACATATCATAAGTGAAGCGCAGCCGGGAATCAAGGCCAAATTTGTACAATTTCCTATCACACGGCGCCGGATACGGCAAAACCCCGCTCCGAAAGCTCCGGAGCGGGGTCAAACGCTGTGTTTAATTGATCTTGAGCGTCTCCCAGAGGCTGTTGACGAAGGTCAGCGTGGCCTGATCGAGGTTGCGGTAGGCGCTGCGGTTGTATTCATCGCGGAACGAGCCAATGTCGGGGTAGAGGATGGCCATCGTGTCCTCGCCCATGTCCTCGATGTATTCCGGGTCTTCGTACACGAGCCGGTTCGGCGAGGCGTAGTAGATATACTCGGCGTTGGCAACGGCGGCCTCGCGGCTGAGCATGAAGTTGATGAAGCACTCGGCCAGCTCCTGATCCTGACAGCAGGACGGGATGCACATGGCGTCGATGAAGTAGTTGGTCTCATCGGGGTAGTAAAACTGCAGATCGACACTGTCCGCCTGCGCATCGCACATCGTGAAGTAGTCGCCCGCGTAGTAGGAGGCGACGGCTGCCTCACCGGACTCCATCATGTTGTAGATCTCGTCCATGACATAGCTCTTGACGAGCGGACGCTGGTTGATGAGCGCCTGCAGCGCCCGCTCCCACGCAGCGTGGTCGGTGGTGTTGACGTCGATGCCGGCGCGGTACATGGCCGTGCCGAGCGCGTCGCGCGCATTGTTGTACTGCAGGATATTGCCGGCGTACTTCGGGTTCCACATGAGATCCCAGTTGCCCGTATCGGCCTCATCCACCACGTTTGCGTTGTAGATCACGCCCACGATGCCGTAGGTGTACGGCACGGTGTAGGTGTCGTCCGGGTCATAGTACAGGCCGCGGAAATCCTCGGAGATATACTGGTAGTTCGGGATGTTGTCGTAATTGAGCGGCAGGAGCATATCCTCAGACTCCATGCGCGCGATCATGTAGTCCGACGGGATGACGACATCGTAGCTTACGGCGCCGCTCTTGAGCTTTGCGTACATATCCTCGTTGCTGGCATAGGTGTCGTAGTTGACCTTGACGGGTACGCCGTAGGTCGCTTTGTACCACTCCTCGAACGCCGCGATGGTGTTGAGCGAATCGTCCGAGCCGTCGGAGATGTATTCGCCCCAGTTGTAGACATTGAGCACGCGCGTCTCCTGCCGGCCGCCGTAGATGCTGATGCCGGCGATGAGCAGTGCGGCGGCCGCGAGGATGCCGACGGCGGCGCGCACGGGACGGCGGCTGCCGCCGCTGCGTGCGGGACGGGCGGGCTTGCCCTCGCGCTTGGCGCGGCGGGCGTCGCGGATGCGCTGCGTGTCGTCCTCGTCGACGAGGTTGGTCAGCAGCAGCAGCGCGAGGATGACGAAAAAGATGATCGTCGCCAGCGCGTACATTTTCGGCGTGACGGTCTTTTTCGTCATGTTGTAGATGCGGATCGGCAGCGTCTGGAAGCCGCTGCCCTGCGTGAAGTAGCTGATGACAAAGTCATCGAGCGAGAGCGTGAAGGCCATGATCATGCCGGTGATGATGCCGGGCAGGATCTCCGGCACTTCCACGCGGAAAAAGGCGCGTGCCGGCGTGCAGCCGAGATCCATTGCCGCCTCGGGCAGCGCACGGTCCATCTGCTGCAGCTTCGGCAGCACCTGCATGATGACATACGGCAGGCAGAAGGTGATGTGCGCCGCAAGCATCGACCAGAAGCCGAGGCTTGTGGTCGCGCCGAACAGCCGGCCGAAGAACACGAACATGAGCATGAGCGAGATGCCGGTGATGATGTCCGGGTTCATCATGGGGATGTCGGTCGCGGTGTCGAGCGCGGTGCGCAGATATTTGTTGCGGAGCTTATTCATGCCCACGGCGGCGGCCGTGCCCATCACGGTCGAGACGATCGATGCGATCACGGCGAGGATGAGCGTGTTTTTGAGCGCGTTGAGCGTTTCGGCATCCCGGAACAGCTCGTGATACCATTTCAATGAGAAGCCGGAAAAGACCGACAGGCTCTTTGCGTCGTTGAATGAGAACACCAGCAGGATCACGATCGGCGCAAACAGAAACACGAAGATGAGGGCGGTGTAGATTTTTGCAGCTCGTTTCATATCACACACCTCCGTAGACATGGCGGTTCGTGCCGCGTTTCATCAGCGCCATGGCCGCCAGCAGGATCAGCATGAGGATGAAGGCGATGGCGGCGGCAAAGTGCAGGTTGTTGGCCACGTACTGCCCCTCAATGGCATCGCCGATGAGGAAGAACTTGCCGTTGCCGAGCTTCTGCGAGATATAAAAGGTGCTGATCGACGGGATGAGCACCATCGTGATGCCGGACACGACGCCCGGCAGACTCAGCGGGAAGATGACCCGGCGCAGCACGCCGAGGCTGTTGCAGCCGAGATCGCGCGCGGCCTCGATCAGGCGCGTGTCCATCTTGGCCATGACCGAGTAGATCGGCAGGATCATATACGGGAAGTAGTCGTAGACCATGCCGATGACGACGGCGGCCTCCGTGCCGATGATGTGCGCCTGCCCGAGATGCAGCGCGGAAAAAAGCGCGTTGAGCAGACCGGCGTCCTGCAGGATGGTCATCCACGCATAGGTACGGATGAGGAAGTTCATCCACATCGGGATCATGATGAGCGTGATGATCGTCTTTTGCGTGCGCGGTGCGGCGCGCGCGATGATATATGCGATGGGGTAGCCCATGAGCAGGCAGACGGCCGTGGAGATGACGGCCAGCTTCACCGAGCGCCAGAAGATGAGCAGGTAGGTGTGTACCTCGCGCGTGGCGCCGCTGTCGTCGGTGATCGTGCTCACGGCGGTGAAAAATTTCGTCAGGTTTTCGGTCGTGAACCGGAAGCTCTCATCCGTGAACGCATAGTAGGCCACGAACACGAGCGGCACGGCTACGAAGATGACCGCCCACACGGAATACGGTGCGAGCGCCAGACGCTGCGCCAGCGAGGCGCGGCGGTTTTCGGTGCGGATGCGGCTGCTCATTCGTCCGGCTCGCTTTCTGCGTCCGAGAGCTCGTCCAGCTCGTTGCTGAACGAGGAGTAGTCGCCGTACATGCCCGAATACTCGGACTTTTTCATGATGTGGATGGCGTCGGGCTCAATATAAAGGCCGACCTCCGCGCCCTCGTCAACATAGTCCGTCGTCTGGATCATCCACTTGAAGCCGTTGATATCGATGATGATCTCATAGTGCACGCCCATGAACGTGATGGACGTGACCGTGCCGCGCAGCATCCCCTGCTCGATGGGCACGATGTCCACATCCTCCGGACGGATGACGACGTCGACATTCTCGTTTTTGGCAAAGCCCTTGTCCACGCACGTGAACGTGTGGCCGGAGAACGTGACGCTGAAATCCTTGCGCATGATGCCGTCGACGATGTTGCTCTCGCCGATGAAGTCGGCCACGAAAGCGTTTTCCGGCTCATTATAAATATCGATCGGCGTGCCGATCTGCTGGATGCGCCCCTCAGACATGACGACGATGGTGTCGGACATACTCAGCGCCTCCTCCTGATCGTGCGTGACGAACACGAACGTGATGCCGGTGGCCTTCTGAATGTTCTTGAGCTCCTGCTGCATATCCTTGCGCAGCTTCAGGTCGAGCGCGGCGAGCGGCTCGTCGAGCAGCAGCACGCGCGGGCGGCTCACGAGTGCGCGCGCGATGGCGACGCGCTGCTGCTGCCCGCCGGACAGACGCGTGACATTGCGCCGCTCAAAGCCTGTGAGCTTGACGAGTGCGAGCATCTCGTTGACCTTCTGCTCGATCTCGTCGCGCGGCAGCTTCTGCTCGCGCAGCGGGAAGGCGACGTTTTCAAACACGTTCAGGTGGGGGAAGAGGGCATAGCGCTGAAAGACGGTGTTGATGTTGCGCTTGTGCGGCGGGATGTCGTTGATGCGCTCGCCGAGGAAGAGAATGTCCCCCTGATCCGGCGTTTCGAAGCCGCCGATCATGCGCAGCGTTGTGGTCTTGCCGCAGCCGGAAGGGCCGAGCAGCGTGAGAAATTCGTTGTCGTAGATGTCGAGGTCGATGCTGTCGAGAACGGTTTCGCCGTCAAATTGTTTGGTGACGCCCCGGAGCTCAATGACTTTTTTCATGGTTGATGTCCCCCTTCAGGCACAAAAAACGCCGCTGCAAAGTCAGCAGCGGCGCTTGTGAGCGGGACAAATCCGATTGGCGCACGTCGGCACGCAGCCGCGTCCGGCCCGTGCACATCGTTCCCAACAGAATGTCGTGTCTTGAGAGTCTATATAGCAAAGATTACTTTTACTACTCTTATTGACCATTTCACAAGTTTGGATGCTGAAAGCAGCCTGGTTTTAAGTGACCAACTTATAAAACTTGAGCTTTTAACTCAATCAATAAGGCAACAGAAGTTGCCACCGCACACGGGTGCGGTTTGCGGCATTCGACCCGGCTGTCCGTATGGCCTTGGCCGGCGTGCGGGGCACGGCGGCGGTCGCATCTTGCTTCGGAAAGACTCTGAAGATCATTCCAATTGAGACGCTTTATTTTATCAGGAATCATCCGTTCTGTCAATCATTTTTCGACTGATTTCGTGCCTGCAAGCACGGCAAAAAGTTGCGTTTTGTGTATGGTTAACATAATTATGAGCAAGAACGCCGAAAAGTTCGTCAATTTCCTGACCTACCAATGTTTTCTCTGAAAAATCATGGCGTCGCGTTTCCTACAGGGGTTGTGTGATTTTGACGAAAACGGTTTACATAACGTTACGGCTTTCGTCGCTTTTGTGCAATGCTTATGAAAAATTGACAAAAAAGAAACCAGATATTTGTCATTCTTTTCACTTGAAAGATTCTGGTGTGCGCGCTATCATAACCTTAGCAATGTGTTTACACTTTGTTCTTAGTTTGTTCATGAGCTTCATGAAAGCATACTATGAAAATTTTGCATCGAACGGGGAGGACAGCGAATGACCCGCGAGGAAGCGCTCGACAAACTGTGCTACAGTTATTCGGGATATTTTGATGTTGTGCGCCACGAGGAGCCGAAGGGGTATCTGGTCGCGGAGGCCGGGCTGCACATCCACTCTGAGAAATACGTTCTGGTCAAGGCCGCCAAGCTCTGGGAGGCCGACAACAACGAATATGTCTACATTTTCTCGGCGCCCGTGCTCACGAAGGAAATCTTCGAGCAGTGCCGTGAGCAGGCGCGTGTTGACGGCCTGCAGCGGATCGAGCCGGGTCCGAACCATATGTGCTCTTATATCACGGCGATCTTTTTGTGTGACACCTGTGAGCCGGATGCGCTGCGCGCCCTGCGCCGCACACGTATTTATAAGAGCTTCAAGCTCGCCTTCCACGGCTGGATGGATTACCACACCGGCGTTGCGGAGCTGAGCACCGGCAAAACGGCTGCCAACGGCAGCGGACGCAGTACAGCACAGTTGTTGAAGACAACACTGTTTAAGAATATGAAAGAAGGGAGTTAATTCAATGAATGCTGCTGTAATTCTGATTATTGGTATTGTCATTCTCGCCCTGGGCTATGTGTTCTACGGCGGATGGCTGTCCAAACAGTGGGGTATCGACCCGTCCCGCACCACCCCGGCTCACGAGCTGGAAGATGGTATGGACTACTGCCCCGCAAAAGCCCCTGTCCTGATGGGACACCACTTCTCCTCCATCGCGGGTGCCGGCCCGATCAACGGTCCTATTCAGGCCGCTGTTTTCGGCTGGGTCCCGGTCCTGCTCTGGGTCCTCATCGGCGGTATCTTCTTCGGTGGTGTGCATGACTACGGCGCACTGTTTGCCTCTGTCCGCAACAACGGCCAGTCCATCGGCACCGTTGTTGAGACCAGCATCAGCAAGAAGGCCAAGCGCCTGTTCCTCATCTTCTCTTACCTGACCCTGATCCTGGTCGTGGCCGCGTTCGCGTCCATCGTTGCCAATACGTTCAAGGCCACCTATGTGGATGGGGTCGTGGATGTGGCTGCTTCCGCGGCCAACGCCACGACGGCGATCATCTCGCTGCTGTTCATCGTCCTGGCTATCTTCTTCGGTTTCTTTGTGTACCGCAGAAATGCGCCGATCGGCGTATCCACGGTCATCGGTGTTGTGGCCATTGCCTTGGTGATGTGGCTTGGCATCAAGTGGCATCCGATCTACCTGAGCTACCAGACCTGGATGATCATCTGCGGCATCTACATTCTGGTCGCTTCCGTCACGCCTGTGTGGATCCTGCTCCAGCCGCGTGACTACCTCAGCTCGTTCCTGCTGTACGCGATGATGATCCTCGCGATCATCGGTGTCATCGGCTGCCATCCGACGCTGGATATGCCTGCGTTCACCGGCTTCAAAGACACCATCGCCCCGACGGGCAGCTCCCTTGGCTATATGTTCCCGGCTCTGTTCGTTACCATTGCCTGCGGCGCCATCTCCGGCTTCCACTCCCTCGTTGGTTCCGGCACGACGGCCAAGCAGCTCAACAATGAGAAGGACGCGCAGCCCATCGCCTACGGCGGCATGCTCATTGAGTGCGTGCTCGCGATCGTTTCCCTGTGCGCTGTTGCGTACATCTGGAAAGATTACCAGGCTGGTACGACCGTCACCCCGACCGTCGTGTTCGCGACCGGCCTGTCCCAGATGCTCGGCAAGATCTTCGGCTCCGGCGCTGTGTCCGTCACCTACACGCTGATGGTCCTGGCCGTGTCCGTGTTCTGCCTGACCTCTCTGGATACCGCGACCCGTCTGGCTCGCTACATGTTCCAGGAGTTCTGGCTCAAGCCCGGTGAGAAGGCCGGCGATGCGACCGTTACCGGCGCGCGCAAGGTTCTCTGCAATCCGTACGTCTCCACCGCGATCACCGTCGTGCTCGGCATTGCCCTCGGCATGACCGGTTATGCAAAGATCTGGCCCCTGTTCGGCGCTGCCAACCAGCTCCTCGCCGGCCTCGGCCTGCTGGCCGTCGCCGCATGGCTCGGCAAGATGGGCAGAAACAACAAGATGTTCTACTTCCCGATGATCTTCATGATCCTCGTGACGCTGACGTCTCTGGTGTTCACCATCAAGTCCCAGATCACTGCCATCATCGCCGGCGGCACCGGCCTTGCCTGGTGCTACATCCGCGCGATCCTGGCCATCCTGCTGGTCATCCTTGCCATCGACCTCGTCATCGAGGGCAGCAAGGCGCTCGCAGCGCAGGCCAAGGCGAAGAAGGCTGCCTGATTCGGCACCAACCAGCCAAAACAGAACAACCCAAACGAAGAGCACTCTGCCTCGGCAGAGTGCTCTTTTTGCGCTTTCCGGGGCAGGTTTCAGCGGGCGCGCATCATTTTCTGTTGCAAACGACGGGAAAACATGGCATACTGTAAGCAACTTTTTTGCACGGGAGGTGCAGCCGTGAAACGCAGCGAGCAACGCGAACAGAACATCCAGCGGGTCATCCATGTGGCGCAGTCGCTGTTCATCGCCGACGGCATCGCCGCGACGCCCATCAGCCGCATCGCCGAAGCCTCCGGTCTGACGCCGACGTCGCTGTACCGCTATTTCCGCAACAAGGACGCGCTTGTTTTTGCCGCGTGGCGCGATGCGCTGGAGACGTTCTTTGCCGACTTCATGGAGCAGTATGCGCGCGAGGCCGCGTCCTGCAAGACCGGGTATGAGAAGTTCGTCGCCTGTATGCACATCTATTTCCGCATCTATGACCGCCGCCCGGAGTGGTATGACTATACGCGCGAGATGTTCTCCGCCTACTCGGAGAAGGGGACGGGCAACGACGTCAACAATGTTTTCTGGAAGTATTACGACCGCGAGATCCCTGCCCCGGCGCTCAAGGCGCTGCGTGAGGGCGTGGCCGACGGTTCTATCCGCCCCGATGTGAACATCTACGCCGTGTACCAGTGTCTGCTCAATGCATACACCGGCACGACGATCTATGAGAACCTGTCCTTCGGCGTCTCTCCGGTCGCGGTCGTGCAGTTTACCGGCGAGATGCTCGTCAACTACATCAAAAACGAGCCGAGCACGCCCGCGTTGTGTAACAAAACTGAAAAAACGTGAGATGTGTAACAAAGGATACAGAACGACAGCCCCGGTTTGATAAGATATCATCATCCACGTTTCTTTTTTTTGCGCGGATATGTTAGTGGCGGTAACATATGGACACATACCGCGGAGGTGAGTGGTACGGATAAGAATAAAGCCAAGCGTTGCTACGACTTCACACTGTGTCTGCCGTTTTGGGATGCGCTCACAGGCTCCCAGCAGCAGATGCTGCGCCTGAACACCATTGTCCGCTCGTACCGCGCGGGGGACAATGTGGTGTTTTCCATGCCGGAGCGAAACGGTCTTTTCCTCGTGCTCTCCGGCGGGCTGCGCGTGTTCATTGCGACGGATACCGGCCGCGAGATCACGCTGATGTCGGTCGTCAGCGGCGGCTGCTGCGTGCTCAATACGCTCGACAGCGCAGCGCCGGGCGACACGATGCCCATCCTGCAGGCGAGCAGCGACGCCGTGTTTGCCTATATCAACATCGTCGCGCTGCGCCCGCTGTGCGCCGAGGCGCCGGTCGTGGAGCAGTTTCTGCGCAGCACCGAGGCACGCAATGTGCAGACGGTGCTCAATAACATTGAGTATTATTTCTTCCACCCGCTGCGCAGCTGCATCGCGCGTGTTGTGCTCGAAAAGCTGGATGCGCACCCTGAGGACGGCTTTGCGCGCATCACGCACGAGGAGATCTCGCACCACCTCGGCACGACCCGGGAGGTCATCAGCAGGGAGCTTGAGGGTATGCGCCAGATGGGACTGCTGCAGACTGGGCGCGGGAAGATCTACGTGCTCGACCGCGCAGCACTCGAGAGCATGGCCAATTTATAGGCGCTTTTCGCGCAAATTTCATAGTGTATACGGCTGTCCGGAAGCAGAGTTTTGCTTCCGGACAGCTTCTTTTTGTGCTAAATGGCACATTTAAAACGGATGCACGGCGAAAAACGGTCAAAATGCACAACAAAAACTCGTCAAATTTGTGGCATTCAACAAAACCGCGCGGTCGTGTTTAATTACGGCCATTTACGTAACAAATGGTGCAGTAAAGACGGAGAAATGCGCTATATTGATAATTGTCAAACGAAATGCTTCTTTTTTTTCGAAGCAAGTGTTAGTGACAGTAACAGAAGAAGTCGTGCAGGCAACTGCACAAAAAATACGGAAAACACATCATGAATGGGAGGTACACAGAATGTATT
>OLNF01003385.1_pt1 | contig 11640 bp, 10 predicted proteins | sample 1673061 | NCBI WGS metagenome assembly OLNF01 (sample SAMEA3136751, study PRJEB25190) | human gut metagenome | reverse complement strand
ATGGCCGGCGTAGGCGCCGTGTTCGACGAGGCGCGCACCGCGGCGTCTCGTGCTGCCGACGAGACGGCTGCCGGACGAGCGGCAAAGGGCTTTGTAGCATCGCTTGGACTTCAGGCGAAAAATGCTGCCACGGGCCGTGTTCGTGCCGCGGTTGCACAGGCGCCTGGAGTGGCCGCAGGGGCCATGCGTGCCGTTGCGAACGCCGCAGCATCTGCCGCGCAGGCTGCGGCCACTGGTGCTGCCCGAGCGGGCGCTGCTGCCGATGCTGTGGAAGCTTCGGCGCACGATTCCGAATAATATGACGCGCGTTCGTCTTGGTTGGCGGACGCGCAAGCTTTCTCTACCTGCAATCGTTTTCTTCGACATGAGGGATTTTATATGCAAAACCTTTGGCCTCGCATTGAGGGGCTTTTGCGCGACGCGGGACGCGACATCAGCCGTCCGGCACGCTATTTGAATCACGAATGGGGTTGCACGTACAAAGACGACGCCGACTATCATTTCTGCATGATTTACCCCGATACCTACGAGCTTGGGCAGCCGAACCAGGCCGTGCGCATTCTGTGCAATGTGGTGAATGCTGTCGATGGTATGTATGCCGAGCGCGGCTATCTTCCTGCGGCCGACATGATTGACCTTATGCGCCGCGAGGGCGTTCCTGCGTTTTCGCTGGAAAGCTGTGCGCCGCTGCATGAGTTTGACGCGGTGGGTTTCTCGTTGTCTCACGAGCTCGTCGCCACCAACGTGCTTGAAATGCTCGATTTGGGACGCATTCCGCTGCGCGCCGCCGATCGAGACGAGTCGAACCCGCTTATCGTGGCGGGCGGCCCCTGCGCGTTCAATGCTGAGCCTTTTTCAGCGTTTTTCGACGTGTTTTTGTTGGGCGAAGGTGAAGAGTCGCTTCCCGAACTGCTCGTTCTTCATCGGGAAATGAAGCAAGCGGGCGCGTCGCGCGCTGAGTTTTTGCGCGCTGCCTCGCATTTGGAGGGCTGCTATGTGCCGTCGCTCTACGATGCGCTTGATGAGGACGAGGCACAGCAAACAGGCGCATGGGTGCGCCCGAAATACGAGGATGTGCCCGCGAATATCGTGAAGCGCATTTGGAAAGATTTCGCGACCTCTCCTGCCTGGGAGCCGACTGTGGTGCCGTTCGCGGAACTCGTGCATGACCGCCTGAACGTTGAAATTCTGCGTGGTTGCACGCGTGGATGCCGTTTCTGCCAAGCGGGCATGATGTATCGTCCTGTGCGCGAGCGTTCCGCTGACAACATCGTTTCCGCTGTTCAACGCGGACTTGCCGAAACTGGCTACGATGAAGTGAGCCTCACGTCGCTGTCTTCGACTGACCATAGCCAAATCGAGGAAATTCTGCGTCGCTTGAATCGCGGTCTCGATGGAAAGGGCATTTCGGTATCGATTCCAAGCCAGCGCTTGGATTCGTTCGGTGTCGAAATGGCTGAGTTGGTCGCGGGCGGAAAGCGCGGCGGCCTGACGTTTGCGCCGGAAGCTGGCACGCAGCGATTGCGCGACGTCATTAACAAGGGCGTGTGCGAGGAAGACCTATTTGGCGCCATTGATGCGGCATTCGCTGCTGGCTGGCGTCGCTGCAAGCTTTACTTCATGATCGGCCTTCCTACCGAGACCGATGACGATATCAAGGGCATCGCGAGCCTTGCTCAGCGTGCTTACGACCGCGCGAAGAAAGCTACGCCGCCCGAGGCGCGCGGCAGCGTGAAGGTCTCCATCTCGTGCGCGCTTTTTGTGCCGAAGGCCCAAACGCCTTTCCAATGGGACGGCCAAATCACGACTGAAGAGGCCCATAGGCGCATCAACCTTTTGCGATCGAGCGTGAAATATCGCGCGGTCGACGTGCATTGGCATGAGCCCGACGTTTCGCTCGTTGAGGCCATGATGAGCCGTGGCGGGCGAGAGGTGTGCGATGTCGTCGAAACCGCCTGGCGCCACGGCGCCCGCTTTGACGCATGGACCGAGTTTTTCTCGCTTGATACGTGGCGAGCGGCGTGTGCGGAATGCGGCGTTGATATGGAAGGCGTCGCCCAAGGCCAATACGAAACGAGCTGGGTTACACCGTGGGATCACCTTTCGGTTGGCGTGACCACGCGCTTTTTCCGTCGTGAGCGTCGCTTGGCTCAGGAGGAACGCACGACGCCCGACTGCAGCTACGAACGCTGCTCGGCGTGTGGCGTGTGTCCGAAGCTCAATATCGACATCCAATGCCAGGAGGAGCGTCATGGCTGATTTCCGTTTGCGCGTGACCTACGCTGAAACCGGTCGTTTGGTCATGCTTTCGCATCTCGAGATTGCACGCGCCTTGGAACGTGCGGTGCGCCGCGCCGGGTTGCCTTATGCCGTAAGCCAGGGTTTTTCACCGCATATGAAGCAGGCTTTCGGCTCTGCGCTGCCTGTGGGCGTGGGTGGTTTGGAAGAGATTTTCGACGTATCGCTCACCGACTACGTGCCGCCCGAGGAGGCCTTGGCCCGTCTTCGGGCGTCGAGCGCGCCTGATCTTATGCCGCACGCGGCGCGTTACATCACCAAGGATGAGACGGCAGCGTCAGCGGCATATCCGCGTTCGACATATGAGGCGCTTCTGGAGGCGTCGCGTTCGGGCGATTGCGAAATGGATGTGCTCGCGGCAGCGCACGAACTTTCGCTCCCTTCCGAGATTACGGTGGTTCGCAAGAAGAAGGAGCGTGTGCTTGTTCCTTCCGAGTTCGTCGTTGGTGAGCTTGAGGTTGAGCCTGCGGAACCTGGAGAAGAAGGGCAGAGCCGTGCGCTTGTCCGCTTCACGCTCGAATCGAAGGCGTCGGGCAGCTTGCGCCCCGATGTGTTGCTCGAGCATATGCTTGCCGATTCGGGCCTTCGCGCCGCGTCGATTCTGCGCACGAAGCAAAGCGAAATTCCAAAGGAATAGATGAAGCGGGGTGGAGGTTCGTGCTTCCGCCCCACTTTGATGATGGGAGAGTTCGATGTATAAGGTTCGCTATATCACCACGTCGGAAGTCACGGCGGTTCGATATGTGTTTGAGGAAAAGGAAATTGAGGCCGCCGACGATGCGGATGCGATTGCGAAGTTTGATGCTGAATGCACAACGCCGCTTGATTCTTCGATTGCCATGGATATCGTGTCGGGCGAAGGTTATGATTGGGCGATTTTGAAGTCAGTGGACTTGTAGGACCGCTTATTATGTTGCGCTCGGGCGGCGCAGAGGCGGTTCCAGTGCTTCGCCTATCACCACGGCTCGCTACCGCTCACTTCGTTCGCTATGCGCTCAGCTGGCTTCGCTTAGCTTTTGAATGAAGAGCTAGCATGCGCTCAGACGGCCTTCGCGAAGCCGTGGCACGATTGTATGGGCTTCGTTCGCTCTTCGTTCGCTTGGCGGCGCTTCGTTTGAAATGAAGTTCGTTAATTGAACGCCGACGGTCGAGGGCGAAGCGCCGGTGTCGCATCGGCGCTTCGCCTTTCGGGTCGTGTTACTGCCTATACGTTGACAGGAATTCTTCCAGGTCGCGCATAGCTTCGCTCAGCACTTCGATGCGCGGCAGATATACGATGCGGAAGTGGTCGGGCTCGCCCCAATTAAAGCCACCGCCGCGCGTGATGAGAATCTTCTTTTGATGCAGCAGGTCGAGAGCGAACTGCTCGTCGTTGGTGATGTTGAACTTCTTTACGTCAATCTTCGGGAAGATGTAGAATGCGGCCTTCGGCTTCACTGCGGTAATGCCGTCGATGCTGTTCAGCGCGTTGTAGATGTATTCGCGTTGTTCGTAAATTCGCCCGCCGGGGACGATGTAATTATTCACGCTCTGATGTCCGCCGAGCGCCGTTTGCACGATGGACTGTGCGGGAACGTTCGAGCACAAACGCATGTTTGAGAGCATATTGATGCCAAGCAGGAAATCTTTCGCGCAAGACATGTTGCCCGAGAAAATCATCCAGCCAATGCGATAGCCTGCAATCATGTGCGATTTCGAGAGGCCCGAGAATGTTACGCAGGGCAAATCAGGCGCGAGCGATGCGATGGAAATATGCTCCAGGCCGTCCATGACGAGGCGATCGTAGATTTCGTCGCTGAAAATCATCAGGTCGTGACGTCGGGCCAATTCGACGATTTGCTCGAGCACTTCGCGCGGGTACAGTGCGCCTGTGGGGTTGTTCGGGTTGATGATGACGAGTGCTTTGGTTCGCGGCGTGATTTTCGACTCCATGTCGGCAAGGTCAGGGAACCAGTCGGATTGCTCGTCGCAAATATAATGAACCGGTGTACCGCCCGCGAGCGTGGCGCATGCGGTCCACAGCGGATAATCGGGCGCTGGAATAAGAATCTCGTCGCCGTTGTCGAGGAGCGCCTGCATGCTGAGTTGGATGAGCTCGCTCACGCCGTTGCCGGTGTAAATACCGTCCATGTCGACGTTGGGAATGTGCTTGAGCTGGGCATACTGCATGATTGCCTTGCGTGCCGAAAATAGGCCGCGAGAATCGGAATAGCCTTCGCATTCAGGCAGCTGGTGGCGCATGTCTTGAATAACCTCATCGGGGGTGCGGAAACCGAATGGAGCCGGATTTCCGATGTTGAGCTTTAAAATTCGCTGGCCTTCTTTTTCCAATCGAGCAGCTTCATCGACGACGGGGCCTCGTACGTCGTAGAGCACGTTGTCGAGCTTGGATGATTTCTTGAATTCACGCATGGTGGCACTCCTTGGTGTTTGTTCGGGCGCTGGCGTTTCGCAGACTGGCGTCTGGCCCGTGGTAGTTGAATTGTTTTGGTTCAATTTCGTAGAAGATGCGGTCTCAAGCCGCTCGGGAGCTCGCGTAGGGGAGTGCGTCTGCGCTGACCGAGTTTGGGTATTTCCGGAAAGCCAAGCGGCATCTACGTCCAGAATGCGCGCGAGTAGTTCCATGACATCGCGGCGCGGCGTGGTTTTCCCGCTGACATACTGGCTTACCTGGCTTTTCCCAAGCTTTTTGCCGTGCTGAGCCGCCGAGTGTATCACATCGGCCTGGTTCATTCCGGCTTCTGACATGGCCTGTTTGAGCCGTGTCGAGAATTTATTCGATGGCATCGCATCTCCTTGACATTCGAAATTGAACTCAATGCGTCCAAAAAAAAGAAGAAGTTCAATTTCGAACACTATATCATGGCTCGAAATTGAACTTCCGAAGAATTATGCGATTCACTTATGCGACAAAATTGAACCTGCAAACGACGTATGGTAAACGCCGACACCTGTTAAATGCTACGAATATTTAACAGGTGCATCCAACTGGTTGAAGCATTTGTCAGGTGGGTTCGCGTTATTGATGGCAGGTGCCGCCGTGGTTGGCGCAGCTGTGCGAATGGGAGTGATCGCTGTGACAGGTTGCTTCGCCGACCTTGGGAAGAGCTCCTGCAAGCAGAGCCTCAACCGCAGCGTCGGGAGAGCCTGCGGCGCCTGCATACACCTCGATGCCTGCTTGGCCGAGCGCGTTGATTGCGCCCCCGCCGATGCCGCCGCAAATGAGCACATCGATGCCGCCTTGAGAAAGCAGTCCGGCGAGGGCGCCATGGCCGGCGCCGTTGCTGCCGATGATTTGCGATGCGACGATTTTTCCGTCTTCGACTTCGTAGACTTTGAATTGTTGCGTGTGGCCGAAATGCTGGAAGATTTCTCCGTTGGCGTAGGTGGCTGCGATTTTCATAGTGCGCTCCTTGTCTGTTTTGCGGTTGAGATGGGCACGTGGAGCGTTCTTTTCGCAAGGGCGCAGCATATGTCTCTGATTCATTTCAACCCTTATTTCCTTATCGTTATAGGGTATATGCTATTGCGCGAATAGCAATACTTGTTTTCTCGCGAAAGCTCATTTCGCTGCGACCGGTGTTGCTCGGTCATGCTTCGTGTTGGGAACTTGTTATTGCACGAAGGCATGCTTGTGCGAAAATTTTCGTCAGCGGAATAATCGTTATTATGGGTTTGCATGAAAGGAAGACGGTGGGCGATTCAGTGAAGAGAGCGACGGCGGTTGGCTTGTGCGCTGTTGTGCTGTGGTCGATGATGTTCGGCTTCGTCCGCTTGACTACGCAATCTTTTGGCCCCGCTTTGGGTTCGGCGCTCATTTATTCATGCGCTGCCGTGTTTACGTATATTGGGTATCGCCCTACGCCATTGCGTCGTTTGCCCTTGAAATACGTTTTGTTTTCGGGTGGTTTATTCGTGTTCTACGAAACGGCGATCACCATCTCGATCGGTTTGGCGGCGAGTTCTGAGAAAACGCTCGAATTGAGCCTCGTGAATTACCTTTGGCCTACGATGCTCGTTCTGCTTTCTGCCTTCGACTCGGGCTCGCGTGCATCCCTCGTTCGCGCCTTGCCCGGTGCTGTTGTCGCGACTACGGGCGTTGTGCTTGCGGTTGGTGGCAACAATAATCTTGATTGGGGCGCGGTTGTTGCCGACGTTTCGTCCAACCCGCTTCCTTTTGCGCTTACCTTCGCCGCCGCAGCTGCTTGGGCGGTGTATTCGGTGTATTCAAGCAGGTTTTCGCAAGGCTGCGATGCGACCGCTTTTTTCATGGTGGGTGTTGCTGCGGTCTTGTGGACAATCTTCCTCTTCGAGGGCGCGCCCGCTCCTGCGGTGGCGCCAGGCTCGCAAGCGTTTTTCGCCCTTGCGGGCGCTGCCGGCTGCATTGCTTCAGGCTATGCTTGCTGGGGGCATGGCATGTTCAAGGGCGATATGGCGAAAATGGGCATCGGGTCCTATGCCGCTCCTTTGCTTTCGGTTGTGGCGAGCACCATCATTCTCGGCGTAAGCCTCACGCCGCTGTTCTGGTGTGGCACTTTCGCCGTAGTGGTCGGCTCCCTCATTAATTGGCGCATGCGACGTTAGGGCGAACTGACTGGCGTATACGATGGCTAGGTGAACCGAATGGCGCATGCCATGATAGAGCGGGCTACCCGGTGCATGCTGCGGTAAGGTGATCTGGCTGATGCATGCTACGGCAAGGCGAACTACCTGGAACATATTGCGGAAAGGAGAACCTGGACGGTTTTGTCCAGAATGGGCTTCGAATGTGGTGTTTGACGAGCGAGTAACTATTCCTTATATTTCTGAGGGCGTTATGACCTGGTGTTTCTTGTGAGGGTTCTTTCGCTGCGGATGCTTCTTTCGGCTGAGGTGCCTTCGAATTACCACATTCGACACCCTTTTTGAGCAAACGAATGCATGCCTGGTGGGCGACTTCGTGTTCGCGTCGGTGCTTCATCCAGTCCCCTTTTTCTGCAACGCAGAACTGCTGTCTTTCTGCAACGCAGAACTGCTGTCTTTCTGCAACGCAGAATTGCTGTCTTTTCTGCGATTTGCATGACCTTGCTTTTCGGTTAGCCGGTCGTATTATGTCGAATTCCCTTTTCGCTCGGTTTTGTTTCGTTTTTCAATAGGGCGTAGCGAAGCATCTGTTTTTGGCTGATCCAGCGTTGGCTTGTTTTCGGCAATCTTACTCCGATTGATGTTGCGATAGTCCTTGCTGTGCGGTCGAAAGAAGCCGCATTGTAGAGTTGCCCTCGCGTTACCGTTATTACTGTTACGCCCATGAGTTGCAGGGCGTTCCTACGCTGTGCGTCCGAGGCGATTCCTTCGGAAGAGGCGTGGTAGCTGTCGCTGTCGTATTCGACATCGATTTTGCGTTTTGGCCAGTAAAGGTCGAGGACGTAGCGTTGTTTGTGGGCCGCCTTCCGCGCGGCGGAGGTGGGCTCGATAGGAAAATTGAGTTTAGGAAACGGTAGACCGTACCCGCCCATTGTTCTTTTAAGGCAAAGGAACATGGTGAGTTTGGTTTCCATGGGGGATGCGGAATTGTCCGCAACGAATTGCAAGGCTCTTGTTGCGATTTCTCGCCCTCGCATTCCGCGCAAAGCTCTGATTTCTTTCGCAAGATGGTTGCGGTTGGTGGCTGGCTCGCATTGAGCAAATGTACTCTCATCTGGCAGGATGGTGTAGCTGCCGCATAATTCATACCCAATTTCGATGAGCGTGAGGAAAGGAGCGCATTGAGCAAGCTGAACGAAAAGGAATCCTAGATTTGGTATAAAGAAGCCACGAGGCTTCGCGAGGGCAATTGTTGCGACTGCGTTATTCGCGCATACATGCGTAACCGTTTTCGTTGATTTGCTTCGGCTCGATTGTGATGAAACCAGTATGGATACCTTTCCTTCTGGCGGCAGGGCTCGAAGGAAATCCGCCTTGGCTACGAGTGCCTCGACTTCTCGTATTGATGTTGACTTGGGGATGCGCTTTCCAACTTCCTTGGGGCGACAACCCTTCGACCTTGCTTCGCGAAGGGCTTGTAAAGCAGAAATATGTGAGAGACATATGGTCATGGGTGGCATTTTACGGTGAAAACCTTGCCCAAACCTTGTCTAAAACCCGCTTGAATCCCTTCGAAATCTTGCGTAACGCCACTCGAATTCTGCAAGAGCTCAGCTCGAATTCCGATCGATCTTCGTTCGAATTTCGATCGAGCCTCGTTAGCGCTTCGCTCAAATGCCAGTCGCACCCCGCTTGGATTGCGCATGGCCCCTGATTGGGCTTCGTTCTCATCCGAATTAAACCGTGCTCAAATTCCGTTCAAGCCTGAATGGGCCTCGCCTGAATCCTGAACGAACCTCGCTTAAACCCCCAATAGAATCTCGTTTGAGCCTGATCGGATTCTGTTCGAGCCCGATCGTATCTCGATGGAATCGTGCTCGAAAGCTGACCGAATTGAGCTCGAGTTTTGATTGAGATGTGCACGAGCCTTGATTGGATTCTGCGCGAACCATGATCAGGGCTTTCTTGAGTCTGGTCAAAATCTGCATGAACCTCTACGAATCTTTACAAAGTGCGCATGTGCTTCCTTATCGAGCCGAAAGCGTACAGCGCGTCATATGCTGAAAGGTGCATCTCTTATATGGCATTCGCAAAAGGAGAGCTCGACTCAAGACGGGCGCAACGACAAATCTCAGACGTGTTCAAAAATGGCCTCGAATGTGGCAAAAATGCCGCTATTCACCCTCTCGTTGAGATGACTTGGCTTCTTCAGACGTTATATCCCCAGGTCAGAATGTCGACTGAAAATCAGCTTGAACATGAAGGCTGATTGCGTGCTTCATTTCGCCACATTCGAGGTCGTTTTTGAGCAGAACTGATGATCGGGGAATTAGGGAAGTGAATTTCTGACCGTCTGAGGTGCGTGATGAGGACTTTCTGCCTTCGCTTGTGTGCATGCAAGATGACCCGCTGCGCCTACGCTGCGCTTGGCACACAATTCGTTTCGATCTGGTCTATGACACGTCTCGCCCGTGTCAGCTTTACTTTGATTTGACATACGCCTGACATGGTTTGTGCAGCTGGTTTCTATCTTGTTTCTTCAGGATGCGAGTTTATGTGGTAAGCGAAGCTCGCGAAGGATTTTGAGGAGGAATCAGCTGTCTATGGACATCGCAACTTTGGTCGTTGTGGGGCTCGTGATTATAACGGCGCTCACGTTTGACTTCACGAACGGCTTTCACGACACGGCCAACGCTATGGCTACGTCGATCGCAACCGGAGCGCTTAAGCCGAAAACTGCGGTTATTGCTGCCGGTACCGGAAGGGTAACCCACCATACTCCCATCCAGAGCACCGTTCCCAGCGCCAGGCGGATCTTGAGATCCAGCCCGGCGTAAGGAATAAATGCGAGCAGGAAGAGAGCGGGACCCAGTAACAGACATATCTTCTTTTTTATATTGATCCCTCCCTGCGTTCAGTGCTTATCAAAGAATACCGATCACGGGGAACCAGACGTTCACGAGGAACACAAAGCCGATGATGACGAGCACCGCTATGACTATTGCGCCCTTGAGCTGCTGAGCCGTGGAGAATCTGTCGGTGGAAGCGTAGATGAGGTTCGGAGCGCTGTTGAAGGGCAGGAAGTTTGCACTCGGGGCGATGGCCATAACGGTCAGCAGACCCATGGTGTAAACGTCGAAGCCAAGAGCCGCGGCCATCGTCATGCTGACGGGAACCAGAACGGCTTCCATAGCGTTCATGCCGGCGAAGATGATGTGGCTGACAACAACGAACGCGAGCCAGATCGTGATGAACAGAGTGGGATCCATTGCGGAGAAAGCAGGGTTGGTGGTAAACATGGCATCAACGAGCCACTGGAAGCCGCCGGTCTTATTGACGCAGGAGGCCAGGGACATCGCGAAGCCGAGCTGGATGAATGCAGGCCAGGCAAAGTTCGGGCCGACATCCTTGAAGGAGCAGACGCCGATGCCGGGGCAGAGCATCAGGAAGATGGTGACAAAAACGACGTAGTCGGGAGCGACATGGTGGATGCCGTTGGTGCAGAACGCAAGCAGAGTCAGGGCGAAGTAGATAGCGGCCTTCTTTTCCTTGACGGTCAGGGGGCCCATCTCTTCGAGCTTCTTCTTTGCAAACTCGATGTCGATGCTGCGCTTCTCGCCCTTGCTGGTGCCGAAGAGGAAGTTTGTGATGAGGGGGATGAGCAGGACGATGATTCCGGCGGGGATGCAGGTGGCCTTGAGCCAGCCCGTCCAGGAGATGGACTGTCCGGTCATTTCCTCAACGAGTGCCATACCGATGGCGTTTGCGCCGACTGCGGTGTAGAACAGCCAGGTGTTGGTGGTGTTGGTGTAGAGGTTGGAGAGCATGATGGCGGCGTCGCCCTTATGTTCTCCGCGCTTGTAGCCCATGCCCTCGCAGATGTTGTCGCAGATGGGGCTCATGACGGCGCCGCGTGCGGTGTTGGAGGGGATCATCAGGGACAGGACGGTGTTTGCAAGGCTGGTCGCGTAGTTTGCGCTCAGCTCGCTCTTGGTGAGCTTGACAAGTATCCAGTATGCGACGCGTTCGCCGAGACCGGAGAACTTGATGACGGAGCCGATGAAGCCGGCCCACAGACACAGCCACCATCCGGAGGTCGCAAAGCCGGAGACGACGTTTGCCTTCTGGCCGAAGAATATTGCGAGGATGGCGGCGGCGAGTACGCCGACGAGGTATTCGGGGATGGGTCTGACGATCCACATGAGTATAGCCCACAGGAACACCAGAAGAACGCCCTTGCCGGCAGGGTCAAGGCCGCTCATCGGTACAAATGCGAGCACCGCACAAAGGATAGTCAGGATCGCTGCAGTGATCAGACGTTTCTTTTGCATCTCTTTTTCTCTCTCCTTAAAAATGTGCTTGTCCTGAATATTGAAGAAGTGCGCATCCGGTTTATTTGTACCCCTCGGAGAAAGACAAAACCAACTACGCCTCCGAAGCGCTGTGCATACAGAACAATAAATACAGCATATCGGAAGTGCAGTTGGCATTCTATGTCGAGCCCCGCTTTTGGGATAAGCGGCAGACATCAAATCAACCGGATATTCACTTTGTTCAGGTTATATAAATTATATATCACCTTTTGTTTTTACTGTAAATATCGCTAAATCAACAAAAAATTGCTGTGAATTCTGGCCATATCTTTTTTTTAACAGCCGGTTCATACGCCGCCGATACTGCATTTTTTTCCGCTTTCAGTCAGGTTCCGAGCAGGTTCTACCGTCGGAATATGTATGGGCATAACTGATGTAATTCTGCTGAATATCGGTGTATGCCTTG
>OLNF01003384.1_pt1 | contig 11640 bp, 10 predicted proteins | sample 1673061 | NCBI WGS metagenome assembly OLNF01 (sample SAMEA3136751, study PRJEB25190) | human gut metagenome | reverse complement strand
TTCCCGCCGGTGTGCAAAAAGTATGCACCGTTTTTTTGCACCGATCGTTGCGCTTGACATAGGATGCTTTAGCAATGCGCACTGCGTTGCCAAACCCATCGGAACGGGGGGACGATCTTGCTTGTAGAAATCAACGGGGTATCCAAAACCTATCAGTCTCCCGACAGCGAAATTCATGCGCTGAGGGATATTGCCTTCGGCGTGGAGGAGGGCGAGTTTGTCAGCATCGTGGGGCCGTCCGGCTGCGGCAAATCCACGCTTTTATCCATCATTGCGGGGCTGGACGCGCCCAGCGGCGGCGAGATCCGCGTGGACGGCGAGACGCTGCGCGGGGTCAGCCGCAAGATCGGCTACATGCCGCAAAAGGATCAGCTGTTTCCCTGGCGCAGCATTTGGGATAACGTAACGCTGGGGCTGGAGCTGCAGCGGCAAAGGGACGGCGCGCATCTGCAGCGCGTAAAGGAGCTGCTGGAGCGCTACGGCCTGGGGCAGTTTGCCCAGCGCGCGCCGGGGCAGCTATCCGGCGGCATGCGCCAGCGCTGCGCGCTGATACGCACCCTGGCCACCGATCCCAGAATCCTGCTGCTGGATGAACCGTTTTCCGCCCTGGATTATCAAACGCGCCTGTCGGTATCGGACGATATCCACAATATCATCCGCCGCGAGGGCAAAACGGCGCTGCTGGTGACGCACGATATATCCGAAAGCGTCAGCATGTCCGACCGCGTGGTGGTGCTGTCCGCCCGGCCGGGCCGGGTGAAGGCCATTCATGATCTGAGCGAGCTGCGCGGGCTTACCCCCATGCAGCGGCGCGATCACGCGCTGTTCCATACCTATTTCAACGCAATTTGGAAGGAGCTGGAGCTAAGTGCCTGAGCAAGCGCATACCATAGAGCGCGCGGCCTATCTGCGCCGCCGCAAGCGGCAGAAGCGCTGGGTGCTGCTGGCCCAGCTGGGATTGCTGATCGGCTTTTTCGCGCTGTGGGAAATCGCCGCGCGGCAGGGCTGGATTGATGATTTTATCATGAGCAGCCCATCGCGCATCTGGAAAACGCTGAAAAACCTGTATGCTTCGGGCGAGCTGTTCCGGCATCTGGGCGCGTCGTGCCTGGAAACGGTGATCGGCTTTACCCTGGGCACGCTGGCGGGCACGGTGATTGCCATCCTGCTGTGGTGGAGCCCCATGCTCTCGCGCATTCTGGATCCGTACCTGGTGGTGCTCAACTCTCTGCCCAAGACCGCCCTGGGGCCGGTATTTATCGTGTGGATGGGCGCGGGCCCGGCGTCCATCATCGCCATGACCCTGGCCATATCGCTGATTGTGACGATCCTGGAGGTGCACAACGGCTTCCTGGCCGTGGATCGGGGCAAGCTCAACCTGATGAAAACCCTGGGCGCAAGCCGCGCGCAGACGCTGCTCAAGCTCGTGCTGCCTGCCAACCTGCCCACCTTTGTAAACGCGCTGAAGGTGAACGTGGGGCTGTCCTGGGTGGGCGTGATCATGGGCGAATTTCTGGTGTCCCGCGAGGGGCTGGGCTACCTGATTGTCTACGGCTCTCAGGTATTCAAGATGGATCTGGTGATGGCGACGGTGCTGCTGCTTCTGCTGTGCGCCGCAGCCATGTATCAGGGCGTGCTTTTCCTTGAAAAGGCGCTGAAAAAACATTTGGGGGTATCCGCATGAGAAAGACTGTGATCCTGCTGCTTGCTCTGTGCCTGCTGTGCGCCGCCGTGCCCGCGCTGGCCGAAGAACCCGTTCGGGTGCGTGTCAGCGAGGTGACGCACTCGGTGTTCTACGCCCCGCAGTACGCGGCCATGGCGCTGGGCTTTTTTGCCGATGAGGGATTGGAAATCGACCTGATGAACGGCGGCGGCGCGGATAAGGTGATGACCAGCGTGCTCACCGGCGAGGTGGATATCGGCCTGGCCGGGCCCGAGGCGTGCATCTATGTGCTGCTGGAGGGCCGCAAGGACGCGCCCAGGGTGTTTGCCCAATTGACGCAGTGCGACGGCTCCTTCATCGTGGGCAGGCAGGCGGAGGATTTTGCCTGGCAGAATTTGCGGGGCAAAACCATCCTCGGCGGCCGCAAGGGCGGCATGCCTGAGATGACGCTGGAATATGTGATGCGCAAAAACGGCGTGATCCCCCATGAGGACGCGACTGTGGATACCTCTGTGCAGTTCAACATGATGGCCGGCGCCTTTGTGGGCGGAGAGGCCGATTATGTGGCGCTGTTTGAGCCCACCGCCACCGAGGTGGAGCTGGCCGGGCAGGGCGTGGTGCTGTGCTCCATCGGCGAGCAGAGCGGCGAAATTCCCTATACCGCCTACTTTGCCGCCCAGAGCTATCTGACCGAAAACGCCGATACCGTGCTGCGCTTCACCCGCGCCATCGCCCGCGGGCAGGAATGGGTTTACGCGCATACCGACCGCGAGCTGGCTGAGGCCATTGTGGGCTATTTCCCCGATACCTCGGTGGAGGTGCTGGAAAAGGTGGCCGCGCGCTATAAGGGCATCCGCGCCTGGAAGGAAACCCCGGATATGAAGCAGGAGGCGCTGGAGCGCCTGGAAACCGTGATGGAGCAGGCGGGCGAGCTGAGCCAGCGCGTCGCCTATGAAGCGCTGGTGGAAAACGAATTTGCCTATCATGTAATGGCTGAAATGGGGCAAAAATAAGACCGGAAAACCCGGAGCGGGCGAAAATGCGCCGCTTCGGGCTTTTTTAACGTTTAAATCAGGCCTGAATTATCGAAAACAACATAGAAACCCTTGACAAATGGTCAAAAAAAGACTATCATATCCGTACACAAAGTGGGGATGCGTTTGGACAATATGAACAAAATCCCTGCGGTGCAGCGGCCATAAATTATGCTGATATCGTGGCCGCGTGAGGTACGCTGTCTGATGCCGGGCTCCCCCGGCTGGACGAATAAATATCTTATTAGGAGGCCCCTGTTTTATGAAGAAGCTTCTTGCGCTTGTGCTGGCCGCGTGCCTGCTCATGACCGTCGTGCCCGCCTTTGCCACCGTGGCGGATACGGTTGCTGCCAGTGAAAACCTGACCCATGACGAGCTGGTTGAAAAGGCCAAGGCCGAGGAAGGCACCTTCATCGTGTACGGCAACACCAGCCGCATTTCCACCGCCGCTGAAAACTTCAGCAAGCTCTACGACATTCCCTATGAGTCCAACAACCTCAAGGACGCTGAAATCTACACCAAGCTCGAAAGCGAAATCAAGGGTTCCGCCAAGGGCGCCGACATGGTGATGATTCAGGACGGCGCGCAGCTGACCTACGCCATCGAGGATGGTTGGGTTGTCAACTACGTTCCCGCTTCCGTGAAGGATACCGTGGGCGAAAGCGACCGCAATCCCCTGGTGCACCAGTACATCAACAAGCTGTTCATCTACAACAAGCTGGGCGAAAACGTCCCCGCCATCAAGAACGTGTGGGAGCTGACCGCCCCTGAGATGAAGGGCAACATCATCTTCAAGAACCCCGAAAACGAAACCGTCAACATGAACTTCCTGGTCATGCTGACCAGCGACGCCTGGGCCGAAAAGCTGGCCGCCGCCTACAAGGATTGGAAGGGCGAGGAAATCGATCTGGGCTCCTACAAGAACGCCGGCTATAAGTGGATCGCCGAGTTCCTGAGCAACTGCACCTTCGGTTCCTCCGATACCACCATCGCCGAGGAAGTCAGCCAGGAAACCGCCGCTGGCAAGATCGGCCTGTTCGTGCTGAGCAAGCTGCGCTCCTCCTCCGTGCTGACCGATAACCTGACCGTCGCCCAGTACGACGCCAGCGAAAACGGCTACACCGTGGAGCCCTTCTCCGGCTTCATGTATCCCATGTACGCCATGATCTCCGCCAACGCCACCCGCCCCTACACCGCCATGCTGTTCATTGAATACCTGATGACGCAGGAAGGCTTCCAGCCCTGGGGCAAGAGCATCGGCGCCTACTCCACCAGCACCGCCGTTACCCCCAACGAGGGCGACCTGGACATCACCGTGTGGAAGGACACCCTGGTGATGGAGGATCCCGAGTACATCCTGGACAACTTTGACGATGTAAGCACCTTCGCCATCAAGTACATCCAGAAGTAAACAGACTCCCTGCGGCGGGACGGCAACAGGGCCGTTTCGCCGCATATTCTATTTTTAAGATCAACCAAAGGGGGGGCAATGCCCAACATGGAACGCACCCGAAAATTTCAGCCGCGCAGGCTGATGGGCAGGCTGCGGGCGTATTTTTCCAAGCCCGCCAACGTGATCCTGCTGATCTTCCTGGCGGCGCTGTGCTTGCTTACGCTTTATCCGCTGCTGACCATGCTGCTGGAAACGGTCACGGTACACGCGGGGCGCGAGGCGCGCGCGGTGAAATCGCTGGGGCTTACGACCGGCGATTATACGCTGTATCACTTTAAAAAGCTGCTGTTTACCCTCAACGATGGCGGCGATGCGGGCGTAAAGCTGTCCAACAGCTGGATTCAGTTCTACGGCCCGTTCTTCAACACCCTGGCCGTGTCGCTGACCTCCTCGTTCATCGCCATCCTGTTTGGCGGCACCGTGGCCTTCCTGATCACGCGCACGAACATCAAATACAAAAAGTTTGTATCCGCCGTGTTCGTATTCCCCTACATCATGCCCTCCTGGACGCTGGCGCTGTTCTGGCAGACCTTCTGGAAGAACGTCAACATCGGCACCGGCACCTCCAACGGCATCATGGCGGCGGTGTTTGGCATCTATGCGCCTGAGTGGCTGGTGTACGGCTATTTCCCCATCAGCCTGGTGCTGGGCCTGCACTACGCGCCCTTCGCCTATATCCTCATCGGCGGCATCCTGCGCAATATGGACGCGAACCTGGAGGAGGCCGCAACCATCCTCAAGACCCCGCGCTGGCGCATCATCAGCCGCATCACCATGCCCATTGTAAAGCCGGCCATGCTCTCTACCTTCCTGCTGGTGTTCGCCAGCTCCATGAGCGCCTACGCCGTGCCGGTGTTCCTGGGCTCGCCCGTGCGCTACTATGTGCTGTCCACCAAGATGAAATCGCTGATGGACACCTACAGCGGCCAAGCGTATATCATCGCCGCCGTGATGATTATCTTCGGCGTGGCCATCCTGATGCTCAATCAGCGCGTGACCAACAGCCGCAAGCAGTTCACCACGGTGACGGGCAAGTCCTCGCAGATTTCGCTGATCAACCTGCGCCGCGCCAACCGCCCCATCGCCATCATCCTGGTGGTGCTGCTGCTTCTGGTGGCGGTGCTGCCGCTGCTGACCTTCGCCATGGAATCGGTCATCATCAAGGCGGGCGATTACTCGCTGTCCAACATGACGCTGGACTTCTGGGTGGGGCGCAACCTGGATTATCTGGATCAGGGCGACAGCACGGGCATCCTGTTCTCCGCCAAGGTATGGAAGGCACTGGGCTACAGCCTGCTGCTGGCCGTCACCTGCTCGGTGGTTGCCGGCACCAGCGGCATCCTGGTGGGCTACGGCGTGGCCAAGCGCCGCGGCAGCCGTCTGGCCTCCTGGGTAAACAGCCTGTCCTTCTTCCCCTATCTGATGCCCTCGCTGGCCTTCGGCGCGATTTACCTGTCCATGTCCTCGCATGTGGCGTGGCTGCGCGGGTTCGCGCTGCTGGCGCTGGTCGGCTCGGTCAAATACCTGCCCTTCGCCAGCCGCAGCGGCGTAAACGCCATGCTGCAATTGTCCGGCGAAATCGAGGAGGCCGCCCTGATCACGGGCGTGCCGTGGTGGAAGCGCATGGTGCGCGTGATCTTCCCCATCCAGAAATCCAGTTTCCTGTCCGGTTATCTGCTGCCGATGGTATCGTGCATGCGTGAATTGAGCCTGTTCGTGCTGCTGGTGCCCACCAGCAATACGATCCTGACCACCATGCTGATGCAGTACAGCGAAAAGGGCTGGGCGCAGTTTGGCAACGCCATCAACCTGCTGATTATCGTGGTGGTGCTGCTGGTAAACCTGACGGTAAACAAGCTGACGGGCGCGTCAATCGACAAGGGAGTAGGTGGCTGATATGCCTGAAATTATTCTGAAGCACGTAACCAAACGCTTTGGCAAGTTCGTGGCCGTGGACGACCTGAACCTGACCATCGAAAGCAACGCCTTTATTACGCTGCTGGGCCCCTCGGGCTGCGGCAAAACCACCACCCTGCGCATGATCGCGGGCCTGGAAACGCCCACCGAGGGCATGATCAGCATCGACGGCAAGGTGGTGTTCGATGCGGACAAGGGCATTAACCTGCCCCCCAACAAGCGCGATGTGGGCTTCCTGTTCCAGAACTACGCGCTGTGGCCGCACATGACGGTGTATCAGAACATCGCCTTCGGCCTGGAAAACCTCAAGTGGGATAAGAAGCGCATCGACGCGCGCGTCAAGGAGCTGCTGGCCATGCTGCGCATTGAGCAGTTTGAAAAGCGCTATCCCAGTGAACTGTCCGGCGGCCAGCAGCAGCGCGTGGCCATCGCCCGCACGCTGGCTCCCGGCCCCAAGGTGCTGTTCATGGATGAGCCGCTGTCCAACCTGGACGCCAAGCTGCGCATGGAAATGCGCACCGAGCTTAAGCGCCTGCACCGCGATACGGACTCCACCTTTGTGTATGTTACCCACGATCAGCTGGAGGCCATGACGCTGTCCACCCGCGTCTGCATCATGCAGAACGGCCTGCTGCAGCAGTATGCGCCGCCGCTGGAGATGTACAATAACCCCGCCAATCTGTTTGTGGCTGACTTCATGGGCAACCCCACGATGAACTTCATCGACGGCACCGCCGAGGTGAACGGCGCGACGGCGCAGCTGACCTTCGGTTCGCTGCATGGCGCGTTTACCGCCAAGGAGCCCATCAGCCTGACCGGCAAGGACGTGGTGGTGGGTATCCGCCCCGAGTATATCCGCATCAGCGACGAGGGCGCGCGCCATGCCAACGTGTATTCCACCCTGCCTGCCGGTATGGAAACCACCGTCAAGCTGGATGTGGACGGCACCATGCTGACCGCCGTGGTCTTTGGCGATGTGGACTATCCTGTGGATTGCCCGGTGAAATTTGACTTCTCCAAGACGGCGATCCTGTTTGACAAGGCCACGGGCAAGAACATCGCCTGCGGCACGCTGGAGCTGAAATAACCAGGCCCAACCGCCCGGACGGGAGTCTCCCGCCCGGGCTTTTTGCGCGCAATAAAAAGCCATGCCCCGGCAGACAGGCAGGGCATGGCGCTCAAAAGCGGCTGGAAACAGGCTGGCGGCATCGTGCGCCGCCTGACAATAGCAGAATCCAAGGGAGAGCAAAAAGAGGAGGGCAAAAGGGAGGGGCAAATTGCAAGCGAATTTGGAGCACTTGATTTTAGCATTTTTTCGGCTTTCCTTCGTCTAATATGTTGAAAGGAGTTGGTACGGTGCGCTACGGAAGACAATCGGACAGCCAGTCAGAAATTGAACGGCTCATGGAGCAGTACGGCAGCAGCCTTCTGAGAATGAGCGCCCTTTATCTGAAGGATGCGTCCCTTGCACAGGACGCTGTGCAGGAAACATTTCTCAAGGCATACCGGTGTTTGGAAAATTACCGCGGTGAAAGCTCGGAAAAAACCTGGCTGACGACCATCTGCATCAATACGTGCCGGGATATGCTGAGAACCGCATGGTTTCGTCACCAAAGCCGGGTTCCCATGGAAGCGCTGCCCGAAAGACCTGCCGATTTTGTTTTTCCGGACAACACTGTGCTGACGGAGGTCATGAGGCTGCCTGTCAAATACCGCGAGGTCGTTCTGCTTCGGTATTATGAGGGACTTAAGCTGAAGGAAGTCGCAAGTGCACTGCGTTTATCAAGCAGCAAGGTTCGCACCCGCCTGAAGCGGGCGAACGCGATTTTGCAGGAAAGCCTGAAGGAGTGGTATTACGATGAAGAAGCATGAATTTCGAGAGCTTGTCGACCAGAACCTTTCCGGGCTCGTATGGGACGAAGAAAAGCGCCAAACGGTGCTTTACGCCGTCCAGAAGGAGGAAAAACCTGTGAAAAAGTTCACCGCAACCTTTGTTCTCATCGCCGCCGTCATCTGCCTCAGCGTCACCGCTCTGGCGGCTGGGCTGGTGTTTTCCAGCCAGGTGGACGCTTTCAAGCTCGCCGAGAAAGCCGTGACGGATACCTATGGCATTACAGGCGCCATGCTGAGCACGTTCTTTACCCGTACCGCGGAGGAAACGGCGGACGGCGGCGTTACGGTGGTTTATTCCGGCATCGAAGACCTGCGGGCGGTACTGGGAGACTACACGGTTTCTGTCAGAAACGGAAGGGCGGCCGCTGCCTGGAGCCATGAGGGCGAAGATACCTCCGGACTCTTTGACGCGAAGGCCTGGGGGAAGGAACAGCTGGAGGAAATGTTCCGCGCAGCTGCGAAGGACCGGGACATCAGCGCCTTCGTTGAAAAGGCGGAGTTGCATGCCCAAAAGCAAGAGACGCCCTCTGCCGGCACGGGCGGAACCGGCAAAGGAGACCGGAAAGCCGGCGAAGCTGAAGCCCGCGCCGCGGCAAAGAAATCTTCCTACACCGAGGAAGCGCTGCTTGCGCTGGCTAAGGACGCCGTTGCCAGCGCCTATCAGCTGACCCCCGAACAGTCCAAAATGCTCAAGCTCGCCGTTGAGCTTGAAGACATGACGGACTATACCGACGACTCCATGTATTATCACATGCAGGATGGAAAGCCGGTCTTGACCACCATGATCAGCCTGCAGCAGCAAACGTCCGGCGATCCCCGCGTGTTCCCTCCCTTCACCGAAGGGGACGGCGTCTACTGGGTGAGCGTGAACGTGGAAACCGGCGTGATCGAGGACATTCTGTATGATTCCCTGCTGGGCGGCAACGGCTGATCGGGCACAGCCTTTTCTGGACGCGCCTCCCGCCTTGATCACCTGACGCTTGCAGCCAGTGAGAAAAGGCCGCTGTACAAGGCGGGGAGAATGCTTCGCCCTGCTGCCGACTTGGAGGATGCTCCCGCATTGCGGAGCATCCTCCTTTTGCTGCGCGCAGTCCTATCATGCCCCGGCAGGGGACGGTATCGGACATGCCCAGCCATACTCAGCCATATTTGGAACAATCCGGAAGGCTGACACGCGCTTAATTGACATTTTACTTGTAAAATGTTATAGTAATTCTACCTGTGCGAAAGGGGGCGAAATGGAATGCATAAGCGCTGCGGCATCGTGCTGACGCTGCTTTTGTGCTGCCTGCTTTGCCTGGTTGCACGGGCGGAGGACGCAGAGGATCCCGTTACCCTCCGCGCGCTGCTGGTGGGCTGCGACGAGTTCCTTTCGCACGAGAACATCGCCCCCTCCGCGGAGATGAACGTGCGCCGCATGGCCAATATGCTGGCTACCGATATCCGCGGGTACGCCGCCATTGTCAGCGCCGGTCAAGGCGTAGGCAGCGTGCAGGCGCTGCGCGAGCTGATGCAGCAAACCTTTGCCGAGGCGGATGACAACGATATTTCCCTGGTTTATTTTTGCACGCACGGCCTGTACGACCGCGTTACCTTCCAGCCCCTGCTGGTGCTGTCTGATGGGATTAGCGAGGAAAACCTGACCGCCGATTCCCTGCGCGACGCGCTGGACGCGGTGGCCGGGCAGAAGCTGCTGATCCTGGACGCCTGCAACAGCGGCGCGTTTATTGGCAAGGGCGCGTGGGACGCGCAGCTGCGCAACAGCTTTCAAAGCGCCGATTATCAGGTGCTCACCAGCGCCGGCGCGCGCGAAAACAGCTTTCTCTGGCGCGATCGGGATGGCGTGGGCGGCGGCAGCTATTTTGCCCAGGAGCTGTGCGAGGGCCTGCGCTCGCGCGAGTTTGATTATAACGCGGACGGCCAGGTGACGCTGGCTGAGGCCTATCAAGGCTTGCTGGAAAGCCATGGCGCGTCCACGGCGCAGAGTTACCCGCAGCAGTCCGATTTTGCGCTGTACGCGTACGATCCCGACCTAGCCGATACTGCCGAGCGGCCCATCGGCGCGATCACGCTGGATAGCGCCGTGCTGAGCGAAAAAGAGGACACGCTGTATTTCAGCTTTACCGTGCGGCGCGCCGTGCGTGTGCAGTATCAGCTGATTTATTACAAAAACGGCCTGTGGCGCTTTGATACGCCGCAGACCATCGAGGACCCCGAAAACGAAACGGGCGCGCTGACCCCAGGGCGCAAGGAACGCTCGGTTTCCCTGCTGGCAGAGGAGGACGAGCCCTATGGCTATGTGCTGCTGCAATTGGTGGCGCAGGAGGGTCGCCGCGCCATGCTGGCGGGCAGCAGGCTGATTGCCGTGCAGCGCGATACGGGCAACCCGGTGCTGCGCATTCGCTGCGGCGAGAGCTTTGACCCGGCTCAGGGCGAGGAATTAGCCGTGTATGTGGGACACCGCTTCCCATGCAGCCTGACGGTGACGGTGCGCGACGCGCAGGGGCAAACCGTGCGCCGCCTGGCCTACAAGACGCCCTCGCGCCCGCTGGGTCTGGGCAGCGAGGCCAGCCTGTTTTATTGGGATGGCCGGAATGCCGCGGGCGAGCTGGCCGCTGCGGGTGCATATGTAATCGAAGCGTCCTGCATGGTGGATGGGCAGAAATACCTGGTCACCAGCGGTACGGTGCGGATAGGCAAATAAAAATGCCGTTTCGGCGGGGATTTCGGGATGAAACCCCGCCGCTTTCGCGTTTATATAGCGGAATCCTTTCAAAGGAGCGGTTGAGAATGAAAAGAACGTTTGCCTGCCTGCTGCTGCTTTCGTTGCTGCTGTGCGCCTTGCCTGCGCTGGGCGAGGCCATGGAGTTTCCCGCCAGGGTATGCGAGGACGCGCCGCTGCTGTCCATTGCCATCGTGGATACGGGTGAGGTCGAGCCCGCCACGGAGGATAAAATTCTGCGCGCGGATATCACCGCCGAGGATGGAAGCCTGTCGCAGTCGCTTACCTATCATGCGATTGAAGCGCCGAGCAGCGACGACCCCTTCATCGCCGCATGGCTGGAGGATTTGAACTTTGACGGCTATGCCGATCTTTGCCTTCGGACAGTGATGGGTGCGCGCAACGACCGCACGGCCTTTGCCCTGTGGGATCCCGAAACGGGACGCTTTGACGAGGTGTATACGGAGCCCCTCTATCTGCCGGAAGATCAGGACGATGCCGGCGAAGCCGAGTACAGTTGGCTGAGCAACTATGGGCTGCATCCCGAATCGGGCATGCTGGATTGCTATATGGCGGATGGCGCGGCGAATTACGATTGGACGGTTTACCGCTGGGAAGGCCGACGCCTGCGCCTCATTGGCGTAGCCACGCTGCGCACCCTGTCGGACGGCGATTTCTTGCGGGAGCGCGTCTGGCGGCTGGATGGCAGCTGCCGCTGGGAGCAGACCTGTCCGCTGGCATGGTATTACGCTGAAGCAGCCATATTCGATGAGCGTCAAGAGGCGATACAGGCCGCGCTGATGGGGCAGGATTTTTCCACGGCCAATACGCGCGACCGCGCGGCGCTGTACAGCCTGGACAGCGAGGACTCCGCCGCGCTGACGACGCTGCCCCAGGGCGCGGCGCTGCAAGTGCTCAAGGCCGATTGCGGCCGCGACGGCACCTGGGCGCGCGTGCT
>OLNF01003369.1_pt1 | contig 11670 bp, 8 predicted proteins | sample 1673061 | NCBI WGS metagenome assembly OLNF01 (sample SAMEA3136751, study PRJEB25190) | human gut metagenome | reverse complement strand
ATTGTGGTACTTGGTATTATGTAGACCATGGTAGAATCAATTGGGATTATACAGGCTTAACAAAGTATTATAGTACATGGTATATGGTTGTGAATGGACAGTTAGATTGGAATTTCACTAATCTAACTAAATACTATGGTACTTGGTATTATGTAGAAAATGGTAAGCTGAACTGGAACTTTACTGATTTATTCCAGTACTATGGTACTTGGTACTATGTAAAGAATGGTGTTATTGATTGGAACTATACAGGTTTAGTTTTTCACTGTGGTGGATGGTATTATGTAGACCATGGGAAGCTCAACTGGGACTATACAGGCTTAACACAGTATTATAGTACATGGTATATGGTAGTGAATGGACAGTTAGATTGGAACTTCACAAATCTAACTCAATACTATGGTACTTGGTATTATGTAGAAAAAGGTAAGCTGAACTGGAATTTTACTGATTTATTCCAGTACTATGGTACATGGTATTGTATCAGAGGTGGTATTCTTGATTGGAACTATACAGGTCTAGCCTATCATGCAGGTGGATATTACTATATTGATCATGGTGTATTAGATTGGAATTATTCTGGTTCTGCACAAATCGATGGTAAAGGCAGATACTATGAAGTAGTTAATGGTGTGATGGTTTATAGTGCTTTAGATAAGATGCGTGAATTAGTGCGTAATGAAACAAGTCCTACAAACTATATTATACTTGTAGATAGAGCGGCTCATCGTGTGGGCATCTTTAAAGGTGGCAAGAATAACTGGCAGGATGCACAGTATTATAAGTGCTGTGTTGGTAAACCTTCGACCCCTACTGTAAGTGGTACGTATTATGTAGGTATTAAAGGTAAATACTTTAATACAGGCTCAAGAGGTAGATGCTGGTATTATACACAGATTACTGGTAACTACTTATTCCATTCAGTTATCTATGATAGACAGAATACTCCAAAGAATATTATTGATAATGCGATGGATGCAGCAGTCTCTCATGGTTGTGTAAGATTAGATGTAGATCATGCGAAATGGATCTATGACAACATTCCTAAGAAGACTAAAGTAATCATTTATTAACATCTCTGGTTCCTCCTATTTGGGAGGAACTTTTTTTGATAATATTTGTTGATTTAAGCAAACTATATTGACGAAAATATAGAACAAGAATATATATAGAAACGTGGACATCCACGTTTTTTATATGGAGGGAAATTTATGAAAAAGTTGATAGGTGTTTTCATTTTCTTGCTTATTTGTATGAGTTCACCTGTTTATGCAGAGAGTCATGATCTTGTACAATATATTGGAGATTCTTATACTGAAGGTTATTCTAGTGATGGAATGATTACAGGCAATGATGTGTGGTATGTTCAAGCCAGTCATAAAGCAGGACTTAATTATACACAGGAATCTTATGGCGGTATAGGATTTGTCGCAAATTCATCTGGTAAGATATTTAGTACTTTATTGGATGATGGAAAAGGAAAGAATGCGAAATATGTAGTCATTGCAGGTGGCTATAATGATATGGCTTATTCCTATGACACTATTAAGAATAAAGTCTATGAAACAGTAAAAAAAGCACAAAGGCTTTATCCTCAAGCTCAAGTATTAGTGGCTATGACCGGTGATTCTGTGGATAACCGTAGTCGTTTTACTCAGGTTATTCAGGCATACAAGGATGGCACAAGGCAGGCTGGAGGAACATATATTACAAACAGCGAATATTCTTTAAATGGCAATAAGAATTACTTCGCATCAGATGGCTATCATCCTAATGTGACAGGTCATCATGCCATTGGTGAAACAATTGGTGGCTATTTAATGAAATGTGAGGATATAAGTGTTAGTTCTTATGCTTCTATTATTACTATTGGGTCAGGGACTTATGCTACTTCAAATGGTCATTTTATTAATACAACAGGTATTTATAATAATTACTATATGGTAGATGGTATTGTGGATCAGTCTATTACAGCTGCTATTGAATATAAAGATGAATATTATAAAGTGGATGCAGGTAAGGTAGATATACTTTACACTGGTCCATGGACTTATAATGGAACAACCTATTATTTAATCAATGGTCATACAAATAAAAATATGAATGGACCAGTAAAGTATAAAGGTTATTGGTATTATGTTGAAAACGGTCTTGTGATTAATAAGAATACAATCGTATACTTTAATGGAGACTGGTATTATATTCATAATGGTAAGCTTGATAAGGATTATACAGGTTTAGTAGACTATAATGGAAAGACATATTATGTAGTTAATGGTGTAGTGAATAGTTCATGTAATGGATTAACTTATATCAATGGTGAATGGTGTTATCTAGTCAATGGTGTTTTAGATACAGGTTTTAATAATCTGATTCTTTATAATGGTACATGGTATTATGTACAGAAAGGTAAGATCAACTGGAACTATACAAATTTAGTTCAATATTATGGTACTTGGTATTATGTAGAAAATGGTAAAATCAACTGGAATAAAAATACATTGTGTCAGGTTAATGGACATGGTTCCTGGTATTATGTTTCGGGTGGTGTAATTAATTGGAATCAGCAAGGATTAACCTATTGTGATAACATCTGGTATTATATTCAGAATGGTATTTATCAATCCTCTTATTCAAGCCTTGTATTTTATAATGGTGGTTGGTATTATGTGAAAAATGGTAAGATTGATTGGAATTATACAAATCTTGTGCAGTATGGAAACACTTGGTACTATGTAGAAAATGGAAAATTGAATTGGGGTGTTAATACATTTTCACAAGTCAATAGAACAGGTACTTGGTATTATGTAGAAAACAGTCAGATTAATTGGCAGTATACAGGTTTAACGCAGTATAAAAGTACGTGGTATTATATTGAGAAAGGACAATTGAACTGGTCTTATAACAATTTAGTTTATTATAATAATACATGGTACTATGTAAAGGATGGCAGAATTGACTGGAATTATTCAAATCTTGTTTACTATAATGGTGCTTGGTATTATGTGGATCATGGACAAATTAACTGGCATAAGACTACTTTATCTCAAGTTAATGGAACGGGTACCTGGTATTATGTAGAAAATGGGCAGATTAATTGGTCATATAATGGGTTAGTTTATTTTAATAATAATTGGTATTATGTGAAGAATGGCAGAATTGACTGGAACTATTCAAATCTTGTTTACTATCATGGTGCCTGGTATTATGTGGATCATGGACAGATTAATTGGCATAAGACTACTTTATCTCAGGTTAATGGAACAGGTACTTGGTACTATGTTGAAAATGGCATATTGAATTGGTCGTATAATGGTACTTATGACTACAATGGAATAAATTATACAATACATAATGGTGTTGTATGTTAGGAACACTATTTATTTGGCGCATACATCACATACGCAAGAATTCCCTTATTGACAAAAAAATTAGTAAGAATTTAGCAGATGCTAGCTTCCGTTTTGTATGCAGGCTGTTTCATCATAAAATAAATTCAGTAATCTATTGATTATTTGGCTAAAAAAATACTGATATAGAAACCGAAAGGGATATTTGAATTTTAAAGATAATGTGGATAGTATCAGGAAAAGCAGGGTATCTGTTATCGGAATAGATGAAAGCTTAAAATAAATAATAAAATATTGGTAAAGCCTACTAATTAGATTTTTTCCGTTGCATAATGCCTTTGTTTTATAAGTTCGCTTTCTTTTGTAATATATTTTTGAATTTATTATATATCAGAAAGTCTTGTATGATATTTTTTATAAAAAAATTGTAAAGTGATACTTTTATTCTTAGAAGTAGAAAAATGCAGAAAGGAATTTTTAAAATAATAGCAAACCAAGAAAACAGATTAACATATATTGATTACTTGGAAACAATTGCCATGTTTTGCGTAGTATGTTGCCACTATTATGCTGTGATGGGTAATGGTGTGTCTGCGAATATGTATATGTTATTTGCGAAATGTTTTGGTGTACCCATTTTTCTTTTAGCTAATGGTGCATTAATGTTCCAAAGAAAATTTTCGCTGCGTAAACATTTGAAAAAAACAGGAATGTTAATCATAACAACAGCTGCGTGGAAAGCAGTATATTTATTGATTCAATATATAAGATTGCCAGCTGGTAGTTGTATCTGGAAGATAAGTGATCTGTGGAACTATTTTTGTGGAGGAAATTTATCAAATCCATATGTGCCGGCAGAACATTTCTGGTACATGTATGCTTTAATTGGAGTATATTTGGTATTTCCATTGTTTGCAGCTATTTATGAAGAAAAGAAAACATATTATTTTTATTTGATATCATTGTTGTTATTTATTCCATTTATTACAGAATTAGATGCATTTATAACAAATATGACTAATATAAATATTTCTTTTTCGGTAATTAGAAGTGCTTATTTTCCATTTGCACAAGCTGGGTACTATTTGTTGTTCTTTTTACTAGGACCATTACTACATCAATATTTCTATAAATCAGATAAAAAGGAAAAAATAGAATAATTGCATTAGGAACAGCTATTCAGTCATTATTCTCAGGACTGATTCTAGCAACAATTACTCAGAAGAACAGACAAGATTTTGAAATGCAGCTGATGAATATGAAAAATACATTTGAAAGCAAAAAAGATTCAGTGATTGTATGTGAGTATAATTAATCAATTAATCTTATAAAGTTCAAGATTTTCTAGGTTTTTTCATGTAAATGAAGGAACTTTTTTGTGTTATGTGATTTAATTGGGATTAATATTTAAAATGATGTATACTTGAATTATACGAGCATTTTTTCTGGAGGGTTTATGAAAAAAGAAAAAGATATATTTGACAGAATTATGGAATGGAAAATTTTACGCATATTTAATCCATTTTATAAGAAATATAAAGAAGTATTACTCTATTTATTTTTTGGCGGTTTAACAACTATCATCAGCATTGGTTCTTATGCCTTTTTCGATATAAGTATGCATATGAATCCAATGATTGCGAATATCTTCTCTTGGATATTAGCTGTATTATTTGCCTATGTCACAAATCGTATTTGGGTTTTTGAACGTACAGCACATGATATAAAAGGTATTATTCAAGAAATGATTTCTTTTTTTGGTGGACGTGTTGCAACTCTTCTCATGGAAGAGGCTGTGTTGTATGTAGGAATAAATATATTATTCATGAATAGTATTATCGTGAAAGTATTCGCACAAGTTCTTGTAGTTATTGCGAATTATGTTATTAGTAAATTATTTGTTTTCAAGAGTGAGTGATTAGAATAAGGGAGAAAGAATATGAAAACGAAAAAGATAGAATATATCGATTTGGCGAATGTCATTGCAGCGATTGCAGTTGTTTTTTTACATACGAATAGTTGCTTTTGGGATTTTAGTAAATCAAGATATTGGCTGACTGCTAATTTTATTGAGGGTGTGTTTATTTTTGCGGTTCCTGTATTTTTCATGATTTCAAGTGTGACATTGATGGATTATCAAAAGAGATATGATACAAAGACTTATTTAAGAAAACGTTTTACAAAAACTGTTATTCCTTTTTTGTTTTGGACATTATTTTCTTTAGTATTCGATATAGTTGTTTTAAAAAAGATTTCTTTCTCTGATTTATCATTAAGATTATTATATGATGGATTTGTTAATAATCAGTTCTGTGATTATTATTGGTTTTTTACACCATTATTCATTATCTATGCATGTCTTCCTTTATTTGCATCTATTGAAGAATCAAAAAGAATTAAAATATTCAAATATATATTTGTGGTAGGATTTATTTTTAATGGTACAGTTCCATTTATTATTAATGCATTTCATCTAAAATTAGTTTGGCCAGTGTCAATTTATGTTGTGAGTGGTTATAGTATATTTACAATCATGGGCTATTTAATTCATAAAATAGATTTTACACCTAACCAAAGATGTATTATTTATGTGGCAGGAGTGGCAGGTCTCTTAATGCTTTTTGGTGGTACTTATTTTGAATCTTATGCATTAGGTGGGGTGAGTATGATTTATAAGGAATTAACTCAGGCTCCCGTCTTGATGTATTCGGGTGCAGTTTTCCTATTTATTAAGCAAATTGCTTCTAAAGTGATGAATACAAAATTCGCTGGAGTAGTACACTTTGTAAAGAAATATACTTTCTCAATCTATTTGTTGCACTTTTATGTAATTGAAGTGTTCAATGAGTACTTTGGGCTTGTAAACTATAGAACTTCAATTATTTATCGTTTAGGTATGCCTTTCATTGTCATTCCTATCACGATTATTTTAACTGCACTCATTCGTAAATTAAGAGTGGGAAAGAAAGTATTACCATAATTACACAAAAATTACACATAGATGGCCTTGTAATAAGGTATAATAACAGCAATGAGTGAATTACAGGCCATTTTGTGGTATAGTTAACTTAGTACGAACTTAACAATAAGGATGTGAATATGAGATGTATAAAAGGAAACTAAGAGGATGGGCAAAGCATTTAGACTTTTTAATTGCGGACCTGATTTGTTTACAGCTAGCCATTTTTCTAGCTTACTATATGCGTCATGGAATACTTGATTTGTATACTAGATCATTGTATGTCAATATCGCTATAGTTATGACATTATTGGATATGTTGATTATTATATTCTTTAATATTTTAAAGAATATTTTAAAGCGTAATAACGTTACAGAAATGATAAAGGTAATAGAGAAATCGTTATTATTAATGGTTGTATCTACTGCTTATATTTTCTATGCGCAGAAGGATGATGTATCACGTTTAACTTTAGGTTTTACATGTGTATTTGATGCAATGTTTACTTATATTGTGCATTGTGTTATGAAGCCAATTGTAAGACGTAGAAGAAAGAATAATAAGAAGTCATTGATTGTGATTACAGAGTCTGAGTATATTGATTCTATTACAGAGAATAAGAAAACATTTGGTTTAGATGAATATCAGAGTGTTGGATTTGCGATTCTAGATAAGAATATGGAAGGCCAGAAATCAAATGGCTGGTCTGTTGTCGCGTCTCAGGATACTGTCATAGATTATGTATTGAGACAGTGGATGGATGAGGCATTGGTTATTCTTCCTAGAGAAGATGTTTTCTCAACTTCTTTAGTTAAAGACTTAGCTGAAATGGGTCTTGCAGTTCATGTAGAAATCAGTGAGTATAACTCATTAAAGGGTTATCGTAAACAGTTTGAAAGAATGGGTGAAAACCAGGTATTGACTGTCAGCATGAACTCTATTAATGAATACGACTGGATTGCCAAGAGAATATTAGATATTTTAGGTGGTTTAGTGGGCTGCTTAATTACACTCATTCTAACAATTTTCTTAGCTCCTGCAATTTTTATTGCGTCTCCAGGACCAATCTTCTTTAAACAGAAGAGAGTTGGTAGAAATGGTAAAGTGTTCAATATGTATAAGTTTAGAAGTATGTATATGGACGCTGAAGAGCGTAAGAAAGAACTTATGGCGCAGAATAGAGTCAAGGACGGTATGATGTTTAAGCTTGAATATGACCCTCGTATTATTGGCTGTAAGAAGAAAGCCGATGGAACTATTAAGAAGGGTGTGGGTAACTTTATTAGAGACTGGTCTCTTGATGAATTCCCTCAGTTCTTTAATGTATTAAAGGGTGATATGAGTTTAGTAGGTACTAGACCTCCTACTCTTGATGAATGGAATAAGTATGAATTACGTCATAGAGCACGTCTTGCATTTAAGCCAGGTATTACAGGTATGTGGCAGGTAAGTGGTAGAAGTAACATCACTGATTTTGAAGAAATCGCAAGATTAGATAAAGAATATATCAAGAACTGGAAGTTCAGTCTTGATATTCATATCTTATTGAAGACAGTACAGGTTGTTTTCAAAAAAGAAGGATCAATGTAAAGGAGTAATGAATATGCCATCAGTAAAGATTATTATTGCGACACATAAGAAGTATCGTATGCCTGATGATGAGATGTATGTTCCTGTACAGGTAGGTGCAGAAGGTAAAGATGATCTTGGTTATACACGTGATAATACAGGTGATAATATTTCTTCTTTAAACCCACAGTTCTGTGAGTTAACAGGATTATATTGGGCTTGGAAGAATTTAGATGCAGATTATGTAGGTTTAGCACATTATCGTAGACATTTTAGAGGTAAGAAGAAAACAAAGGATCCATTTGATTGTGTTCTTACTTCTAAGGAAGCAGAAGAATTATTAAAGGACAATGATATCTTAGTGACTAAAAGACGTAATTATTATATTGAAACAATTTATGATCATTATGTTCATACACTTTATCCAGAACCACTCGATGAAACAAGAAAGATTATTGAAGAGAAGTGTCCAGAATATTTACCAGCTTTTGATAAACATATGAAAGAAAAGACAATGCATGCTTTTAATATGTTTGTGATGAAGAAAGAATATTTTGATGCTTATTGTGAATGGTTATTCGGTATTTTATTTGAATTGACAAAGAGATTTGAAGATGCTGAATATAATAGTTTCCATGCACGTTATCCAGGTAGAATTAGTGAATTATTATTAGATGTATGGATGATGGAGAACGGCTATGCATGTAAGGAAGTGCCATTTGTATACATGGAAAAGATTAACATGTTTAAAAAGGGAATGGGATTTTTAAAGGCTAAGTTCTTGCATAAGAAGTATGGAGAGAGTTTCTAATGAGTTTATTTAAGAGAATAATTACACTTACACTTGTATTAACTATGATGACAGGCTGTTCATTTGTGAATAATGCAGGTGCACAGAAGGTATTTAATTTTGCGGATTCTGGTTATGTGACTTCACTTGATGCATCAAAGGCTATCGATGAAACATCTACGAATGTGATTCAGGCTTTTGGTGATGGTTTATATGCTTATAATGTGAAAAGTAAGTTAAAGCCTGCCATTGCGAAAAGCATGAAAGTCAGTGATGATGGTAAAACATATACCTTTGAAATTAGAAAGAATGTGAAATGGTCTAATGGGGATCCCGTCACTGCAGAAGACTTTGTATATGCATGGAAGAGAGCCTTATCTATGCGTTCTGATGCATCTAAGCTTCTTACCTCTTATGGTGCAGCCATTGCAGGAGCAGATGAAATCTACAATGGTAGAAAGTCTGCAGATACATTAGGGGTTTATGTGAAGGATAAGAAGTTAGTCGTTAACCTCGCTTATAAGACATCACGTTTTATGGATTTAGTGACTCAGCCAGTATTCTTCCCATTAAATCAGAAGTTTGTAGAAGCACAGGGAGATCAGTATGCAACTTCTCCTAAGACATTATTGTCATGTGGGACATATAAGGTGTCTTCTATCTCTAAAGATAAGATTACTTTAAAGAAGAATAAGACATGTTATATCGCAAAGAAGACAAATATCGATCTTGTGAATATGTATTTTGGAATCAGTAATGAAGATAAGATCAAGATGTTTGATGAAGGCAAGATTGACTTTGCGGCAGTGACTGGTGAAAATGCGAAGAAGTATGATGGTAAAGATTCAAGTACTGCAGATTCGGATAGTGTTATTTGGGATTTAGTGCCTAATTTCAAGGATCAGTATTTATCAGATACAAGAGTGCGTGAAGCAATGTCTTTATTACTTGAAAGAAAGAAATATGATGAAAATGTGTTAAATGACGGAACGCAGAAGTCCGAAGGATTACTTCCTATGGGAATCTGTTTCAACTCTAATAAGCAGTTTATTAGAGATGCTTCTAGATATATATTAAAGTATGACAAGAAAGAAGCAAAGAAATCTTTAAGCAAGCTTCTTAAAGAATATAAACTCAAGAAGTTTACATTTACTTTAACTTATACAAATGATTATCCAGTATCTAAGGCATTTGCGGGTAAGATTAAAGAAGATCTTGAAGTAACAAAACAAATCAAGGTGTATTTAAAAGAAGTAAATACTGTAGATTATAATCAGGCAGAACTTTCTTTATTACGTATCAAGGGTGTATGTAATGATGCTTATGATTATCTAGCCCCTCTTGCAGTCAATAACCAGGGTATTAATCATTATGCGAATAATGAATTCAATAACTACTTTAGAACTGCAGTGAATGCAAAGGATCAAGATGAACGTTACTATGCATTTTTAAATGCAGAAAGAGTCGCAATGCGTGATTATGCATTCATTCCAGTTGTTCATCAGGGACAGAGATACTTAATTAATATGAGTGTCACTGATTTGATTCGTAATTTCTGTGGTGCCCCATATAGCTTTAGATATATGTATATGCGTTAATTGAGGAGGAGTATAGTTTGAAAGAAAAAGGAATATTAAATAAAATACAGACTTCTCATTTTGGTATATTGATGTTTGGTCTTTATTATTTTACATTATGGTTAGATTTATCGACTATCAGTCATAGTTTTTCAAAAGCGGTTGTTTTAATTAAATTATTAAGATATTTTTGTTATCTATATTTTATATTCATTATATTCAGCAGATTAAGAAAACTTGACATTAGTGAATATATCAATAAAATCAAATTATTTAATTCAAGACAATGGGTATTATTTGGTTTGTCTTTAGTTGCAGTAATAAGTATAGTGATTAATTTTGTTTTAACAAAAAACAAAACGTTGATATTCTTATTGCTCGCATTATGTTATGTTGCATGTTTTGATTTTGATTCTATGGTTGATTCAGTTACTAATATGCAGTTTCTAGTAATGGTTTTATTTATTACACTATGCTCATTTGGTATATTGTATGACTACGTTAATATGAGAATTGATGGAACAGCACGTCATTCTTTGGGATTTGGATATCCTACATACTTGGCACAATTAGTTTTGTTTTATATACTCCATGCGTCATATAGATGTAGATTTAAAGTTGATTTTAAGGAAATTGGTGTATATCAGTTATTAGTGTTATTTACTTATTTTGTAACAAACTCTAGAACTGAATTCTTAGTATCAGAATTAATAGTATTTTGTTTAGTACTAAATAAGTCTAACATTACTAAAAAGGTAGAGAAGTTGGTTGATGTTGTAAAAAAGTTGTTTTCATCATTATTCATTCTTTATCCAATTGGAAGTTTTGCGATTGTAAATGTGTTTGGTTATGCATTTAATCATGCTGACATCAATAGTTTCCTATTTAAGGCTTTTTCAAAGTTGAATGCTGTATTATCTAACAGACTTTATCAGACATTTTATAATTTTAAAAGATCGGGATATAGTCTGTTTGGAAGTAATATAGATTTAGTTGGGTATTCATTAGATAACACGAAAGAATATAGTATTATTCGAAGCAATTTCATTGATAATGAATACATGAGACTCTTATTTGAAAATGGATGGATTTTCTTTATTTCATTCTTTATTATTTTAGCAGCAGTAATCTGGTATCTTTATAAGAGTAAGAAAAACGGATTATTGTTCATTGCATTTATTACTACAACGTTCAGTTTATTGAATCCTAGAATTACTTCAATTACATTTTCAATATTCTGTTTCACAATTATACCAGTATTAAATGATTTACTATTTAACCAAGGAGGACACTTAAATGAGTAAATATGATTATCTAGTAGTAGGATCAGGTCTTTATGGTGCTATTTTTGCCCATGAAGCAAATAAACGAGGAAAGAAGGTTCTTGTCATTGATAAGAGACCTAACATTGCAGGAAATATCTA
>OLNF01003364.1_pt1 | contig 11677 bp, 10 predicted proteins | sample 1673061 | NCBI WGS metagenome assembly OLNF01 (sample SAMEA3136751, study PRJEB25190) | human gut metagenome | reverse complement strand
CAAAGAGAGGCCGAAGTGCTACACGCACCCTTCCTGAAGGTTTTTGAGAGGTTCCAGAGAGAAAAAACAGGTTCCAGAAGAAAAAAATGAGACGTATACTGTAGTGTCGGATAACGTCGGTATTATATAATATAGTTGTTTCGAGAAACAGAAAGAAGTACTTCTTCAAAACGACACAGAACCAATTGTAAATTAAGGGGTGTGACATAAGGCAAAGTAGAGACAATACAGGGGAATGTAATACAAAGTAAAACAATGTAAGATAGCGTAATGTAATTTAAAGCGAGGTAAAGTAATGTAAAGCAAAAGTAATGTTAAGTGAAGTAATGTTAAGCAAGATAAGGTAAAGCAGGACAACGTAAAGTAGCGCAAGGCTTTGTAATGTAGTGTGGTGCTGTGTGATCGGAAACTATTAGGAACACATAGTAGAGGAGGCTGCATTATGGCTTGTATGACAGAAAATAGTGAGACTACTCCTTGGTCGATGCAAACGGAAGTTGTAAGTACGAATCTGTGCCACTTTTTAGACAATCACAAGATGGAAGTAATTACTTTGCAGCAAATTACTGGAAAGGGATCCGTTCAGGCTGTTTATAAGTGGATCTGGGGAAATGGATTTCCAAGTATTGATGCATTCTATCTTATTTGCGATAAATTTTCTAATGAAGGAATTCATATTGAAGATTTTCTCAGAAAGGACGGGATTCCATTACAGGTAGAGGAAGCGGCTGCAAAATGGACCAAGGCTAAAGCAGAAAGGAAAGAAGAGGAGGAAAAGAAGAAAAGAAGAAAAAAGGCGAATGTGCAAACTAAAAAGAATCGATTGTCTGTAATTTCGTTTTTATGTTGCTTGTCCTATTGTAATAATCATAATTTTATGGTAAAATTATGTACAGAAAAGCTTCACGGCGGTTAACGAAATCAAGGCGCTGCATTACTGTAAATATCAGACAAATATCAGAGAGGAATCAATATGAGAAAAAATCGGTTTTTATTTTCAATAACAGCAACAGCATTAATAACAGCGATATTACTGTCCTCCTGCACAGCAGGCAGAGCAAATTCAGACGCCTCTTTGCAAAACAGCTCAGCGTCATCATCCGCAGGCAGCTTGAACAGTTCCCTGCGCACCGTGACCTCTGTGCCGTCAGGCGAAATATCGGATAAAGACGAATTTCTGAAAGGTATATGGGTCGATGAAAACGGCTTTGTGGCGAGCTTTTCAGAAAACGGCAGGACAGCGGTATTTGACGAGCAGACAGACGAGCAGACCCGAAAATCCGTTAAAATTACGGCACAGGACAAAGATACGATAAGCATTTCCTGCGAGGATAAGAATTATACCGCATACCACGCCGACAGCGAGAAAGGCGCAGAGCTTTGCGAAAATCTTCTGACCGCCGCTTCTGGAGATTGGTCAATGTGCGAATACGGCTATGCGCAAACGGTAGAAATCAGAAAATTCACCTTTCTGACATCGCTCGGAAACGATTTCTCCGGCGATAAGATTACCGTCGGACTTGAGGGTGTAAAGCTACGCAACTCGTTATTCGAATCGGACGGCAGTGAAACATACGCAAGGCTTGACGGCGATAAACTGATATTTATTTTTTCTTACGGCGATATGGTTTCTTCCTGCACACTGGTAAAAAAAGACAGTGATGAGTATAATGAGCTGACCGATGCAGGTTCTGCTATTAACGGCGTATGGGTAGATCCCGATGACATGAACACAACGCTCACATTCTTTGCAGGAAAGTCGCTCACCGTGACAGGCAACGCTTTTAAAGAGGAGCTTGGCGAAAAATTCGACAGCCTTTCGGGAAAGGCGTATGACATATCCGCAAAATACAAGAACGATATTATAAATGTTTATTCAGGCGATCATACCTTGTTCAGTATCGTTATGTACGGAAGCGATATACTTGCCGTTTGCGCAGACAGCAGCGACCGCTATCCGCAGATTCTCTTCTACCGTGAAAACAGCGATGAGATAAAAAGAGCAAAGGAAATGCAGAAGCTGAAAAAAGAAAAAGCCGATTTGCTGAGCGCCTATCCGGATAACGATAACTGGCTGAACAATGCCGAATGCGGCGACATATTATCCCTTGCGGATAAGGATTATATCGACAAGTGCGTCCAAAACGGATATTTTACCGCAGGAACGCCGCAGGAGCTTGCGAGCTTTGTTTACTATGTGAACACTCAGCCTGTAGAGCAGGGTCAGATTTCGCTTGTGCTTACAGCCGATATTGACCTTTCCGACTATAAATGGGCGCCTATGGGCTGGAGCGGAGGCGGCAATTCAGACCATCCGTTTTCATTTTGTGTATACGGCGAAAATCACAAGATAACGTATATGACGATATATTCGGACTACAGCAACGCAGGCTTTATCGGCTGGGGAACAGTATGCGGAGTGTTCGATCTTGATATTGAAAATGCCATTGTAACAGGCGATGACAATGTCGGCGTTCTCACGGGTCAGGCTATTATGGGAAATTACCAAAACTGCCACGTCAGCGGAACGGTAAACGGAAGCAGTGCAGGCTCACTTCTCGGCTATGAGGCAAACTGCGATAAAGAAAACTGCACCGCAGATGTTGAGGTAAACGGCAAGAAATTCGATTTCCTTTCGTGGAACGAACAGCAGAAAAGCGAGATAAAAATAGACGATCCCGTTACAATAACGATAGATGAAAGCTACACCGTCACACGTCCCGAAGTCACAGGTTATTCGAACCTCGGCTGGATGGTATATGAGGACGGAAAGGAGATGCTCCACAGAAACGCAGAGAACGAGTTCAGCTATTGTTATTTCGGAAATGAGTCGGGACACAGCTATGAAATTTATCTCTCGGCATACGTCAAGGGTCAGTATGTGCCGATAAGCAATATTATCAAGTATACAGTGAAATAACCGAAACTGCAGTACCGCAATTATTATGTTGCGGTACTCAGACTGGCGATAAACTGATTGTTATTAAAGCTGTACCGTAAAACGTATCACCGACACCGCCGAAAACACTTTCCGTACCGACAGGGCATTAATAATTTCGTGACCTTATCAGTGCAACTGCACTGACATTAACCTTTCAAAAAAATCACTATCCCTCGAAAAGCACTATATCCTTGCCTCGCCATCTTGTCAAAGGTGAGGTGCTGTCGCCCGAAAAAATTCGGGCGATTACCGGAGGGATTGCCAAACCACCTCACCTCTCTCCTCACCAACCCTTCCAAAACCCCACTATTCCTCTCGCTTTTCGTAGGGGAGCGGGCTTGCCCCTCCCGAAACATCATTGTAATTGTTAAAACCAATTTAATAGAATTATTATGTAAAATGTAATCTTAATTTATCTTTGATATTTAACATATTAAAAAACACTCAGAAAAACAAAATACTTCGATTCAACGGGAGGGGCAAGCCCACTCCCCTACAAATATTTCTACAATTCATCATAACCGCATATAAACTGCAAACACTAAACTTTTCTCTTTATAAACGCTTTGTCGGTTTCACGAAATGTAATTAATTGCCATCATGCTTGCCTCCCCTCGAAAAAGGGTGAGGTTCTGTTGCTCGGTCAAGCCGAGCCAACTAAAGTGGGGATTGTAATTGTTTAGCAGTTGTTTTCCTAATTATTTTGGTTCTTTCCCACGTTAATATTGACAAGTGTACCTACTCGAATAGCGAACCAGAGAAGCACTGTCCGACAAAAAGAACTATCGGTAGCTTGCCTTCGTAGACTAAACTGAATGATATAATAGAAGTACATCAAATAAAAGACTTTTTATACAAGCTCAGTACCGCAATTATTATGTTGCGGTACTTGATTTTTCCCAAAAAAAGTAGTACAATTATTGTGTGAAACTTTATCTCCGTTTAAATGCGGATATTTACATAAAGAAAGGACTACCGTATGACTATAAAGACATACTTCCTCAGCGAAGATAAAACCGTCTATCTAAAGGCATATATGCTTGATAACGTAGAAGGACTTCCCTTCTGCGAAAAACGTCCGGGCATACTTATTCTTCCCGGCGGCGGATACGAATTCTGCTCCGCAAGAGAGGGAGAGCCTGTTGCAATGCACTATCTTGCCGAGGGCTATAACGCTTTCGTGCTTATATACAGCTGTAACGCAAGACACCCTGCCCCGCTTCTCAATGCGTCCTACGCTATTCTGAAGCTACGTCAGAGATGCGAGGAGTTCGGCATAGATCCGAACAAGCTCGCAGTATGGGGAGCAAGTGCAGGAGGCCACCTTGCCGCTTGTACCGCAACTATGTGGCAGGATCCGTCGATATACAAAGCACTCGGCTGCAAGCCCGAGGACATCCGTCCCGATGCGGCAATACTCAGCTACCCTGTTATCAGCGGCACGACAAATCCGCACAAGGGCTCGTTTGACGTACTGCTCGGCAAGGACGCTACCAGAGATGAGCTGTCAAAGCTGTCTATAGAAAACCGTGTAACGCCCAAAACGCCGCCCATATTCTTATGGTGTACCGCAAACGATGACTGCGTTCCTGCGCAGAACAGTCTTGTTATGGCTAAAGCGTGCGTATCAAATAAAGTACCCGTTGAACTGCATATGTTCGACTGCGGACCGCACGGACTTTCTACCTGCGACAAGGTAACAGGCTGGAACGAGGCATTCTATCTTGATAACTGCAAGCAGTGGATAAAGATGTCTGTTGACTTCCTTGCGAAGTATCTCGGAGTCTGAGTAAAAGCAAACTATAAACCAAGCCGTGAACGGCAGAATATAAACAAAAGAAAGAGGCAAAAAAATGAGCAAAGTACCTTTCACCACTAAGGAAAAGCTGGAGGAGATAATCAAGCAGATCCCCACACCTTTCCACATTTACGATGAAAAAGGAATAAGAGAAACAGCAAGAAAGCTGTATGACGCATTCTCGTGGAACAAGGGTTTCAGAGAGTATTTCGCCGTTAAGGCAACACCTAATCCCTACCTTATGGAGATACTTAAGGAGGAGGGATGCGGCTTTGACTGCTCAAGCTATACAGAGCTTATGCTGTCCGATAAGGTCGGTGCAAAACAGCACGACATTATGTTCAGCTCAAACGCTACTCCCGACGAGGATTTCAAGCTTGCTTACAAGCTCGGCGCTATAATAAACCTTGATGATTTCACTCACATAGATGTACTCGACAAGCTGACAGGTATCCCCGAAACCATCTGCTGTCGTTACAATCCCGGCGGTGAATTCAAGACAAGTGAAAAGGGCAACGTAATGGACACCCCCAAGGACGCAAAGTACGGTATGACCCACGAGCAGATAATCGAAGCATACAAGATACTTAAGGAAAAAGGCGCAAAGCGTTTCGGTATGCACGCATTCCTTGCAAGCAACACGCTGACAAACGAGTATTACCCCGTACTCGCAGGTATTCTGTTCAGAACGGCTGTTGAGATAAAGGAAAAGACAGGCGTACAATTAAGCTTCATCAACCTTTCCGGCGGTGTAGGCGTTCCTTATAAGCCTGACCAGCCCGCAAACGATATAAAGGTTATCGGCGAGGGCGTTCGCAAGGCTTACGAAGAAATACTCGTTCCCGCAGGTATGGGCGATGTAGCTATCTTCACAGAGCTTGGCAGATATATGCTTGCACCCAACGGCGCACTTGTTGCAAAGGCTATCCGTGAAAAGCATATCTACAAGGAATATATCGGTCTTGACGCTTGTGCCGCTAACCTTATGCGTCCTGCCATCTACGGCGCATATCATCATATTACGGTTATGGGCAAGGAAAATCAGCCCTGCGACCACAAATACGATATAACAGGCGGTCTTTGCGAAAACTGCGACAAGTTCGCAGTTGACCGTATGCTTCCTAAGATTGATATAGGCGATATAATCTATATCCACGATACAGGCGCACACGGTTTCTCGATGGGCTACAATTACAACGGCAAGCTCCGCAGTGCAGAGGTTCTTCTGAAAGAGGACGGCTCGTTCAAGCTCATCCGCCGAGCAGAAACTCCGAAGGATTATTTCGCTACTTTCGATTTTTCGGATAAGTACAGCTTCTCCAAGTAATTGTTTTATATAATATCACGATGTGAGGCTTATTGAAAATTCTCATATTTATATTATCGCATATTTATTAACTTAATATCGGGGCAGACAAGGTGACAGTCTGCCCTTTTTCTTCATCATAAAACTACATTTTGCGGTTTAAGTGATGATTTACCACAATTATATAAATATGTAAGCAGAAACATACAGGAACAGGAGGAAATTTATGAACGTAACATTCAAACAAACCGGCATTTACTCCCCGTCACAGATAAAGACCAATCAGCAAAAACCGCTCAACAAAGCCGATTCCGACAAATCAGAGAATAAAGAAAAAATTTCAGCGAACTTGGATAAGCATGCCGAAGAAAAAACAAGACTTGAGCAACTGAGGGAGCAAAAACAGCAGGAGTACGACAGCGTAATTCAGCAGCTTGAGAAACAGCGTGAGGCGGAAAAACAAGCCGAAAAAAGCGGGAAGAAATTTACAGATTACGGTAAATTATTGAAGATAGCAATGCGTATAATGAACGGCGATAAGGTGCCTATGACGGACAGGAAAAAGCTCGCCGAGGAGATGCCCGACTTATATAAGCAGGCTATTCTTATGCGCCGCCTTGACAATGACAAGCCCAGAAAATACAAGAGCGAATATGAGGACGACAAGGACAAGACCACAGTCGAAAAAATGCTCGACGGAATGGACGGCTCCGACGATCCCTCAGACATTATGACCGATTTGCTCGGCTCAACCGACAAATAATTCCAAAGACAAGGACTATAAAATGAAAGACAGAAGAGAAATCAACATAGAAGTATTTGAAGACACAATGAAGCACTATAAGAGCAATCCCACGCTTAAAGCGGCTGTAAGCAATTCGGTTGCGAACCAGAAGTTTACGGCGGCTGACGAAACGGTGGAGCTGCCGCAGTGCGCCGGATACATGCCGACCGTTACGGTAAGCGGAAAACGCTCTCTTGAGGCGGCTGTTGAGTATGCTAAGCAAGGCATGAAGACCTGCGTACTGAACTTTGCTTCGGCGAGCAATCCCGGCGGCGGTGTTACTCACGGCTCATCGGCGCAGGAAGAATCAATCTGCCGTTGCTCGACGCTGTACCCCTGCCTTAACACAGGCGATATGTGGGACTGTTTCTACACTCCGCACAGACAAGCTGAAAATCCGCTTTACAACAACGATTGCATCTACACCCCCGATGTATATGTGATAAAGAGCGACACAAGCATACCTAAGCTGCTGCCCGAAAGTGAATGGCAGAAGGTGAACATAATCACCTGCGCCGCACCGAATCTGCGACACAAGCCGAGCAACTGTATGAATCCCGGAGCCGGCGACAAACAGGCTGATATAAACGATAAAGAGCTTGCACAGCTTCTGACATCGAGGATACGCAGAATATTCGAAATTGCGGCGGCAAACGGCAACGAGGCTCTGATACTCGGTGCTTTCGGCTGCGGTGCGTTCAAAAATCCGCCGATAGTTGTGGCAAAGGTTTTCGCAGAGCAGCTTCAGGCGTTCAGAGGCTGTTTCAAGGCTATCGAATTTGCTGTATTCCATACCGAGCGTGAGGCAGGCAACTATAACGCTTTCAAGGCGGCAATAAGATAACGGCAATATCCCGAAAGGGTTTTAATTCAGGAGGTATAACTATGAAAACTTTACTTGATGTGTGCAAATTTCTGAAAGCCGCAGGTACATATTACCTTGCGACCGTAGACTGTGACAAGCCGAGAGTAAGACCTTTCGGTACGGCTCACATCTACAACGGAAAGCTGTATATCCAGACAGGAAAGAAAAAGGCGGTATCGCATCAGATAGCCGCAAATCCCAATGTTGAGATATGCGCTATGGCAGACGGCGACTGGCTGAGAATCGAGGGGGAGCTTGTCGAGGACGATGACCGTGCGGCAAGAGTTTCGATGCTTGATGCCTACCCTGAGCTTAAGGCTCTGTATGATGCGGATGACGGCAACACGCAGGTGTTTTACTTTAAAAATGCCACCGCTACCCTGTCATCGTTCACAAAGCCGCAGGAAACATTGAACTTCTGATAAACAAAACGTAAAACAAGCCCCGTTCTTAGTCGGAACGGGGCTTGTTGCTTCATATTACGGGTGAAAATCAGAAACGCTTTATTGCGTAATAGTACATTCCCATACCGATAGATCCGGTAATTACCTCTGTCAGAGGGAATGCAAGCCATGCGTAATCAAGTCCGATAAACGAGAATATCCAGAATAACGGCACAAGACAGATAAGCTGACGTAATACTGAAAGGAACGTACTGGTCTTGGAATAACCTATCGATTGAAAGAAAACCGGTGTCATAAACGAAAATACAGCAGGAATAAAGCTAGCTCCTATCAGGCGAAATCCAACCGCACCTATGCTTTTTACCGTTTCGCTCTGAGTGAACAGCCCTATAAGCTGAGTGGGGATAAGCTCAAAGGACAGCACACCGAGTATCATAAACACGCCGGATATTATCAGTGAGCTGCGGAAGATTCTTCTGCACCTTAAGTAATCTCCCGATGTATAATTGTAGCTGAGTACAGGTACGATACACGTCTGCAAGCCCAGAAGCGGAATAAAGAAGAACGATTGCAATTTATAATAAAGTCCGAGCACGGTCACAGCCTCATCGCAAAATCCCGCAAGTATAATGTTCAGAATTGCTATGTAGACAGTGTAAAGAGCCTGCATACATATTGACGGATAGCCCAGCTTGTATATGCTTTTGGCGATACACGGGATACGCTTTATTTCAGGAGGCTTTCGTGCGCCTTTTACACCTACAATAACTGCGGCGGTTATCTGACCTATAACGGTAGCTATTGCCGCACCCTTTATTCCAAGTCCTGCGGTAAAAATCAGCAACGGGTCAAGAACGATATTCGTTACCGCTCCGACAATCTGAGCAATCATCGGCAGCTTCATATTGCCTTCCGATTGAAGAACCTTTGTCCAGTTTCCTTCAAGGAAAAGTCCTATGCTTCCTATGCTTACTATCATACCGTATTCGTTTGCGTACTGCATTGCAACGGGCGACTGAGCCGATATTGCAACGTACGGTCCCATAAACGCTATTGATATTACGGAAATCAGCGCCCACATTATAACTGCAAGAACAGTTCCGACACCTGCCGTATGGTTGGCGCCTTTTTCATCTTTCAGCGCATACTGCTTTGCCATAAGCGTATTGGTTCCTACCCCCGTGCCGACCGCAAGAGCTATTATAATAAGCTGAACGGGATAGATAGCCGACAGGGCGGTAAGTCCGTCATCGGAATACTGTCCGACAAAAAGGCTGTCGATTATATTGTACATTGCCTGTATCAACTGAGCCAGCATTATAGGCGGAGCGATACGGAGCATTATCTTCCACACGTTTTCTGTTCCGAAAAATTCTGGAGAAACGGATCTTGCTTTTTCTGCCAAAAAATAACCTTCTTTTCTTAATCACTCGACGTATGATTATAACACTTTATCGGGAAGATTGCAAGACAAAAATACAGAATTACAAAAAAGTCCACCGTATGCCTAAGCATACGGTGGTAACCCCAGATCAACAAGGAGATTATACTCTTTCTAAAACTGTGAAGCCTGCGTTAAAACGGATAGTTCCGTCCTCAGCTTCCTTTATTTCAGCGAATGAAGAAACAGGCTCATCCATAACGGTACCGTTTATCTTTGTATCATAGAAGATCTTACCGTCTTCTTCCTTCCACACGGTAGTGTCAATCACACCGTAGTTATCCTTTATCTTAGCTCCCTGCTCCTTTGCCTTTTCCATCATTTCTTCCGGAATAGGCATCATTGTTTCAACCGTGCCGTCTTCGCAAAATTCGTAAATAAAAGATGCCTGCTGCATATAATCGTTAAGCAGATCCTCGTCAGTGATATACTTCGGGAAGTCTTCAACCGCTACGAAAATCATTTTACCGGGTTCGGGATAAACCGGCAATTCTTTAACTTTCCATTTACCGATAAGATTCATACTATTCATCCTTTCATACTCTGAATTTTCCTGATTTATGCGAACATAAGCCGTTACAGCTTATGCCCAGGGGTCTGCGGATTTGGGTGTGCGTATACCTGTAAGCAGGTACTGCTCCCATAAGAACCATTTGCCGTCGCCCTTCATACGCAGTTTTATGGGTCTGGGGCTGTCAGCGCCGCCACAGGGAATGAACAGCTTCATATACCCCTGCTCCTCGCCCGAAACGTGCGTACTTTGTACCGTTACTCTGAACGGCTCTGAAGGTGTATAATCATTATCGGGTGTTGCTCCCTCAAAATATGAGAACGGAATATAGGTCTTTCCGTCACGGAAACGGTCGTTAAGGAACGATATTTCCGTACCGTTGAGCGGACGGGGACCTCTCAGCCAGTTGAGCATTTCCGTACCGATATTTTTGTCTGCCGCATAAGCGCACAGTGCGCATACAGTAAGTGCAGCCGTCTTGAACGGCGAATCAAGACTTGCCTCAGGCAGTGCCTGCATCTGTGCAAGGCTTTCGGGGAGTGCTGTGAATGTAAATGTTTCGCTCTTGTTGCCTATAGACATTGCGGCGTTATTTACCGCACCTCCTACAGCGCTTGCCGCTGTGTTTTTAAGTTTGTCAAAAAGTCCCATTGTGTTCCTCCTGTATCATCTGTATTTAAGCTGATTAGCTTTTTACCGGGTAATTAATTTCAGCTTGTAGAAAAAGTCTGTTTTTTATAAAAATAGAGCTAATTCTCTATCCCTATCCCCTTTAGGACACTCTGATAGCTTTGCTTCGTGCAAAGCTTGGTGTGTCCTTATTTCAGCATCCTTGCCGAAAACCCCTTTCCCCCGGAAAGGGGCTATATTACTGGGGCTACCGCCCCAAGTCCAAGCAAGGATGCTTGCAGTCAGCCACACAAAGCCACTGCATGCAATATCATATATATTCACTATCGTTCTCCTGTTCGTTCTGATAATAATAGAAAATAAGCTTTCTGATATCAATCATTTTACAGGTCAAATCCAAAATAGTCTACTGCATTATTGTATGAAATTCCACACACGATTTCCTTTAAAGTCTTATAATCAGCCGGATATTCTCCATTTTCCACCCATCCGCCAATAAGCTCGCAAAGAATTCTGCGAAAATACTCATGTCTGGTATAGGACAAAAAGCTTCTTGAATCAGTAAGCATGCCAACAAAGTTTGCAAGCAGTCCCAGATTTGCAAGTGATGTCATCTGTGCGATCATACCGGTTTTGTGATCGTTGAACCACCATGCACTTCCCTGCTGAATTTTACCTGCTGCCTCTGTTCCCTGGAAGCAGCCAAGGATTGTTCCAATTGCTTCATTGTCATTGGGATTCAGGGAGTACAGGATTGTCTTTGGAAGTTCATTTGATGCGATCAGAGAATTCAGGAAATCTGCTGTCTGAGCACTTGGCGCATAGTTATTGATGCAGTCATATCCGGTATCCGGTCCGAGCTGCTCATACATAAATGCATTGTTGTCTCTCTTGCATCCATAATGGATCTGCATTACCCAGTTCTTTTTATGATATTCTTTTCCAACAAACTGCATAAAAGCTGTCTTGAAGATCATTTCTTCTTCTCTTGAAATGC
>OLNF01003358.1_pt1 | contig 11684 bp, 15 predicted proteins | sample 1673061 | NCBI WGS metagenome assembly OLNF01 (sample SAMEA3136751, study PRJEB25190) | human gut metagenome | reverse complement strand
GACGCAGCGGGGCCGGAGTGGGTGTTCACGAGCCGCTGCGACCGGACGAAGCATCGCACGAGGCAGGCGGTTTGGACGGATGTGAAGCGCGCGGCCAAGGCTTTTCGGCTTGAGCAGAACGTGGGGACGCACTCGGCGCGGAAGGTCTACGCCGTAGACCTGATGCAGAAATATGGCGATATTGACCGGGTGCGGCGCGCGCTGAATCACAGCAGCGAATCCGTCACGCTGCTCTATGCGATGGCGGATATGCGGCTGCGCGCGAAGTACAGAAAGAAACGCCGCCGCCCGTGAATTTACACGAGCGGCGGCGGGTCGATTGAAAAAACACTTGACGAGCGGCGGTTTTTGCGGTATTCTGAGACCGAGAAAGGAGGGCGCGGAATACCGCATGCAGAGCGGCCATCATTCAGCCGGGCGCGAAACGCAGCAAAACCATCATTTTGTTGTCGTTCGGGGTCTGGGCCTTTTTTCTTTGAAAATCCGAACGCAACAAAATAATTCTTTTGACCCCTTAAAACAAGTATAGCATATCAAAAAGAAAATGTCAAAAGACGGGGGCGCGTGGGTTCACGCGCCGCCCGTCTTTTTTTCTCCTGAGAGCATATACCACAGGAAATCCAGCAAGATAGCAAGCACAAGAGCCGCAATAGATAACCAGTTCAGAGAAGAAGCAAAGAAAAAGCCAGCAAAAAACCAAGAAAGATGCTTAAGCTGACGAACTTTACCGGAAAAATAGTACTTGAATTTATTTTTCATCATACGTCTCCTTTACAGATTTGTCAGCATCGTTACGAACCACATCCTTGATAATTGCAGGAATCTCACGGAAAGGAATAGAAGGACGTTCAGGCGCATTAAAAGACTCAAAGTACTTAAAATACTTAGGCATAAAGTAAAGCCGCCAGCGATGCAGAGGCTCAAATTTCAGATTGTCAGCAATACGGGAATCAGCTTGCGCCGTGGCCTCAACGAGAGCCACAGAGCGGCGTATAGGACGCGACAGGGTAAAAACATTACCAATAGCAGTTTGAAGAATCATGGAGTCAGTGACGTCCCTAATCTTCTTGTCAACGTCAAAAGACTGCGAGTTCATAACAACTTTGACTTTATACTTGCGCTGGAGCTTAAAGAAGTCACGAAGCCCGGAGTCAAATGACTTGTAAGAGCGATTATCAAAGGCAATGCCGACTTCATCCAGATAAAGAGAAGAATTCTGTTCAGGAACAAATTTAGCAAGGTCAGCAGAAGAACTAATGATACGAACACCGGGAACAATACAGTCTTGCATATCGGTATAGACATTCCAACCGTGTTTTATATCTTTAAGCATTTCATGCACCATAAGCGTTGACTTGCCAGCACCTTTTTTGCCAAAGATGAAAATCAGGCGGTAAGGATTAGCAAAACGGCGGGAATAAACGGAAAAACCAACAAACAGACCAAAGAGAAGTAAAAAGAAAACAAGCATAAATTCATCCTTTCAAAAAGAAAAAGCAGGGGGATTTCTCCCCCTGCGGCGGGCTGATTAAAGTTTAATCAGACGGTTGATAAGCCCAACGCCCAGACCAACGAACGCGATAATCACGAACGCCAGAATCAGAGGGTTGCTAGTGATAGCGCCGACATAGGATCCAATCCAAGAGACGGCACCAGTGACCATACTACCGATATCGGTAATCAGAGTCGCAAGAGTGTAACCAGCAGCAGCTTGAAGACATTCCACCTTTCTTTACAAAATTAAAATGAGCAAGATACCCCTAACGCCCCACGTGCGTAATACGCGCGAAAAGGCGAATGGTAACAAAAAGGAAGAAGAAACCAACAAAATAACACATCGGCTCAGACATGAGAAACTCAGGAAGTTCACCAAGGAACCACATCATAAAAGACTTTACAGTTTCGATAGCAGAGCACCTCCAGCCTTAAAAACACAGAAAATCACAAGACAAAGCAGGAAGAAAGACGCAAGCCAATTAATGTCATAGTCTAGTAGCTCCAGCTTGTAAACAGTATAGGCGTTTTGATAACCACTCTGATACGAATAAGTATAAGACTTCACAGGTTTGCCAAGAAGCTGATACAGAACAGAAAGAAGCGAACCAGATTCAGCGTCAGGGGCATATTCAGTTGCTACCAAAGTCGGCTGAGTATACGAGCTACCAGAGTCAGGAACCGGACTCGCGCTGAGAAGAGCGACGTTCGAAGAATCATCCGGAACACCTGCCACCGCGTCAGTGACGGGTTCGTTTTCCGAATCCATTGCATCCGCTTGACGAGCCTCCGCAATATTCTTAATAGCTTCCTGACTAATATAATCAACGAGTACGTTCCCCAAATTGAGGTTACTATACCTAGAACTAAAAGAATCGGAATCAAAATATTTTTGGGCAGAGCCGGAATCTTGGTTAACAATTTCATATTCATTACCTATCTCAGCGTTACGTTCAGAGGGATTTTCAACACGACCGGGAAAAGCTGTAACATAGTCAGAATAGGGAATAAGAACAGGCCGAAACTCATCATGACCAGCATTATAAGACTTAATACCGTGGTACTCTTCATAATGGTCAGTACAGTCACAGAGAGAATAAAGCGTACACCATTCCCAATAAGTCAACTCAACTAACTCTTCCGGCTCAACAGCAAGGGCCGAGACGGCGAGTGAGATACAGAGCACGAAGATTAAAAAAACAGCGAAAAAACGTCTCAATATTTACCACCTCTCCAAATAGAAAGACCACGCTCACGATCAGCATCAGGAATGATAGAAGGAGAATCTTTAATATCATCAATGGAAGCAGAACCAAACCCAAACTTAGCAAGAATACGGAAAAGAACGCCAGCAGAAAGAGCAAAGAGAATCCAGCCGCCAACAGTAACATTTGTACCGGGAACATTCCAGCCGGTAAAAAGCTTCCAGAAAAGAGCAATACTCTGTTTAAGGAAGTCAAAAACCTCAGAGTTCACAGAAACACCCCCTATAAGAACGGAATAGCATCAAGAACAAAACCAATGAACTTAATAATCAAAAGGACAATGAAGAAAGCGGCAACGGCCATAATCAGCACGATAACCCAAGTAGGGAGAAACGCACCAATAAGAGTAAGAAAATCAAACATCAGCTCATCACCTTCAGAACGACATGAAGTACAAAGAAAACAGCACAGAAAGCAAGAACCAAAGCGACCAAGTTACGAACAGAAAGCGGAATAGACTGATAGATTTGAACGAATAAATTAGCTTCGCGAGCAACAGGATTCAAAATCATTCACCCCCAAAAAATTCCGAAACAAGGTCAGAAGAAGAAGCATAAGGATTGATTACCCAGACAGTTTCAGAATCGGCAACATCCTGAGAGGACGGCTCATCATCAAGAGAAAGAGTAGACACACCAGAAGCGGCAGGATGCAAATCGGAATCAGTAGCAGACGAGAACCAGCCCCAATAATCATCATTACTAGTGCCGCTAAGAAGTTCACCAAGAGCATAAGTAGCATCGCCAACATAAATATCCGGAGTTAAAGAGTCCTGAATCATAGCACCAACTTCAAAAGACTGATAATAAGAATCATCACGAGAATAAACGAAATCATTCACATAAGTTTTTTTATTATCAGTAGTTTTAAGCAACTTTTGGTCATTTTCAGTACGCAAAAAGTTATCAAGATTGCGGATATTATCGTTAATAGCAATTAAACCAGTATTATTACCCTGCAAAAGCCGAATCAAACCATCAGCAAAATTTAAAGAACCATAATAACCAGTAGAGAATTCACCCGGATTTAGGGAAACGTAATTAGGAAGGTTATACACACTATTAAAAAGATTAAAAAAAGAATAAAGAGTAGCCTGTTTGGCAAGACCAGAAACATCTGCCTTAGAATTATTGACAGAATCAAGAACTTGATTAAACCAAGAATAATTAGCAGTATCAGCAGGGGAATACATACCAAAACTAGGATTAGACCAGTTCATGAGAGCATCAGTCAAAAGTTGCATAGAACCAGCACCAGAAGCAACTTGATACAACCAAGAATATTGCGAATTGTCAGAAACGGTTTGAACTCGCCAGCGGTTAGCATCGGTAATAGTCGCATTAGAGTTCATATTTGCCCAGCGCGTAAGAAAATAATCCTTAGAGTCACTACCAAGATCATTGGAAGCAATAATATTACCGGAAGAAGTAATAGTACCCTTAAAACCATGCAAAGCATAAGTAAGATACTCACCAACAGAAACAGAAGCATCATTAGATTGGTCGGTAGTATATTTCCAACTTTTAGACATAGAAAGGTTATTTAGAAGGAGCTGAAAAAAAGCTTTAGAATTTTCGTTCTGAGCATCACGAAAAGCTATAGCACTATCAGAATTAGTAGAAGAGCCAGAGCCAAAACCACGGTCAGCCTGCGGACTTTTGAAAAAATAATCATAAGTATACGCAGAAGCAGGAACAGAAAGACCAAGCATAAGAATACAAGCAAGGAGCAACACTATAAACTTTCTTTGAAAACATCACTCCTTAAAAAATGGTAGCGGGAGCTGGAATCGAACCAGCGTTTCCGGATTCAAAGCCCGGCGTCTTAACCTCTTGACCATCCCGCGATAATGAGTTATACTCTAACCGTCTTTGCGTATCATACGACCCTCAAACGGAGCCACAGAATCAGGAACGGGGTGATATTTCTCATATTCATCTTGAACAAGTTTAATCAAGCCCCAATTCCGACGAAGAACATCATAGAAGTCATTGTCAACCGCATATTGAATAAGGTCATACCATGAACGCTCTAATTTTGCAGAAGATAAATCTTTGACAATTTGCCCCTCAGAGAGATCCCGAAACATCATACCGATATCAGGAATATTTGATTCAATAATCTCTGGGTCATACTGAAATTTGTCCGGGTCATTTTTATGAATCAAATACTGAACAAGAGACTTAAAATTGCGACCAATTTCAATATCATGTTCAGGAATACCAAGGAATTTTGCAACAGCAGAAACAGTGCGGGGGTCACCACGACCAACCCAGTGTATATGAAGCTTTTTAGGTTCTCCGTCATCATTCAAGTCAGAATCATGAGCGGAGAAGGCCCATTGCTTAAACTTGGCTTTTATAGTCTCAAGAACTTTCATGCAATCATAGTTTTCAGCGTCTGGATAAAGCGAACCAGTGAAAATTTTGCTTTTTTTAGCGTCAGCCATGAGTGACCCCCCATATTTAATTAAAATTTAGTGAAAAACGGCTACCGGCTACCACGTTTGCCTTAGACGTAGCCCGGCAAACGGTAGCCAACTTTTAAAGGCTACCTAGAGATACTTTTTGTCCGCGAGCCAAAGAATCAGGATATGCGCAACAGCAGAGGCGAAAGTAGGCCAGCCACGCTCAGACATTACACGGAACAAAGCACCGGCCACTTGATCGTCCAAAACAATTTTATATTCTTTCATCACAAAACAATGACTTCCTCGACAGAACCGAATCGGTTATAGGTGCAATGAATTTCCTTGCCGGGGGCAATATCAGCAGGAAGAAGTTCCTGCCGAACAAACAGGTCATAGGCGGCTACACCGTCAACGCCTTTACGTTCTTCTGTGCAGTAGATATTTGCAGCAGGATAGGTCTGACCAGTCTTTTTACTGGTATAGTTAAAGCGACGAATTCCAACACATGTAATCATTTTTTTCAATCCTTTCATTCACACATCAATATATAATACATTCATTTGAATGTCTGTAAACACCATACACCCATTTGAATGTCCAGTCAAGTAAAAAATGAACAAACTTAAAACATTCAGAGAATTGCACAAAATAGAGCAGAAAGAATTAGCAAAAGTACTAAACACAACACAGCAACAAATATCATTATACGAAACAGGAAAACGAGAACTAAGAGAATCACAAATAGTTACAATATGCAAACATTTCAAAATAACAGCAGACTACCTACTAGGAATAGACGAAGAAACGCCCATGGACTAACGTCCATAGGCGTTTAAGGATACAAGATATGATATGTATACGTATACGGAAGATCGTACAACGCACCGGGAGGGAGGAAACCGGAAGTGCTAAGCAGAGCGCGGGAGTTCTTGACATCCGGACCGGCCTGCGGCCTCCCGGATATCCATTCATCTAACGCAACAAAATAAAAATTTTGTTGCGTTAGAGGAGGAGAATTCAGCGGATCGGTCGTACAAGGCGGCAGACGTTCTATTGATAAACCAATTATACTATTTTGACAAAGGTTTTGCAATAGGACGTGCTGTGTCCGGATTTCTGTTGTTTTGCTTGATTTTGATGTTTTTCCTGTATTCTCCCTTGGATTTTCTGTGTTTTTTTAAGAACGGGCAAAAAACAACTTTACATTTCGGCTTACCCATGCTATAATGAAAAAAATTTTGAATTGAAATGAGGTGCTTTTATGGGTTATGCCGTAAAACGGATCGGCGTACTGACCTCCGGCGGTGACTCGCCCGGCATGAACGCAGCGGTGCGCGCAGTGGTACGTACAGCGGATCTGCTCGGGATCGACTGCATCGGCATCCGCCGCGGCTACAACGGTCTGATCAACGGAGATTTTGTCAAGCTGGACGCCGACAGCGTCTCGCACATCATCAATCGCGGCGGCACCATTCTCTATACGGCGCGCAGCGACGAGTTCCCGACGGAGGAAGGCCAGCAAAAGGCGGTTGCGACCTGTAAGCTGCTGGGGCTGGAAGGCATTGTCGCTATGGGCGGCGATGGCACGTTCCGCGGTCTGCTGGAGCTGTCGAAGCACGGCATTTCCGTTGTTGGTGTCCCCGCAACGATCGACAATGATATCAGCTGCACCGATTATACCATCGGCTACGACACGGCGGCTAATACGGCGGTCGAGGCCATTGACCGGCTGCGCGACACGATGCAGTCGCATGAGCGCTGCTCCGTCGTGGAGGTCATGGGCCGCAACGCGGGCCACCTCGCACTGTATGTCGGCCTGGCGACCGGCGCAACAGCGGTTCTGGTGCCGGAGAAGGAATTCAATTTCCAGCGTGACGTCGTCGAGCGCATCCGTCTGGCCAGACTCAGCGGCAAAACACACTTCATGATCATTGTGGCCGAGGGCGTCGGCAGCGCCGTAGAGATCGGCAAGCAGATCCACGAGGCGCTGGGACTTGACCCGCGTGTGACGATTCTGGGTCACATTCAGCGCGGCGGCACACCCTCTGCGCGTGACCGCGTCATGGCGACCAACATGGGCTATCACGCCGTGATGGCACTGGCAGAGGGCAAGACGAACCGTGTCATTTGCTCGCAGGCCGGTAAGATGGTCGATCTCGACATTGTCGAGGGACTTGCCATGAAGAAGAGTCTCGATTCTCAGCAATATGAAGCGATGGAGGCTATGACCGGTATCGGTAACTGAGCCTCTCCCCTTTCCTGCAAACGCTCCGACAGAATTTCTGTCGGAGCGTTTTTCTGTCATATTGCTCCGCTGTGTGCATATACTGGTTGGGTAGTGAATTTCAACGAGGAGGACAGAACATGACAGCTTTTTACAACGTTCCGCCGCATGGCGACATTGACGACCTGATCTTTGACGAGCTGGACTATGAGATCAGCCGCAGATAGTTGTCCGCACGAATTCAAACGGCACACGCTGTGTGCCGTTTTGCCTCTTTACAGATGGTTTTTTTTCGGGTATAATACCATAGATAATGATGGAAGTGTGGGATATCACGTATGATCGAATTTGATGAATACAAGGTAAAGCTCAATAATATTCATCCGAAATTGAAGGAATTGGCCTCTTCGCTGAACATCGAGGAGTGCAAGGTCGACCTTGACCGGCTGCACGCGCAGATCGAATCGGACGGCTTTTGGGATAATACCGACACCGCGCAAAAGGTCACGCGGCAGGCCAGTCAGTTGGAGGCCAAGATCGAGCGTTATGAGAAGATGTGTACCCATTGGGACGATCTGATGACGATTTGTGAAATGGCAATCGAGGAAAATGACGACTCGATGCTGGACGAGCTGGTCGAGGGCTACAAGTCGCTTGAGGAAGAGATGGAGAGGGAACGGCTGGAGACGCTGCTCTCCGGCGAATATGACGGCAACAACGCCATCGTCTCCTTCCAGGCAGGCGCGGGCGGCACCGAGGCGCAGGACTGGGCCTCGATGCTCTATCGGATGTACACGCACTGGGTCGAGGCCCATGGACTCAGCTATAAGATTCTCGACTATCTCGACGGCGACGAGGCCGGCATCAAATCGGCCAGCATCCTGGTCGAGGGCACGAATGCCTACGGCCTGCTCAAGAGCGAGAATGGCGTCCACCGGCTGGTGCGCGTGTCTCCGTTCGACGCCAACGCGCGGCGGCAGACGTCGTTTGCTGCGGTTGAGGTCATCCCGGAAATTACCGATGATTCCAAGGACGTCGAGATCCGGCCAGAAGATATCGAAATGCAGGTCTACCGCTCCTCCGGCGCGGGCGGCCAGCACATCAACAAGACGTCGTCCGCCGTTCGTCTGATCCACAAGCCGACCGGCATCGTCGTCTCCTGCCAGACGCAGCGTGACCAGTTCCAGAACAAGGAGACCTGTATGCGTATGCTGCGCTCGAAGCTCATCGAGATCAAGGAGCGCGAGCATCTCGACAAGATCTCCGACATCAAGGGCACCCAGCTCAAGATCGAATGGGGCAGCCAGATCCGGAACTATGTCTTCATGCCCTACACGCTCGCGAAAGACACGCGCACGGGCTATGAGATGACGAACATCAACGCCGTCATGGATGGCGACCTCGATGGGTTCATCAACGCCTACCTCACCTGCCTCGCCACGGGCAACTGGGTGACGAAATCGTAATTTTCGTCAGAACCTCTTAAAAATCTCTTGCAATTCTGGACAAAATGTGGTATCATTTTGTTTGCTGTGTAAGAATATTATCTCGGCGTGCCGTCTTGCCGATGAAGGGCGGCTGTAATTTGGAGGAATTATGACTGCTCTGCATATCGTTTTGACCGTTATCCAGGTGATCCTGGCTGTCGCACTTGTCGCGATCGTCACAATCCAGTCCGGCAAGAGTGCTGGACTCTCTTCCGCCATCGGCGGCGGCAGCGGCGAAAGCTTCCTGTCGAAGAACAAGGGCAAGGGTCTCGATGCCAAGCTCGCGCGCGCGACCAAGTGGACCGGCGCCGCGTTCCTGATTCTGACCTTCGTCCTGAACCTGCTGTAAAAACGAGATACGATGCGTCTCAGGCTCCGGCCTGAGACGCTTTTTCTATGCCCGCGCCGCGATAGTAATATTGCAGGATCGCGCGATAGTCGAAGCCCAGCTTTGCCATTGCGTTCGCGCCGTATTGGCTCATGCCGACGCGGTGACCAAAGCCGCGCACGTGGAAGACCACTTCCCCATCGCCGCACGTGACCGTAAACCGCGTGGAGTTCAGGCCGAGCAGACTGCGCAACTGTGTCCCGGTGAAATCCTCACCGCCGATTGTGACAGACGCGACGCCGCCGCCCTCAGTCAAAATCGGTTCGCCGAACCATCCCTCCGATGGGCCGTCGAGCTTGGCTTCCGGGGCAGCCTTGTTCAGGATCGCACGCAGCTCGTCTTCCGGGAAAGCAGCTTCGCTCTCATAGCGGAGCGCGTCCTGCTCGCCGGGACTTTCCACGGCCTGCAAATACGGCACGTCTGTACCCCAGACGGCGACAGCCGCCTCCGTGCTTCCGCCGGAGCAGGAGAAATAGACCGCCTCGATCGGCGCGCCGTCGTAGGTCAGGATCTCCCCTGCCGTCTCCGCAACGGCGGCTGACGCCTTGTCCCAGTATTGCGGCAGCTCCACGCCGTATTTTGCTTCCAGCGTAGCCTCGCTGCTCCACGCCTGACAGCACGCGCTGTCCGCGCAGACGTCGCAGTCCATGTGCTTCCCCGCGAGGCGCTGCCGTGCGAGGAACGTCCGCGCTGCAATGGCCTGGGCCGCGAGAGCCTCCGGCTCGAACGAAGCGGGCATCTCCGACAGGACGACCGCCGTCAGATAGGTGTCCTCGTCCACCGTTTCCACACCGTCTTCCGTTTTCAGCTGTACCGTGCGTGCCTCTGGCTCGTCCGCACTCGGTGCTGCGGACAACGCTGACGCCGCTGCCGGCTCCTCAATCAGGAGCACCACATCCTCCGTCTGCTTGGCCACACTCCGCTCCGGCGGGACCAGAACCAGCGCCAGCGCTGCCAGCAAGCCGCACAGGATGATCGTCTTCATTCGTACCACCTCCGATGTTCCAGCCTATGCGCGGCGGTCAGCTGCTATGCCATGCGCCAGATTAACATAAAACTTGACACTTTTTGTAACAGGAAGTATAATAAGTTGAAACTGAATCGATTGGAGCATCGGCATGAAGCACTTTTTGAAGATCTTTATTCCGGCCCTGCTGATCCTTGCCATTCTGGTGGCGGCAGGCTGGTTCTTTTTCGCCCACCGCACCGACCTCACCATGAGCGTGTTCGCCTATTGGGGCGACCATTATTACGAGGTCGGGCGTTACAACCGCGCCATCACCTGCTACCGGCAGGCCGTGAAGCTCGCGCCGGACAACGTCAGTTTGCCGATCCGGCTGGCCGAGACATATATTCTGAGCGGAAACTATTCGAAGGCCGAATATACGCTTGTCAGCGCCATTACGCAGAATCCTGATTCTGTCGCGCTCTATGCCGCGCTGTCAAAGACCTATGTCGAGCAGGACAAGCTGCTCGACGCGGAGCAGATGCTCGGCCGCATCACGAGCGCCGACGTCAAGGCGCAGATCGATGCGCTCCGCCCGGCTACGCCGGTCTTCTCGCCGGAGACGGGGTATTACACCGAATACATCGACGTCACCGTCACCTCGGGCGGCAGCCCGGTCTACGTCACGCTGAATGAGGATTACCCATCCATCGCGACGGACACCTACACCGGGCCGATCACGCTCGGCGGCGGCGAATCGAAGCTCGTGGCCATCGCCGTCGGCAGCAACGGCCTCGTCAGCGACGCGGCTTACGGCGGCTACACGGTCGGCAACGTGGTCGAGCCGGTCACGCTGGAGGATTCGGCGCTCGACACGCTCGTGCGTGAGCTGCTCGGCAAGACCGCAGCGGACACCATCATGACCGACGAGCTGTGGGAAATCAGTGAACTTGTGCTCCCGGATAACATGACCACTCTGAACGATCTGACGCGCTTTGCAGGGCTGAAGCAGCTCAGCCTGCACAGCGCGAACGATCTCGACCTCACGCAGCTTGCCAGCATCAGCACGCTCGAATCGCTTGACCTCTCCGGCTGCACCATTTCGAGCAGTGCGCTGGCTGCAATCTGCACGCTGCCGGAGCTGAAGAGTCTGAACCTCTCCGGCTGTGCGCTGGCCGACATCGCACCACTGGTCGCCCTCACAGGGCTGCAAACGCTCGACCTGACGAACAACACCGTCTCGGACATCACGGCCCTCTCTGCGCTCACGGAGCTGCGGGAGCTGCACCTGACCAACAACCCGATCAAGTCGATCACCTACCTCAACAACTGCCTGAGCCTCGAGCGGCTCTACATCGAAAACTGCGGCATCGTCCGCCTGAGCGGCATTGCCGGGAACGCTTCGCTGCAAGAGCTGAAGAAAAACCGGTGCGCACACTGTCCATTGAAAGTATCCGTGAACGCCTTCAA
>OLNF01003350.1_pt1 | contig 11712 bp, 13 predicted proteins | sample 1673061 | NCBI WGS metagenome assembly OLNF01 (sample SAMEA3136751, study PRJEB25190) | human gut metagenome | reverse complement strand
GTCTTTATAGCCCTGCTTTAAGGCTTTCTTTACCAGCTTGTCCTCTCCGGAATGGGATCCGTTCAACCTTAAAACCGCCTCATTTAGCAGCCGCTGCCGCATTCGGGAGCGGCTTACTTGTGCATCTGTTCGGGCTTGTCAATGTCCTTCATAATTATGACGACATTGCCCAGCAGCCCCGGGGCTACGGAACCGGCGTCACCTCCGGACGGTGGCTGCTGTCCATTATGGGTGATTTCTGCAACGCAATCGACGGAAATTTCAACCTTCCTATGCTCAACGGGCTGTTATTTTTATTGTTGATCGCAGTTTCCGCCGGACTGCTTGTGTCCGTTTTTCGGATCCGGAACCGGGCTTCAGCAGCACTGATGGGCGTTTTGTTCGCCGTGTTTCCCTCTGCCTTTTCTACACTGGCATTCCGCTACACCGCCGTCTATTATGGCGTTGCCATTCTTTTGTCTGTCGCTGCTGTTTGGCTGTTTCAGCGCTGTTCCTGGGGCTTCCTTTTGTCCGCCCTCTGCATTGCCTGCTCTTTGGGTATCTATCAGGCTTATGTTCCCATTACCATCGGCATGTTCGTCCTGATGCTCCTTCAGGAGTCTCTGTCCGACGATGCGGACTTCCGGAAGCTTCTGCGCCGGAGTCTGGCTTGCTGCGGGGTTCTTTTGCTCGGTTTGCTTCTGTATTACGTTTTTCTGAAGCTCACGCTTTGCTTGTATGGGACGCAGCTGAGTGACTATCAGGGTGTCAGCAGCATGGGGGAGCTATCCCTTTCCGGCATTCCCGGGCTGATTTATGAAGCGTTTTATTCCGCTTGCATGCTCCCCGTAAAGGACTATTGCGGACTGGCCGCCATGAAGCTCATAAAGGCGGCTTATCTGCTCATTGGACTTTTCTCCGGGGTTCTCCTTGTATTTCTGCTGATAAAACGGGTGCGGAAGCCCTCTATACGGCTGCTTTCCCTCATGCTCTGCGCCGTGTTTCCCGTTGCCGTGAATTTCGTCGTTATCATGTGTCCGGACAGCTGGATTTACACGCTGATGGTGTATTCCTTTGTCCTGATCTCCTATGTCCCTTTGATTCTGCTGAATCAGCTGACCGAGGACGACAAAAAACGCCTGTGGCTTGGCATCGTGAAAAAGGGCGTCGCCATTACGCTGTCCGTGCTTGCCCTTTGCTACGCCTATCAGACCAATGTGAATTATACCGCGCTGTACTACGCCAACCGCCAGGTAGAAAATTATTTCAGCTCCATCGTCACCCAAGTGCGGATGGCCGACGGCTTCACGCCGGATATGGAGTGGGCATTGATTGGGGACATTGAAGATCCCCTCCTTGGCTGCTACTGGGAGTATGAGATGACCTATGGCGGCGTCGAATTTACCCAATGGCTGCTGAACCGCTACAGCTGGTGGGACTGGATCCATAATTACTATGGCTACGCAATTCCCACTGCCAGCGATGAAAAGATCCGCTTTCTCGCCCAGAGCGACGCGGTACGCGCTATGCCTTGTTGGCCGGCAGATGGGTCGATACAAGTGGTCGGCGACACGGTGGTCATTAAGTGTCAGGAGTTGTCGTAGTCTCTGCGAGCTTTCCCGCTGGCTGATTCTTTATTATTCCAATATAAAACGCCCCGATTATCCTGAAATTCTGGATAATCGGAGCGTTTTTTCGCAAAAGCGCGGCATGGTAAAAACCATGCCGCACTTAGCTGCAATATACCCGCTTATCTCACGTACTCGATCACCACGCGGCGGTTGGGTTCTACGCCGGTGGAGTGGGTGGTGATGTTCTCCATGTCCTGAAGCGCGGCGTGGATCACGTGGCGCTCGTAGGCGTTCATGGGCTCCAGAGTGGTGCGGCGGCGGGCTTTCAGCACCTGCTGCGCCTTCTTCCGGGCGTAGCGGCGCAGGCTCTCCTCCCGCTTCTCCCGGTAGCACTCCGCATCCACGTTGACGCGGATGTGACCTTCCACATCCCGGTTGATGGTGTAGTTGGTCAGATGCTGAATGGCGTCCAGGGTGTCGCCCCGACGGCCAATCAGGTAGCCTAAGTCGTCGCCTACCAGGTCAACCTTGTACGTATTGCCCTCGTCCTTCCAGCAGTGAGGAACGGCGTTGGAATCCATGTGTTCCAGCAGGCCCTTGATGAAGACTTCGATCTTCTCCTCTACGGAACCGGGTTCGGCGGGAGTGTAGGTCTTGGGAGCGGCAGGCGCCTTGGGCTTCTCCGGACGGGGGGGCTTGGGAGGACGGGGTAACTGCGTATGCTATACAGGAACTCACGACAACGACACAACTACAGGCTGGTGTGGGAACGGGCTGGGGGGCGGGCTTCGGCGGCTCGGCCTTGGGCGGCTGAGGGGCTTCCGGCTTCTTCACCGGGGCGGCAGGGGCCTTGGGCTTGGAGCGGGAGGCGCTTCCCAGAGCGCTCTTGGGCTTTTCTTCCTTCTCCGGCACGGGGTCGGGGACTTCGTAAGTCACCTGCACCTTGGCGCTCTGGGCACCAAAGCCCAGAAAACCGGACTTGGCCTGCTGCAGCACCGTGACGGACACGCTGTCACGATCCAGCCCCAGCTGGCTCAGCGCGGATTCAATGGCAAGATCGATGGTCTTGCCGGAAGTGATAATCGACTTTTCCATGGTTTATTCCTCCATAGACTTGGGCGCGTAGCGGTCGGGGTCATAGTTGCGGCCCTTGCAGAAGGGGCGGTCGGAGACACCGGACAGAGGCGCGTTTTCTTCCCTCGCGGCTTCCTCCACAATGCCCTTCCGGGCGGCGTACTCCTTGGCAGCCGCGGCCTTGGCGGCCTGCTCCTGATCCCGCTGCTGCTTTTCCAGCTTCTTCTTGCTGGTGTTGGCGGTGATGCCGTCGGGATTGGAGGCACGGCGCTCGGCGCGGACGCGCTCCTTCTCGGCTTCGATGCGCTCCTGCTCCAGCGCCTTTTGCAGGCGCACGGCATCCTCCGCGTCATAGATCTTGCGGTAGTGGCTGGTCATAATGGGGTCGGAGATCATTCTCACCACGCCGCCGATGAACCAGTACAGGGACAGTCCGGCGGAAACGGTGAAGCCGATCCACAGAGACATCAGGGGCATCATCCACATCATGACCTTCATGGACTGATTCTGCTGGGAATTCTTGGCAGTCTCCTTGTCCTGAACGCCCTTCTCGTCGGTGATGACGGAGTCGTTGGTCTTCTGGCTGATGACCATCTGCAGCAGCTGACAGGCGGCAGAGGTCAGGGCGATGAGGAACGCACCGATGTGCGCCCAGTCCCACACCCAGCTGGTGGAGAAGACATTGAACTGGGGCACTGCGCCCAGGTTAATGCCCAGAAAATCGAAATTGATACCGGCGAGAACGACCTCGCTGATGCCGGGGATGGCGGCGCGCAGCTCAGATGCATACTGAGGAATCAGCTGCGCGGCGACGACCTGCTCGTAGGCAGCATTGGAAGTGAACATATCCGGCGCAGCCGTCTTAATGACCTCCACGATCTGCTTCGCCGTGTCGGCGGACTGCATCAGGATGTAGGTGATGGGCTGGCGGATAACGGCGAACAGGGGGAACAGAATCAGAATCGGAATGAAGCTCCACAGGCAGCCGCCGCCCATGGAAACGCCCTCGGATTTCTGAAGTTCCTGAATGGCCTGATTCTGACGCTGGGGGTCATCCGCGTATTTCTGCTGGATGGCCTGCATCTTGGGCGTCAGACGGGACATCTTCATCATGCTCTTCTTGGACTTCGCGTTCAGGGGCAGCAGGATCAGCTGCACGATGACGGCGAACAGGATCATGGCGACGCCGTAGTTGTGGGTCGTTTCATACAGGACTGACAGCAGCCACCCAAACGGCACGGTTATGATGTCCGATAATTGGAATGCGAGAAACATTGCCTTTCCTCCTTAGAGATTCATGGTCATGGTACCGGGTCGTAGATATCCCCGCGGTAGAAGGGATTGCACCGCAAAAACCGCTTCAGGGCAAGCCAGCCACCCTTAAGGATACCATACTTGCTGATGGCTTCGTAGGCATAAGCGGAACAGGTGGGGCGAAACCGGCACCGTGCCGGAAACGCCGGAGAGATCCAGCGCTGATAAAACCGAATGAGAGCAAGAAACATCTTCTTCATAACCGCAGCTTAAGTCTCTACTTTCTTCAGAAGCCCTGCTTTTTTCGCAAGGGTCAGATAACTTGCCGTCAGCTTCTCAAAGGGAGCCTCCACGGCCTTCGTCCTTGCCACCACCACGATGTCCCAGCCGGGCTGGAACTTTTCCTCGTTCAGGCGGTAGACCTCCCGGATGCGGCGGCGGGTGCGGTTGCGCACGTGGGCTTTGCCCAGCTTTTTGCTGACAGTGACGCCCACCCGGTTCCCGTCCGTGCGGTTCTTTCTGGCGTAAAGCACCAGAAGGCCGTCGGCAACGCCGGAGGTGCGATACAGGCGCCTGAAAATATGGTTGAGCTTCAGGCTGGTTGAATACTTCATACTGTTTCCTCGCTAAAAAGGGAGCGGGGCGAACGTTCCATTCACCCCGCTGTAGCTCCCGTTTCGCTCTTAAGCGCTTTTTCCGCTCTAGGGTGTATCTGAAAACTGGTGAAATGACCGGCAGCGAGGGATTTTTGTCCTGAGCAAGCCATTTTTCCACAGGAATACTTGTTGTATTTCAAGGGAAAATGGCGCGGCGCAGGGCAAAAGACCCGCTGATTGGGCATTTTGACAGTTTTCAGATGCACCCTAAGTAACCAGTATAACAAAATGATGGGTTCAAAACGGCTGGAGTAATATCCAACAATTTCCACGGTTCGGGAGATGCACTTTCGTTCAATAATCTTTTCGAGGTTAAGCAGGCTCTCGTCAAAGGGACTCCTGCATCCTGCGGAAGCCCCTATTTGCCTGAAAAATGGAAGAACCATAAAATAACCGGACGTGAGTCCGGTCAATCCGTTAAAAAGTCCCTGCTTTTATAACTGAAAGCAGGGGCTATTGTAATCTGAGGCAGCCGAAAGGCTGCCTGCTTTTTATTGCGCGCTGGCACGTTGGCCGTATCCGGAAAGACTGCGGAAGGATTTGGAATTTTGCACAAATATTTATTCATATTTTTTACATCGATGAATGAATAAAATGGTTGAAATATCGGAGACGTGATGCTACAATGTTGGCAAAGGCGGTGATACCCAATGATCAGGGGCGTGGTTTTTGATCTGGATGGCGTGCTGGCCGATACTGAGCCGGTTTATCAGGCAATGCGCACAGAATATCTGAGCCGCTTCGGTGTAACGCTGACCCCGGAGCAATCCCGAGCATTTACCGGACTTCGGTTCCTGACAGGTCTGGAGATGCTGCGCGCGGAGTTGCCGGAGACCGTCTTCCGGAAAATCCAGGAAGGGTTTCACCCCTGGGAAACCTGACGGCCTGGGAAATCGATCATGCCGGCTATTTGCGGGCCGCAGTTCCGGAAGTTTTGGATCAGCTCCGGCTGGCCGGGCTGAAAACCGCGATCGCGTCCAACAGCACACCGGAACGGATCGCCCGTTTCCTTGAGACCGGACATTTGCAGGGAAGGTTCGACGCGGTGTGCAGCGGCGCGGACTTCGGACGGGGAAAACCGGAGCCGGATGTCTATTTAGCGGCCTGCCGTCAGCTGGGGCTTCCCGGCGCGGCCTGCGCGGCAGTGGAAGATTCCGATTACGGGCTGCTGGCCGCCCGACGCGCCGGATGCCAGGTGATCTGCCTGATCGATCGACGATTTGGATTTCATCAGACGACAGCGGATATCTGGGTTCAGAATTTGAGCGAGGTTCCCAAGGCCGTTCGCGCCTTGGATAAAATGGAAGGGAGTCATCATTATGAATAAGCTGATTATCGCAACCCATGGCTATATGGCAAAGGGAATTAAAAGCGCCTTGGCCATTATTGCGGGGGATGTATCGAATGTAATAGACATCAACGCATTCACGGAGGAATGTCCAAACCTGGATCAGCGGGTTGCAGAGCTTCTGTCACAATATCAGGATGATGAAATCCTGGTTCTGACGGATGTATATTTCGGCGGTGTGAATCAGGCGTTTATGCGGGCACAGCGGGATCGTGCTTTTCCATTGGCTACCGGTGTAAACCTGCCACTGGCAATGGAACTGTATCACAGTATAGGAGAGAAACTCTCTCTGGAGGAGATTGCGGAAATCGCTGCGTTAAGCGGCAGTGCATGCCAGCTTGTGCGGCAAGCGCATCCGTCGGCGCAGGCCGAGGATGCGGAGGAAGAGCTGTAAGGAGGGGTAGACAGAAAATTTTCTTTTTCCAGGCGAATCTGTTAAGAAAGGAGGATAATTCATGATTGTTTATTACCGTGTGGATGAGCGCGTCATTCATGGACAGACGCTGAATGTTGTGACCCGGCAGATGGCCTGCGACGGAATTCTTGTGGTCGACGATGAGATCGCGGCCGATCCGTACTTCTGCACCATTTTCAAGGGAATGACCAACTACAAGGTCCTGATTTTCAGCGTGGACGCGGCTATGAGAAAACTTCAGGAAGCGGAACGGTCTGCAAAGAACTATTTTGTAATTTTCAAGCGGCCCACGACCCTGGCCGAAATGCTTCGCCGGGGCTATACCATCAAGCAGCCCAGCATTATGATTGGCCCCCAGGCATCCCGTCCGGACACCACCACGTTCTTTCCGACCATGTGCTTGACCAAGGCGGAAATTCAGGCACTGGATGAGATCGCGGCCAGTGGAACGACCATTCTGATGCAGTCAATTTTGAATCAGGTTCCTATTAACTGGCTGGACGCGAAAAACGGAAAGAAACCGAAGTACAAAGCAAGCCTAGATTAAAAAAAGGAGAGGTAAAACATGAACGTTATCATTTGCTGCGTTATCAGCCTATGCTGTATGGCGGCGCACTACTTTTTCCCGCTTTACGGCTACACGGGAGGAAACTACATTCTGGCTAAGCCCCTGGTGGGCGGCCTGATCTGCGGTGTCCTGCTGGGAGATGTCAAGACCGGTCTGGAGATCGGCTGCGCAATCCAGCTGACCTATCTGTCTTATATGACCATTGGCGGCGCGGCAACCGTCGATCAGGGCTTCCTGGCCTATCCGATCACCGCAATCGCAATCATGACGAAGATGGATGCCGGCTCTTCCATTGCTCTGGGTACTGCGGTGGCCATCATCGCGGCCTACGGCAACTCCCTGCTGCGGACTGTGAACCTGTTTGCGAACAACCGTTACCAGGCTGCGATCGCCGCCGGCGACAAGAAAAAGCAGAATTTCTATTACTTCGCGGTTCCTCTGTTTGCTCTGTTTATCGTGCGGTTCGTCCCTGCCTTTATCATGATGTATTTTGGAGCGGATCAGATTTCCAACCTGCTGGCGATCATGCCTGAAAAGCTGCTGGCCGGTATGTCCAAGTTCGGCAGCTTTATGCCCGCCATCGGAGTTTCTCTGCTCATGAAGTTCCTGATCCGTGAGAAGTGGTATCTGGCCTTCTTTGTATTTGGCTTTGCCCTGTATGCCTATCTTGGCCTGAGCGTTCTCGGCGCCTGCGTATTTGCACTGGTAATTGCCATCCTCTATTACTTGATCGTGGCGAGGAAGGTCGAAACCGCTGCCCCCGCCGTCCAGGCTGCAACAAACGATGAAGAGGAGGTCCTGTAAATGGCTACGGAAAAATTGACCAATGAGCGCTTGACCAAAAAAGAACGCAACAAGCTGTGGAACCGCTATATGTGGTTCAATAATGGATGCACCAACTTCCAGAATTTCTACGGCAACGGCTGGGCCTGGGTTCTGCGTCCTCTGTTTGAAAAATATTACAACAAGGACGGCGTGATCGAGGGAATGCAGAATCACCTGGACTGGTACAACTGCGAAGCGCAGACCGCCTCTGTGATCGCCGGCGTTGTCGTGGGCATGGAGGAAGAACGGGCTGTGACAGGCAAGGTCAGTGCAGACGTGATCCGTGCTACCAAAGCATCCCTGCAGGGCCCCGTGGCCGGCATTGGTGACTCTGTAGTGCAGGGTACCCTCATCCCGCTGCTACTGGGCATTGGCGTCAGCCTGACACAGAGCACGGGAGTCCTCGGACCGCTGTTCTACATCTTCTCCTATCTTGCCATCATTGTGTTCGGCTCCCATATCCTGTTCAATCAGGGCTATCGTCTGGGCCGTAACGCCATGGCTACCCTGACCGGCGGCGCGCTGAATCGCGTGATCGAAGCATTTATGCTCTTCGGTACCATCGTAGTCGGCGCGCTGGGCGCGAACTACGTCAAGGCGACAACTGCAATCCAGTGGTCGTCCGGTGAGAGCGTTACGATGCTGCAAAACGTAATCGATGGGATTTTCCCCAAGCTGTTGTCTCTCGGTGTTATTATGCTGTGCTACTGGCTTGGAAAGAAGAAAAAAAATGAGTATTTACTGGCAACGTCATTTCAGACAGGGAAAACACGGGTTGTGTACCGGTTTAAGAAAGGTATTCAGACCGGTTCTTTGACTGTGCCGCAAAGTGGTTCGATTGGCGTGGTGGCAAAGAATCCTTCCGGGGTAATTTATTTGGATGCCATTACGGCGGCAAAACCTAAGATTTCTTTTGTTGTCGGGAAAAAGGCGGCATGGAAAAAGGTAACAGCAAAGAAAAAGATAAATGATAATAAGAAATTTACCGGCTGGAATACAAAAGAATCTATGCTTTTATCGCAGGAAAACGAAACAATACCTGCGATGTTAGTGCAGGAGGAAAATCAGTATCTTGCTGTTGAGTGGCAGGCGGATGTGGCAAAGAAGACAGTGCAGAAAAAAGCGTCGGCCACGGCAGTTGAGGCAAAAAGCGGAAGCTTGTTACAAAAGTGTGGAAATAATTATGTGATTGTTTGCGGCACGGCAGGAACCTATTTGGAAATGGGGTCCGACGGTAAAGCGATTCGCCGGTATAACTATGGAAGCGGACTGGATTCGGTGCAGAAACTGACGCTTTCCGGTATGTATTTCTATGGAATCTAAAAAAGTTGTCCATAGGAATAAAAAATGGTTGAGATTATATGCGCAAAAGATGTATAATGGGCATATGATATAAAATTACTTTTAGGAGGGTATACGCAATGAAATTTTTTGTTGACACAGCGAAAATTGAGGACATCAAAAAAGCAAATGAGATGGGGGTTATTTGTGGTGTTACTACAAATCCATCCCTGATTGCCAAAGAGGGCGGAAGAAGTCAGGAAGATGTATTGAAAGAAATCGCATCCATCGTTGATGGTCCAATCAGTGGTGAGGTAAAAGCAACAACTGTAGATGCAGAGGGTATGATTGCAGAAGGTAGAGAAATTGCAAAACTTCACGAGAACATGGTAGTTAAAATCCCAATGACAGTAGAAGGATTGAAAGCAACAAAGGTACTTGCTTCTGAGGGAATTAAATGTAATGTTACATTGATTTTCAGTGCCAATCAGGCACTTTTGGCAGCAAGAGCAGGAGCTGCTTATGTATCTCCATTCTTAGGACGTCTGGATGATATTTCCCAGCCTGGTATTGATTTGATTCGCGACATCGCTGAAATCTTTTCCGTACATGGAATCGAGACAGAAATCATCGCAGCAAGCGTAAGAAATCCAATTCATGTTACGGATTGTGCATTGGCAGGTGCTGATATTGCTACGGTACCATATGGTGTTATTGAGCAGATGACAAAACATCCGTTGACAGATATCGGTATTGAGAAATTCCAGAAAGATTATATTGCTGTTTTTGGTGAATAATTTGGTGAGTAATAAAAAGGAGATTGATTATGAATAAGTTAGAACTTCAGAAAATGGCTGTTGAAGTTCGTAAGGGGATTGTAACTGGGGTTCATAGTGCAAAATCAGGCCACCCGGGCGGCTCCTTGTCAGCAGCAGACATTTTTACTTATCTTTTCTTTGAAGAATTGAATATTGACCCTAAAAATCCGGACAAAGCAGACCGCGACCGTTTCGTGCTTAGCAAAGGACATACGGCTCCCGGCTACTATGCAGCACTGGCAAACCGTGGATTTTTCCCGGTTGAGGATTTGACGACACTTCGCCATGTTGGTTCCTATTTGCAGGGACATCCGGATAAAAAGCATATTCCTGGTGTGGATATGTCGAGCGGTTCTTTGGGACAGGGAATTTCGGCAGCAGTCGGAATGGCGTTGTCCGCTAAATTAAGTAATGATGATTATCGTGTTTACACGCTTCTTGGTGACGGTGAAATTCAGGAAGGACAGGTTTGGGAGGCAGCGATGTTTGCCAGCCACAGAAAACTGGATAATTTTGTTGCCATCGTGGATAACAACGGCTTACAGATTGACGGTGCAGTTGATGATGTATGTTCACCATATCCGATTGATGAGAAATTCAAAGCATTTGGTTTCCATGTAATCGAAGTGGACGGTCATGACTTTGATGCCTTAAAGGCGGCTTTTGATGAAGCAAAACAGACCAAAGGACAGCCTACGGCAATTATTGCAAAGACCGTTAAAGGAAAAGGCGTTTCCTTCATGGAAAATCAGTGTAGCTGGCATGGTACTGCACCAAATGATGAGCAGTATGCACAGGCTATGGAAGAATTAGAGAAAGCAGGTGAGTCTTTATGTCAGAAGTAAAAAAGATTGCTACTCGTGAGAGTTATGGTAATGCATTAGCAGAACTTGGCGCAGAATTTGATAACCTTGTTGTACTGGATGCAGACCTTGCGGCTGCCACAAAGACCGGTATTTTCAAAAAGGCTTTCCCGGAACGCCATATTGACTGTGGTATCGCTGAGTGTAACATGATGGGAATTGCGGCAGGACTGGCAACGACAGGTAAAGTTCCATTTGCAAGTTCTTTTGCGATGTTTGCTGCAGGACGTGCATTTGAGCAGGTTCGTAACTCCATTGGTTATCCGCATCTGAATGTGAAAATCGGCGCAACACATGCCGGTATTTCCGTAGGTGAAGATGGTGCGACACACCAGTGTAATGAAGATATTGCACTGATGCGTACGATTCCCGGTATGACAGTAATTGTTCCATCGGATGATGTAGAAGCAAAAGCAGCCGTTCGTGCTGCCTATGAGCATGACGGTCCATGTTATCTTCGTTTTGGACGTCTGGCTGTGCCGGTAATTAACGATAAACCGGATTATAAATTTGAACTTGGCAAAGGTGTTGTACTTCGTGAAGGTAAGGATGTAACGATTGTTGCAACCGGACTTCTGGTATCCAATTGTCTGGAAGCAGCAGAGAAACTGGCCGCAGACGGCATTGATGCCAAAGTGATTAACATTCATACAATTAAACCTTTGGATGAGGAGTTAATCGTGGCAGCAGCCAAAGAAACCGGCAAAGTGGTAACGGTAGAAGAACATTCTGTTATTGGTGGTCTGGGAAGTGCTGTATGCGATGCATTAGCTGAAAAATGTCCGACAAAGGTGTGCAAAATCGGTATTAATGATGTATTTGGAGAATCTGGTCCGGCAGTTGCTCTTCTTGAGAAATATGGCCTCGATGCAGCCGGTATTTATAAACAGATCAAAGCATTTATCTAATTGGGATGTGTCTTTTCTGTATGGTGTTGGCGCCAGCAGGCGTTATGTCTGTTTTTACAGAAAACCTTTTGGAAATCCGAAAAAGTGATATGATAAATAAGCATACGGCAAATGGAAGTGAAAACTTCTGTTTGCCGTATTGTTATATAAAA
>OLNF01003347.1_pt1 | contig 11716 bp, 9 predicted proteins | sample 1673061 | NCBI WGS metagenome assembly OLNF01 (sample SAMEA3136751, study PRJEB25190) | human gut metagenome | reverse complement strand
TGATGATAAATGCCGGAAGATCCTTACAATCACGTCCCCACTGCTTCTCTGTATATCAGGAATATCAAGTCCGCGCGAAGCCAGATCCGTACTCACCAGGATATTAGCACTACCGTTGCTGAAACGATAGAGAGAAGCCTCTCGCTCCTTCTGTTCCAATCCACCATGGAAGAAAGATGTAGAAAAACCTTGTTCTACCAGATATTTGTTGGTACGCTCTACACTATCACGGTAATTGAGGAATACAATGGTACTCTGATCGCCTAAACTGCGTAGCAAAAGTGACAGACTCTCCAGTTTATCCTTTACCGGACTATCCACCTTATATATATGTACACGGTCAGGAACCTGATCTTCATCCACACGGTAATCTATCTTTTCTACCCTACCCATGTGTACGAAATGAGGAATTTCCTCTGCTTCGGTAGCAGAAAGCAGAAAGTGACGACGCAAGCCAGGCAATGACTTGATCAGTCGGCTCATTTCGTCTTGGAAGCCCATCTCCAGACACTTGTCAAACTCATCAATAATCAGGTATTTGATGTGATATGGAGAAAGATTTCCCTTATCCAGATGATCATTGAGACGACCTGGAGTTCCAAATACAATCTGAGGACGAACCTGTTTCATCACGCGATGCTCATCCATCGTAGCACGACCGCCATAGCAAGCCATCGCACGCAAACCGCTGCCCATATTCTTCAATACGTTAGCCGACTGCAAAGCGAGTTCCCGACCAGGAGTTACCACCACCGCCTGTGCCTCGTCATCAGTAGCATCTATAAGTTGGGTAAGAGGCAAAAGATAAGCCAGTGTCTTGCCACTACCTGTTGGCGAAAGTATCACCACATCCTTGTTCCCGTGCAAGATTGCCTGCATGGAATCCTGCTGCATATCATTGAGCTCAATGCCCAGTTTATCTAAAATTCTGTCTATCATAAATTTCTAATAATCAATTTCTAAAGAGAAGTATTCTTTAATTAAAGAGAAGTTTTCATAAATTTCTCATCATGAGGCTTTATTTCTTTTTCTGATTGAGCAGTTTGTCAATCTCATCAAACTCCTTACCCATGTTCAGGTTCAGATAGATGGTATATAGTGGCAAAGCCCACTGGTCCTGCATATCAGGCGCCATCGTTCTGTACTTCTGCAGATAAGGCATCGCACTCTTGTAAAGTCCGTCTATCTCCTGATGAGTTTTGCGGGATTGCTGCGAATTCTTATCCATTTCAACCGCCTGATTGAAATAAGCCAAACCTATATTATAATAAGCACCAGATAACGAATCATTCACGGCAAGTGCCTTTTTGCTCACTTCGATGCATTGCTTGAAATCACCCATATTCAGGAGAATGGTTCCCTTGGTAAAGAGATAGATATCATTGTCGGGAGCTATCGCCAGCGCCTTATCTGCTACGGCAAGTGCAGAATCGAGTTGGTTTTCCTGCGAATAATACTCTACCAGACGTGGGAAGAAGAACGGGAATTTCGGATCCCGCTCAAAACCTTCCTTCAAGGTCGAGAGATAGCGCGCAGTATCCTTCTCCAGTTTGTAAGTCTCAGCCAGATACTGTAACATATAGTTATAATGAGCCGTATCTTTCAGCGCCTCATAAGAATGATGAAGCGTAGCTTTGGTATCTTTCATCTTATATCCGGCATATACAGCCCAATAAGCTGCCGAAGAAAGATATTTGTCTTTCTGGGCATACTTATAAGATTGGAACATCGGTGCAGTACTGCACTCTATGTACTGGTCAAAGAACTGATAAGCCTCCTTGTATTTCTGCTTCCTGATAAACCAGGTTCCTCCGTTATAGAGGTTCGGACGTATCCTGTTCAAATATTCAGAATGAGACTTACGGAAATCAAACTCACATTTTCCTTTCTTGTTAGGAATCATCTCAACGGAATCAAGTCCTTGGGCTATAACGAAGAGCTGTCGGGTTGCATTGAAGAGTTGGGCTGTATCATACGCCTGTTTGAGGTAGAGTTTCTCATTACCCTGTTCATACTGCTTCTTCACAGCATCGAAGAGAATATTCCAAATTTTCTTGTTATTCCGGTTGGCAGAATCCGTCAGGAGTTTACGCATACTGGATTCGGCCTTCGCCAAATCCTTGCCAGCCTTTACCAGATCTTTGGCTGCAGAAATCTCCTTCTTCTGTGCCTGCAACCCTAATGGCGCCAACAGAAGAAAAGCTATCTGTAAAACCCATAAATTTCTGAATATCTGTATTTTCATATTAATCTCCTAAATTAAAACTTTCATTTGTTTCCATACTCATAATAATACCAGTAGGTATTTCCATAAGTATCCCGAAGAGCATTCTGCTTTTCTGTCTCATTAGCATATTTGTGATCCATCTGCTGGAAATCCTCAAAGTCTGTATCCATCACATTATCGTGATAAACGATACTTGGATTACTGCGGCGATGCGTATAAAGAACCAACGCTTCCTTATAATGAACAGGCAGTTTGCCCGAAGTTACTTTGTAATGTTTCTGCACCTCTGCTACGAACTTGTCTAGTTGCTTGTCCAACAAGAGTGCACAAAGCTGATAGTCAACAGGCAGACGATACTTGAGATGATGTTTAACCATCCATGCCGAAGGTTTCTGCATCCATTTTGGCGCCTTCCACATCATAGCCTTCACGGTTACGCTATCCGGCATCATCGCCTTACTTCCACCTACCAGCGGATAAGTAAAGAGACGGCTGCCCAGCTCGCCTGTTTCGTTGAGACAGGCTATACGGAGCATCGTCAGCGAAGAATCTGTTTTCAGAGATTTTTCACCTACTTCCAAAGCTTTTTCATACTGTTTTTCTTTCATCAGATGTTCCATGCGCATACGTTCATGAAACAGCCGATCATTGCTAGCAACAAAGTTGACAAGCAATATCATCACCAGCATCTGGAGCAAATTCACCCACATATAGCGGGAGAACCAGCCGTTGCTGTGAGGCTCTGTTTCTATCGGCTCCAACTGGCGGGCTATCCATATCAATCCGCCCCATAGAATCAGACAGAGTGGCAAGATAATCCACCACGCCCCCAGCGAATGATAACGGTCGATATCAACGGGGATATCGGTAATCATCGTCAGGATGAGGAACGAAGGGAAATAAGTAAGCCCGTGGAAACGGCGTTTCACACGGGTTACCGCGTACACTCCCACTTGCAGCAGATAGAGTACGAGCGTGATAAGCAGTGGAGCCAGCGTGTAACTGTAGTTGGTCAAACCGCCTGAGAAAACATGCTGAGCCACTGCCAGTACGTCTGCCTGGTAAAATGCCAGGTAGACGTAGGTAAATGTGATAAAGATGATAGCACAGGCGATTTGCATCTTCGCAGTACTACTCCTTTTATTTTTCATAAATCAATCTATTAATTTTTCTTCAGCACCAAAGCTGTACGAGCTGGCAGATAAAGTTTCAGCCACTCCTTACGGTCTTTCACATAAAGTGGATCGTAATTAGTCAGATGCGTCATCGTGTCATCATTCAAGCCATTACCGCCGAAATCCTTGCTGTCAGAATCAAGCACTACGCTGTAGGAACCGGTTGGAACCAGGAAGCCATAGTCGGTGAAAGAGCGGGTTGGCGAGAAGTTAAACACGAAGAGCAGATCGCCACGCATAAAGGCGAGAACCTGATCGCCATCATTATGCCAGATTTCTACAACTGGTGTCTTGTTAAAATTCTTTTCGCTTGTAATCGTCTTGAGCATTTCTCGGTCGAAATCTCCAAGATAGTGGTAGCAGAGTTCATGATTATCTACCAGATTCCACTGTCTGCGGGCGTATTTATGGCTCCAGCCATTACCCTCGCGAGGGAAATCAATCCACTCTGGGTGACCGAACTCATTACCCATGAAGTTGAGATAACCGCCATTGATTGTAGAGGCGGTAACCAGACGGATCATCTTATGCAGAGCAATACCACGATGAGCCATTTCGTTTTCATCGCCCTTCTTGAAATGCCAGTACATATCGGCATCAATCAGACGGAAGATGATGGTTTTATCGCCCACCAATGCCTGGTCATGACTCTCACAGTAAGAGATGGTTTTCTCATCCGAACGGCGGTTCTTTACCTCCCAGAAGATGCTGGATGGTTTCCAGTCTTCATCCTTCAGTTCCTTGATGGTCTTGATCCAATAATCTGGAATATTCATCGCCATGCGATAGTCAAAACCATAACCGCCATCCTCAAACTTGGCTGCCAGGCCCGGCATTCCGCTCACCTCTTCGGCAATCGTAATGGCATGCTTGTTAACCTCATGAATCAGACAGTTGGCAAGGGTAAGATAGCAGATGGCATTATCATCCTCGTGACCATTGAAATAATCGCCGTAGTTGCAGAATGCCTCACCCAAGCCATGACTGTAATAGAGCATGGATGTTACACCATCAAAACGGAATCCGTCGAAATGGAACTCATTAAGCCAGTACTTGCAGTTGCTCAGCAGGAAGTGGATAACTTCATCCTTTCCATAGTCGAAGCAGAGACTGTCCCAAGCCGGATGCTCATGACGGTCGCCAGGATAGAAATACTGGTTAGGATCGCCAGCGAGATTACCCAGTCCTTCCACCTCATTCTTTACGGCATGAGAGTGAACGATGTCCATGATGACGGCAATACCATTCTGGTGAGCTGTATCAATGAGATCCTTCAACTCTTCAGGAGTTCCGAAGCGGCTACTTGCAGCAAAGAAACTGCTTACATGATAGCCGAAGGAGCCATAATACGGATGCTCCTGGATAGCCATAATCTGAATGCAGTTGTAACCATCCTTGATGATACGTGGCAACACATTCTCCTTAAATTCTGTGTAAGTGCCAACCTTCTCAGCATCCTGTGCCATACCGATATGGCATTCATAGATGAGTAGAGGTGCCACATTTGGTCTGAAGGTTTTCTTCTTCCATTTATATGGTTCCGGATTCCAAACTTGAGCAGAGAAAATCTTGGTCTGGTCGTCCTGTACTACGCGCTGTGCCCATGCTGGAATACGCTCGCCTTCACCACCTTCCCAATGAACTTTCATCTTGAAGAGATCGCCATGTTTCATCGCTTTCTCCGGAAGTTTGAGCTCCCAGTTGCCGGTATTCTTTATTCTTTTGGCACGATACTTTTCGGTTTCCTGCCAGTTGTTGAAGTCACCGATCAGATAGATGTCTGTTGCATTAGGTGCCCACTCACGGAACACCCATCCACGGGCAGTCTTATGCAGTCCGAAATACTCGTATCCATTGGCAAAATCGCTCAATGTCTGTTTGCCGTTATTAGTCAGCTGACCGAGTTTCCAAAGTGCATGGTCGTGTCGGCCCTTGATGGCATCCTCATAGTCTGCCAGATATGGGTCGTTCTTCACGAGTCCGATATGCTTTACCACAGCCTTCGCTGCCTTTTTTGCAACTGGTTTCTTTGCAGTTGCCTTTTTAGTTGCAGCCTTCTGGGCTGTAGTTTTCTTTTCTGTTGCCATATATCATGATTTTAGATGGTTACTCTATATTATTCTTCTTTAATTTTATCTTGAAGATTTCTTCTTTAATTCTTAATCTTGAAGATAGCCTTGTGGATATCACCACTACCGATGCATGGCTGATGACCATCTTGTGGCCAGAAGATAGCAAACTGACCTGGCTTGCAGGTAACGAGCGTCTGCGCTTTCACACCAGGATACTTGGTTACATCCTTAGCCTCATTATATTCCACTTCAGGAAGATCAGCAAGAGGAGTATAGCCATAAGTCTCCTCGTTGTCAAGAGGAATCTGAATATCAATCATCTTGCGATGTGTTTCAAGAACAGCATCTTCCTCGCTTTTTCCGTGAGCTGTCGTTATGTTAACAAAGAGGTTACTCTCCTTGATAAAATGCTTACCTTCCTCCAATTTAGAGAGGTCATTTTCCTTGATAAACTTCACTACATCAGCGAAGAGCGGATTGAGAGAAACATATTTCTCCAGATTGTCTAAAGTATCTACTACCATAATTCTAGTTTAAGCATTGAGATTTGAACATTTACTTTTAACTTTGAGATTTGAAAACAGAACATTGAACATTCAATATTCAATATTCAACATTATAATATGTTCTTTCTCTCATTATTTAAAATATAAAGGTTCTCTATCTCGTTATTTATAATTTCTTTGTATTTTTCTAATTTTCTGAAGAGATTAGTCTTCAAATCGTTTGCCGTTTTCGTAGGCTCCCTTGGCTGTAACCTGTCCGTTGCGGTCTTTTTCTACAAATCTTCCGTCACGCACATCGTTACGGTAGGTTCCTTCGAAACGCTTACCGTTTTTATCTTCTTCTATGCAAGGTCCCTGGCGCTTACCTTTGTGATAGGCACCCTTGAATCTTCTGCCATCAGCATAATGAATCACGACATTACCATCAACCAGACCGTTCTTGAACTCACCTTCAAACACGTCGCCGTTCTTCTTGGTCAGTTTGCCCCTGCCGTTCTGCAGATCATCCCTCCAGTCGCCTACATAGATATCGCCATTCTTCCAGATGAAGGTACCCTGACCGGTACGCAGGCCATCCTTAAACTGTCCGTTATACTTGGCACCCTTTGCAGAGCGGAAGATGCCTATACCCGTGCGTTCTCCCTGCACATAATCGCCTTCATAAATGTCGCCATTATGAAATTTATAGATACCCTTTCCGTCCTGGATATCATCCTTCCAGTCGCCGATATACACATCGCCATCAGCATATTTGAAAGTACCTTTTCCTGAGCGCTGGTTGTCTAGCCACTGACCGTCATAAGTAGTTCCGTCTCCCCAGTTGAAGAAGCCGTTTCCATTCTTCATATCGTTCATCCACTGGCCTTTATACTGTGCGCCATTGGCATAAGTATAAACGCCGCGTCCCTGACGCTTGTCCTTATACCAGTCGCCGTCATATTTATCACCATTATAATAGAACATGACGCCATGACCATGCTGGTAATCACGAAACCAGAGGCCTACATATTTGTTGTTGTTCTGGAAATAGTAGGTGCCTTTACCATGCTGCTGGTCCTGCATCCACTGTCCCTCATACTTTTCGCCATCACTGAAGGTATAAACGCCATAACCTTCGCGTTTACCTTTCATATAAGAGCCTTCGTAGGTATCCCCATTCTTATAGATGGTAGTACCTTTTCCCTGCGGCTTTCCGCTCACCATTTCGCCTTTAAACTGACCTCCGTCACGGGTGATGCAAGAGCCTAGCGAAATCTTCTGGGCTGTGGCATCAACCGATGCCATAGCCAAAGCCAAGGCAAGGAAAAAACACTTGCTCCGACAGGACAATTTGGTATGTTGTTTCTTATTGTATTTCATATTCTACAGTTATAGTCTGACTTATCAATCTCCAAAATTACGGTTTTTTCCTCAAATAGCCAAATAGATTAAACAAATTTAAGGTAAAATCATGAAAATAGATTTTTATCTGAAAAAATCTGCAGCTTGATACAATAAACAAACACAATTTTCGTTTTTACGAAAATCGAGAATAAAATCACTAAAACAGTAAAATTATGATTTTAAATTGCGCCATCATAGATGAAGATCCGGAAGCTTTGCAACTCCTGGAACAGTATATAGAGAAAACTCCGACCCTGCATTTGATCGGAGCCTACAAAAGTGCGATAGATGCTGTAGACGGCATCCATCACAACCATCTCGACATACTTTTTCTCGCCATCCACATGCAACAGATCAGCGGTCTGGAATTTGCAAAGGTTGTACCCAAGAACGTGAAGATTGTCTTCACCACCGCATTCAAGGAGTATGCCATCGAAGCCTACAAAGTGAATGCATTCGACTATCTGCTCAAGCCCATCACATACGATGACTTTATGGGATCATGCCAGAAAGTCTTCGAAAGCTACATGCAGGACGATAACTACAACCCTATCAAGCGCGACGGTTTTCTGGTGGTAAAACGAGATTACAAATGCGTAAGAATCCCGATAGATGATATTCTGTTTGTTGACTGCGACAAAGACTACATCCGTTTCCATCTTGAGGGCAGGCCTAACATCAGAACCCTGGGCAACCTCAAACAGTTGGAAGAAAGGCTGCCAAGAGAGAAATTCAAGCGTGTACACCGTTCGTTCCTTGCCAACATGACAAAGTTTGATACGGTAGACCAGCAGCACATTACCTATGGCGACCAAAGCATTCCGATATCAGAAACCTACTTTGAATTTATCAAGAAATATCTGGAAGACCATTCTCTATGATGGTCTTCCAGATAGTTTTATCCTACCTTTCTTATAATATCTGCAAGGGTGATGATACTAGGATAGAAGCTCCATGTGCCAGCAGAAAATCGTGATCTCTGAATCCCCAAAGAACAGAGATACAAGGCATTCCGCTGTTCTTTGCCGTCATCACATCCACGTCGCTGTCGCCGATATATACCGCCCTTTCTCTATCCGCATGCAGCTGGCGCAAGGCTTCGTTTACGGTATCTGGAGCCGGTTTTTTCTTGATATTTTCCCGCTCTCCTATCGCCACATCTACCAGGTCGCCGAAGAAATGGCGGCAGATTTCCTGGGTAGCTGCATAAAACTTGTTGCTTACCACCGCAATGTTCTTTCCCCTATTCTTCAGTTCCTCCAGCATCTCCATCACGTCCGGATAAGGTTTCGTATTATCCATATTGTGCACCATATAATGCTGGCGGAAATCCTGCAGGGTTTTCTCAAACTTCTCATTCTCCAATCCTCCCGGCACGGCACGTTCCATCAGTTTCTTCACCCCGTTTCCTACAAACATGCGTACCTCCTCCAGCGTACGTTCAGGCATCCCGTTCAGTTTCAGCGCATAATTGCAGCTTGCAGCCAGGTCGTGGAGAGAAGAAATCAGGGTTCCGTCAAGATCGAATATATAGGTATCGAAATTGAACTGGGCATGAACCGGAACCCTCTTGATGCGGAACTCACCGCCGTGTAGCACATAAACATCCTGATGGTATACACGGATTTCACCCTGAGGAGTTCCCTGTCCACCAGCCTGTTCATTACCCGAAATGCCAAAGATTCTGTTATCCCCAAATTCCCATCTCTTCAGTTTCTGGGTCTGTGCATCAATCACCACATATTTATATTCTATCGGCTCATCGATAGCCTGCACATTCACAGATATTTCCCAGTCCTTGCCATGATTGTTTTGCATCTTCAGAAAATGAGCCGGATTCCATTTGCCCAGCGTAGGATGATTTCCCAACAGAGCTACAGCCTCGCCCTCATAGAGTTTCGGGGCATGAATCTTGAAGATGATAGTACGGTCGAAGAGAGGCAGACGCGCTGGCTTGACATCAGTAAACTTTACCTGCTGCAATACGAAGGCATTTTTTCCCACGTAAGGATTATCCTCCTCCAGCCAATAGTCCTGAAAATAGAAATTCTTACTCTCATCAAAAACATATTGGCGGGCAGAAGCGAGCGATTCCCTACGCAGCACCTTTCCCTCGGCATCTTTCACGCAGTAGCAGTAAGCCACAGCTACGAAAGGGTGATGGCGGTTCTGCCTTGACGCCATTTCCACCTCCCAGTGATACCCGTCCCGGGTGGTCATCGGCAAGTCCATCGTATCTTGATAGCCGTCAGCGGCGGCAAAAGTTAATTCTACATGCAGGGCATGACCCCACTTGGCAGCATACGCTATCGAAAACTTCATTTTCATAATCCTTTTATAATAATGTGCCCGAAAGCACCGATACACATGTTGATTCTCAATGTCAAGTGCAAAGGTAACAAAAAAGCAGACACAACGGATAAAGAAAGATGACAATTAACCTATTTTAAATTCCTATACTTTGCTATTTCCTATTTTTACTGTACTTTTGCACCCGAAAAATAACAAACAAGAAGAATATGAAAAAGAAAAAATCATTTTCTAAGCTCTATCTGTATGGTGCTATAGGCTGCATCGCAGTCATCGCCATCGTGGGCTACATCTACTGTTTCTCTTCCTTCTCGAAGAGCAGCAAGACCGAGTATGTTTACATCGACAGCGATGATAACATCGACTCTGTATACAACAAGCTCCGCCCATTTGCCAAGAGCATTCCGTTCCAGGCATTCAAGACCCTGACCCTCCATTCCGGCTATGCTGATCATATCCGCACCGGCAGATACGCCATTGCTCCGGGCGATGGTGCCCTCAAGACATGGCGCCACATGAAGAACGGTTTGCAGGAACCGGTTAGCCTTACCATCCCTTCGGTCCGCACGCTCGACAAACTCTCTGATGAGATTGGCAAGAAGATGATGTTTGGCAGCAACGACCTCTACCATGCCCTGCGCGACGAGAGCGTCTGTCAGAAATATGGTTACGATACTGCCACCATCGCCTGCATGTTCGTACCTAACACCTACGATCTCTACTGGAACATCTCGGTAGATAAATTTCTGGAGCGCATGAAGAAAGAAAGCGACAAGTTCTGGAACTTTGAGCGTACCGAAAAGGCAAAGGCTATGAAGCTGACACCGGTTGAGATCATCACCCTTGCCAGCATCGTGGACGAAGAAACAGCCAACAACGGCGAGAAACCGATGATAGCCGGCATGTATTACAACCGTCTGATGCTTCGCAATGCCGAATATCCAGAGGGAATGCCATTGCAGGCCGATCCTACCATTAAATATGCCTGGCAGCGATTCGACCTCAAGCGCATCTACAACAACCTCCTGTCTATCAAGAGCCCGTATAATACCTACAAGAACCCAGGTTTGCCACCGGGGCCTATCCGTATTCCGAGCGTAGCAGGTATCGATGCCGTCCTCAACCATGTGCATCACGATTACCTTTACATGTGTGCCAAGGAGGATTTCAGCGGCACTCATAATTTTGCCCGCACTTACGATGAGCACCTGCAGAATGCAGCCAAATATTCTAAGGCACTCAACGAAAGAGGTATCAAGTAAGATAAGGAAACAAGAAAGGTAAAAATGAGTCAGAAAACTTGCAAAACGTTAGTGATTTTACAAGTTTTCTGACTTTTTATTTGGTAGTCTAACAAAATAGTTGTAAATTTGCAGCCGAAAACTTACCAATTTAAAATAAGGAATAAATACATGAACAGAACGATTATTACAGTAGTGGGCAAGGATACCGTTGGTATCATCGCCAAGGTATGTACCTATTTGGCAGAGAACAGTATCAACATCTTGGATATCTCTCAGACCATCGTACAGGAGTATTTCAACATGATGATGATCGTAGATCTGAGTGGAACAGAAAAACCATTTGCCGACATCTCAAAAGAGTTAGCACAGATCGGAGAAGAGATTGGCGTTGATATCAAATGCCAGAGAGAAGAAATTTTTGAAAAAATGCACAGAATCTAAGGAGAGATACCATGATCAATATATGGGAAGTAAATGAAACAAATAAGATGATCGAGCATGAGAATTTAGACGTGCGTACCATTACGTTAGGTATCAGTCTGCTCGATTGTATTGATACGGATTTAGCAAAGGTCAATGAAAATATCTACCGCAAGATCACAACGGTTGCAAAAGACCTTGTGAAAGTAGGAAAAGAGATTGAAAACAAATACTGTATTCCGATCGTAAATAAAAGAATCTCGATCACACCGATTTCTTTGATCGGTGCTTCTGCGTGTAAGACACCGGAAGACTATGTGACGATCGCAAAAACACTCGATGATGCAGCCCGCGAGGTAGGAGTAAACTTCATCGGCGG
>OLNF01003341.1_pt1 | contig 11736 bp, 5 predicted proteins | sample 1673061 | NCBI WGS metagenome assembly OLNF01 (sample SAMEA3136751, study PRJEB25190) | human gut metagenome | reverse complement strand
CCTTCGACGAGATCCTGCGGATATTCAATAAGGATAAGTTCTGAGATAAAAAAGCAGCCGCACACCGGGGTGTGCGGCTGTCCATCTTGTCAAAGAAGTCCGAACGAAATATATGTGGCAATCTAGATAGCGAGTGCGAATCCCTCCTTCGTTATTATGATCCTGAGATGGGTCGGTGGATCAGTTCTGAACCCAATATTGATAGCGGGGAGTTCGATGAAGGCTTTGAAATTCTTAATTCTAACTTAGCAAATGCTGCAAATGGTTCAAACCAAATACATACTACGATCAATGGCGTAAAAACCACAATAAGGTTTTATGTATCAAATGGTGAGGTTCAAAGTATTAATGCAATGACTGGTTGGGCGACACGAATAATAGGGAAATTGTTATAGTCAGGTGACGCAAATGAATGTTGATATCTTAGGTTTAGAGAAAAAATTGAAGGAAAATAGCCAGAATTCGACGGAGAAACTTATTCAATATATCTTATTTGAAATCCAGAGCCCCATTGAAGATTACTTTTTGGCTATTGATCTTCTAACGGAGAACTACTCTAAGAGCAGAGACGTACGTCTGGCGATTTTAGGGGCATATCTTTCATCGACATGGCTTAATTTTAAGGAAAATAGTTTTTTGAAATTGTTAGATGAACATCTAACGAAAACTGAAAATCAGAATAGAGCCATCATATTTTATTTGCACGCCTATGATATTTACATTAAATGTGATGGAAAATATCCTCGAAAATATTCTGATTATTTGCAAAAATCTATATTCTATTCAAACCGTTTTGTCTACAATTACGTTCGCCTTTCCGAAGTCGCGAATAGGAGGGAAGCTCGTGCATTATTAGATCAGGCAATCTCTAACGTAGAAACGGTTTGGAATGAAGAACAGCTAAAAAAAGCACCAACAGATATCTCCCTGAAATATGATAAGTTTGTTGATGAATTTATATTAGGCGTTGATATCAGTATATTTGAATATAAGGATCTGATTGCCAAAAGAGAATCACTTTAGATTCATAGAAATTTTTAGACCAACAAAGATCGCCAGAAATGTCCTGACAAGTGCCGTGGTATCACAACGGCGATGCTGGCCGGTGGATAACACTTTGTTTGTGGCACTGCCAAAGCCGCTATAAGCTACGGCACTGGGACAGCAGTTGGAAAATTGACAAAAAGCACAACAAAAATTGAAAAAGTAGGAAAAATAGGCAACGCTGGATACCCGGGAATAAAATATTCATATAATAAAGGACGAGGCAGAGCCGTTCGATCTGTTGAATTACATTCAAACCATAACAATCACGAGATTCATTTGCAAGGTAACAAATGGAATCCCAAAACCAGTACTCGTTCGGGAGTGTCTTTCAGAAAGACAATATGGAGGTAATTCATGTATCACTATTATTGCGAAATGGATGAATCCATATTAGCAGATATTCAACGGTATGAGGATCAGCAATTGGCAAAATTCCAAAGGGAATTCGGCCCCCTATGTTTAAGTGCATCTAACTCACATGGTTGGAATTACACCGTCAGTATACATCGTTGGTTCGACATAACAGATAAACTGCGAAGCAGCCCATTCGATGGATATACTGCAACGTTACAAGTCGATTTTGCGGATTCTAACGGTAATTTAATTGAGATCGATGAAACTATATGCTCATTTTTCGAGAACATAACATTTATTTCCTTCATACCTCTTCTGCGGAAATATAGGGTTTTCCAAAACGAGATATTAAGGGATATACGAAAAGAAATCGAGCGTTTTGTTCAAAGTCTCGATGGCTTCCAATACTATCTTTAATACCGGCAAGTACAGCTTATTTGCAACAAGACGGCCATACGGCCGTCTTGTTTTATATTGTCGATTCGATGCCCACCCACACCTCTTTGTCTACGCCATAGAACACCAGCCACATATTGTCGTGGGGCGCATACGACAGGTCATACGTGCATATGAACACATTGTCGTCAGTGTCTGAAACGACAACATCCTCGGGATAGCACCAGTTTTCAAAGCCGTCATCGTCCACCCAGATAAGGTCGGGGAAGGTCTGGTAGTCCCCCTCCTCCACCACATAGGCCAGCAGGGACAGGTTCTCGTGGTCCAGCTCGGTATAGGCCACCACGAAGGCACCGCCCTCCAAGGTGAAGCATTCGCCCATCTCCGCATACTCCCGCACCGCGGCTTCGATCTCCTCGGCGGGTGCTACCTGCCCCCAACCGTAGTCGGGCATCGGCTCATTGCGGTCAAAGATGTCACCGGACACGCCGCGCAGCACGGCAAACAGCACGATCACGGCCACGGCCACGGCGATGAAGGTCACGGCAGAGGATGGGCTTTTACCAGCGGCAGGGCGGCGGATATGGGGCCGGGGGCGGCGGGTCTGGTTTTCATAGCAAACCTTCTCTTCGTGGCACTCCTTCTGCTCGTAGCAGACCTTCTCCTGTTCGGCGTAGTGGACGTCGCCGCCGGCGTCCACCCACTCCCGGCGGGGCGGGCGGTTATAGGCGCCGCACTTGGGGCAGAAGCCCTCACGGGAATCATAGGTCTTGCCGCAGGCCTTGCAGCGGATGGCAGGCATAGGCGGTCCTCCCTTCTGTGTGTTTGGATCTATTATACAGCAGATCGGGCAGATTGTCTATCAGCCTTGGGTTGCGGCGAAAAAAAAGGTGGGAAACCTGAAGTTGCACCGCGCGGACGCGCCCACCCCGTCGGGATGGGCGCGTCTGCTTATTCCACTAGGCCGTATTTGATCTTGATGCGGTCCAGCTTCTCCAGCATGGGCTCCGCCAGCACCAGCAGGAAGAAAACTGTGGCTGCGGCGTGGACGCAGTCCATGGGAAAGCCGGTGACATAGTAGGCGGCGATGACCTTCCACTCCAGCGTGCGGGCATAGAGCAGGGCGGAGACGGGGTTCATGATGCCGCCGTAGATGAGCACGGCGGAGATGGCCCCGAAGACGCACAGGGCGGCGCGGCTGCGGCGCAGCCAGCCCCGGCGGAACAACACCCCCGCCAGGAAGCCGATGATACCCATGGCGAACATCTGGAAGGGCGTCCAGGGGCCCTGGGAGAACAGAACGTTGCTGGCCAGCATGGTCATGGCGCCCACCAGGAAGCCGGTCTCGCCGCCCAGGGCCACGCCGGAGATGATGGTCAGAGCCAGGACGGGCTTGAACTGAGGCAGCATGAAGAAGGCGGCGCGGCCCGCCACGCCCAGGGCGCAGAGGGAGGCCACCAGCACCAGCTCACGGGCCTGCGGCTTCCGTCCCTCGAACACCAGGAAGAAGGGCACCATGCATTCCAGCAGCACGGCGAAGGCGATGGGGTAGTAGGCAGTGTTGCCCAGGTAGAAAAAGCCCAGATACAGCGTGGCGGGGATACACAGCAGGATCAGTGCCGCCGCCAGACGGGTGCGGTGGGAGAGCTTTCGCTTCTGCACCGGGGTCTGGAGCAGCGTCAGGGGCTTGGAGCGCCGACCGATGGCGGCGATGCAGCCGAAGAGCAGGGCGATGAACAGGCCGTAAAGGCCCAGGGCCTGCCAGCCGGCCTGGGAGAGCGTGCCGCCGCCCACCAGGGCGGTGAGGTCGGTGTGCTTGGCCGCCAGCCAGAAGATCGCCAGCGCACCCGCACCGCATACGGCGGCGATGGTCCTGCGCCACCAGGGAAGCTTTTTCGGCTTCCAGGCGGTGGACTCCTCCGCCACCGGAGGCAGAGGCTGCCAGGCGGCAGGCACCTCCGGCTGGGGCGGGACGGTTCCGCCGATGACCGCGATCACGTCCTCCGGCGTGACGGCACGGGGGCAGAAGTCCCGGGCCATACGGTTAGCGGAGGTGGTATAGAAGCTGTTGCCGGAGAAGAAGTCACGGGGTGTGCCCTCCGCGACGATGCTGCCGTCGAAAAACAGGGCGCAGCGGTGGGCATACCGGGCACAGAAGGCCACGTCGTGGCTGACCATCACCACTGTCGTGCCGGCGGCGGTCAGCGTGGAAAGAATAGCGGCAAAGGACTGCTTGAAGGCGGCGTCCAGGCCCTTGGTAGGCTCGTCCAGCAGCAGGATATCCGGCTGGTGCAGCAGCACCTTACCCAGGGCGGCCCGCTGCTGCTCGCCGCCGGAGAGGTCATAGGGATGGCGGTCCAGCAGCTCGGTCAGGCGGCAAAGGGCCGTCACCTGTTCTACCCGGCGGTCACGTTGGTCTTTGGGGAGGTCCGTGCCGTCAAAGGATTCGTACAGGTCCTGACGGACCGTGTTTTTCACGAACAGAGCCTGCGGGTCCTGGGGCAGAACGCCGATGCGGCCCGTATGGGTCACGGTGCCCCGCTGGGGCGTCAGCGCACCGGACAGCAGGCCCAGGGTAGTGGACTTGCCCGCGCCGTTACCGCCCAGCAGGGCCAGCAGCTCACCCCGGCGGGCCTGAAGGTCCAGACCGCGGACCACGTCCGGCTGGTCCGGCTCATAGCGGAACCAGAGACCCGCGCCGGCAAGGGCGGTATCCCCGGCGGGATACACCGGCTCCGGCGGCAGCGGGCACAGGGGGTGTTCATCGCACCAGCCGGACAGGAAATCGCGGCCCTCGCGGACGGTGATGGGGCAGGGCGCGTCGCTGTCCACCCCGGCCCAGATACGGACGGCGGCGGGCATGGCCAGGAACATATCGTGGCCGCGGCCCCGCAGGGAACGGCACACCGCCTCCGGCGCGCCGGCACAGAGGAGATGGCCGCCGTCCAGCACGGCGGCGTGGGTGGCCAGGGGCAAGGCCTCCTCGAGACGGTGCTCCGTCAGGAGGACGGTGATGCCCAGCTCGCGGTTCAGGCGGCCCACGGTCTGCAAAAAGTCGGCGGCGGCAATGGGGTCCAGCTGACTGGTGGGCTCGTCCAGTATCAGCAGACGGGGCTGGAGCACCATGACCGAGGCCAGGGCCAGCAGCTGCTTCTGGCCGCCGGAGAGCTCGTCCACTTTCCTATGGAACCAGTCCTGGATGCCGAAGAAGGAGGCCATCTCCGCCACGCGGCGACGGATGGAGGGCGTGTCGCAGCCAAGGCTCTCCAGTCCGAAGGCCAGCTCATGCCAGACCTTGTCGGTGACGGTCTGCTCCTCCGGAGACTGGAGGACGAAGCCGATATCGGCGGCCTGCCGATGGGGCGGCAGGTCATCCAGCGGCTGACCGTCGAAGAGGATACGGCCCTCGGCCGCACCGTGGGGGCGCAGGGCGGGCTTCAGCTGGCGGAGAAGCGTGGTCTTGCCGCAGCCGGAGGCGCCGCAAAGGACCCAGAACTCGCCCTGACGGACCGTGAGGGACACATCCGCCAGCGCGGGGCAGGGCTGCTGGGGGTAGGTGAAGCCAAAATGCTCCAAACGCAGCAGTTCAGGCACGGGGCGTCCCTCCTTTCCGGACGAGATAGCGGCGCCGGGACAGGGCGTCCAGCAGCACCGGCGTAAAGCAGAGCAGGCCGTAAACGGCGAAAAAGCTGACCGTCAGCGGTGTGACGGGGCCGCTGAGCAGCATGGGGTAATACTGAAAGCGCAGGCCGCCGGCCAGACCGCCGCCCAGCAGATACAGGCCGCAGAAGGCCAGCCAGAGGGCGACGGCACCGTCACGCCGGTCAAAGCGGTAGAGGGAGAAGGAGGTCCTCCCCGGCAGGCCATAGCCCCTGCAGCGCATACTATCGGCGGTAATGAGCCCGCTTTCCAGGCTCCAGGTGACAACGATGGAGAACACACGAAGGGCGCTTCTGACGCGCCGGGCCGGGGCGCCGGTCTGGGTATCACGGCCCAGATGCCGCTGGGCCTGCGCCACGGCACGGAGCCGCCGGACAAAGCGGGGCACAAAGCGGAGGATCATGCTCAGCAGCAGGGACAGCGCCGGGATGACGCGGCCAAAGAGGTACACCACCTTGTCCGAGGTGATGACATCGGTGACGCAGACGAACCACAGCGCCACGGCGCTGAGCATGGCGCCGGCGGCCAGACCGTAGAGCAGGCTCTCCAGCGTCAGGGGATTACCGGAGGGCAGGTAGGCCAGAATGGTGACGCCCTGGTGGACAAAGGCCGGGTTCAGGGCCGCCGCCAGGAGGGCCATAGGCAGCAGCCACAGCAGATGGCGGCGCAGGCCCTTGCCGCCCAGCAGACGGGCAACATACCACCCGCCGCCCAGCGTCGACAGAACCAGGCACACCGGGTGCATCAGCAGCATCGCGCAGGCGATGACCAGGGCGAAATAGGCAAAGCTCACCGCCGGATGGCAAGTGCGCAGCGTATCGTCCATGGGATCACCTCCTGCATACATGATGTCTTAACCTTTTGATTATACCCTGCCGCCAGGGGATACGTCAATCCTGCGTGCGGAAAAAGGGCGGCAAAAGCCGCCCTTTTGTCAGCCCATGTAGGTATTGCCCACGTCTGCACCCATATTACAGGTGTAGAGCCACTGGATGTTCTCGCCGCCGGAGAGCGTATAGCTGTCCGCGCCATAGCTGGGGAAGGTTCCCCCCACGCAGTACATCCAGCCGGAGCTCCTGCCCACATTTTTTTCGAACAGGCCGTTGATGCCCCTGACATAGTTGCTGCTGGAGCTCACCGGGATACCCGCGTCACCGCAGGCCCGCTTCAGTACGGACATGACAGACTCCCCCTCGGTGATGGTCACCGTGGTGGACAGGATCACGCCGTCGGCGGGGATAAGGCCCTTCACGCCGTCGGAGCACTTGTCCATATTATTGAGCACCGTGGCACAGGAGATGTACAGCGATACGGATGCCGCCGGCGCAGGGTCAGGTGCAGGCGCAGAGTCCGGGTCCGGCGCAGAAGGCTGCTCCTGTTCCTGCTGTTTCTTCTCTTCTTCCAGCCGCTTCTGCTCCTCCAGGCGCTTGGCTTCCTCCTGCTTTTTGGCGTCCTCCTCGGTCTTTTTGGCTTCACCAGCCGGCTTCTGCTCGTCAGACTTCTTGTCGTCTGCGGTCTTATCCTTAGTCTTTGCCGCGTCCTGCTTGCCGTCAGCCTTGGTGGTGCCCGTTTCAGCTGTGTCGTTCTTCCTGATGTCCGTGGTCTGCTCCTGCGTTGCCGTGGGAATGTTGCCGGGGGCGTACGATACGGTCTTTTTTCCGCAGGCGGCGCAGGTCAGCAGCAGGGACAGCGCCAGCGCCAACAGCCAAAATCGGTGGTTTTTCTTCATATCTCTCATTCCTCATAAAAGCGCCATACGCAGAGGCGCTTTCGCGCCCCTGCGTCGGCTGTTCTGTTGTTACTTGGAAACGCGCTTCTTCCGGGTCAGCACCACAACGGCTGCCGCCGCCAGGACCGCGCTGCCCAGCCACAGCACCATCTGACTGTCGTCCGCCGTGTTGGCAGAGTCGGTCTTGCCGCTGTCGGCCGTACCGCTTCCGCCGTAGTAGTACCCGGAGGACACCGTCTCATAGGAGACGATAGCGAACGCGGAGGCCTTGTCCGTCTGGAAGGTCAGGACATAATTGCCCTTGGTGCCGCCCAGCGTAGCGGACAGCTCGGCAGTGGTCACATTGCCGCTGCTATCCGTGTGGCTGCGCACCACGCAGACGTGCTTGCCCTGAAGGGCCGCGTACAGCTCGTCGGTGATGGGGATGGTCACGGTGACGCTGTGGGGCAGCTCGATAAGCTGCGCCACGGTCTTGATCTCGTTCCCTTCCGTCTTGACCAGCGCCACAGTCACGTCTACGACCTTCTCCAACTGCGCGTTCTTGCGGGATTTGTCGCCGCGCAGGGCGTCCAGCTTCTCGGCCAGCTTGTTCAGCTCCTTCTTAACCTCGTCACCGGCCGTCTTGGCCGCCTCGGTCAGGGCGCTCTTGCCGCCGTCGGCGGCCTTCTGCTCGTTGGTGAGCTGGAGCGTATCCGTCACGGTCACGGTGATTGCACCGTCGCTCACTGCTGCCTTGATGTCCGCCAGCACCTCCCCGGTGATGGTATCATCAGCCTTGATGACCAAGCCGTCGCCCGCGGCGGTCTTGTTGTCTTTGCTGTCCACCTTGATGTCATCGCCTTTGACGTTGGCCATCGGGTTCTTGACGCCGCAGACGGTGCAGACGCCGTTGACGTAGGTGTGCTTGCCGGTGGCGGGAATGGTCGCGCCAGCTGTGATGACAATGCCGCAGCGCTTGCAGTAGGTATCCGCCTCATGGCCGGAGGCGTAGCAGGTGGCCGCCACCGCCGCACGGGTGGCCTCATCGTGGCCCAGGGCCGCGATGACCCAGCTGTCCTTGGCGATCTCGGTCTTGCCCGCCGCATCGCTGAAGAACTTGTGGCAGCGAGAGCAGGTCCAATAGGCACTGTTGCCTGCCTCGGTGCAGGTAGCAGCCTTGCCCGCCGTGGCAGTCATACTGTGCCCCAGAGACGGGACGATCATCGTCTCCTCCGTGCCGCAAACGCTGCACTTACGGGTGCTGATACCGCTTTCGGTGCAGGTGGCCGCCTTGGTCACCGTCCACGCGCCGAAATTGTGGCCCGTCGCGGGAACAGACTTTTCCTCCACGGCGCCGCAAATGGAGCAGATCCGGCGGCTGACGCCGTCCTTGGTGCAGGTGGCGGCCACGGTCACTTGCCACTCGCCGAAGCGATGGGCGCAGGCGGCGTCGGTCATATCGTAGAGGGCGTTGGCCTTCTCGGTAAAGCGCGCATAGGCGGCCATGGCGCAAAGCGCCTGCTCCGTGGCCATCTCGTTGACGGCCTTGTCTGCGAACTGATGCTTAAAGCCGCCGTTCTCCGCCACGCGGTACTGCAGGAGGTTCCCCAGCACGCTCAGGGTCTTCCCCTCCACGGTCTTGGTAAAGCGCGCGTCCGTGTTGGCATCCAAATTCAGGGCGGAAAGGGCGATGACCACCTGCGCGCAGCTCTCGGAGGAGTCGTAGCCGCTTCGATACTTGCCGGAGAGCCAGTTGAGGGCTCTCTCCACGGCGGTGTTCACGGTTTCATTGCCGCCGTCCTTATGGTAGGGTGCCAGCGCCTGCAGCGCCATGGCGGTCATGTCCACGTCGCCGACGGGTTTTGTGTCGGCGCTGGCTCTCCAGCTGCCGTCTTTGTTCTGCTGTTCAAGAACAGCCTGCACCAGCCAGGAGGTGTCGGAGGTGTAATTGCGACTGTTGAGCGCCAGCAGACCCATGACGAGGCCGTTGATATCCGTTTTACTGGTATCGGTGACCTTCATGATATCCTTGTTCTGCAGCGCCTTCAGCAGGTTTTCGCCGCCCACGTTGGCGGGGTCCTTGCCGATGGCGGTAAGGGCCAGAATGATACGCTCGTTGTCGGTGACGGTGGGGTTACGGCTCTCGGGATCGACAAGAACGCCGTCCGCGCCCATATTCTTCTGCACATAGGCCACGACCTTCTCATAATAGGCCGCGATATATGCCTCGGACAGAGGCACCTTGGCGCGGGCCAGGCCCAGCACCGCCCACTCGCCGAAGAGATAGCTGACGACCGGGGCGCTCACCGCACTTTGGATATACGCCTTGGCGCCGGCATACGCCTCATCGAAGCCGGGTACTTCCGCACCGGGCACCACGGGATCCGTCGGGTCCAGCGGAATATAGGTGTCGGTAAAGAACAGGCGCAGGGTGTCGCCGTCCTTGAGATAGGTGTTGTCCAGCGTGGTCTTGGGCAAGGTCTCGGTGCCGCCCTGTAAGGTGAGGCCGAACATCCAGCCGGAGGACTTGCCATCGCCCTTCTCCTTGAGGGTGTTGCCCGCCGCATCGGTGATGCTCTTGATGTAGGCGCCGCTGCCGGTATAGGTGTACTTGGCACTGTCAAGGCACGCCTTCACAGCGTCCCAAGCGGTGGGATCCTCGTTGGCCTTGCCGGTGAAGGTAAAGTCGGAGATTCCCTGGAAAGTATGGCCGTTCTTGTTGTAGCCGTCCACCTTGACCTTCACGGTGAGGGTCTGATTTTCGTTGGGGTCAGCGGCGTTCTTCTCGCCGATCACCGTCAGGTCGATGTGGATGGGCTGCTTGTAGAATTGGGCAAAGTCCTTGTAGCGTTCCTTGCTCTCCTCGGTGCCGTTGATACCGAACTTTTCCCAATACTGGGCGTACTTGGTGTAGGTCAGGACACTGTCCAGCGTAACTGTCGTATTGTACTCCGGCTGGTGCACACGCAGCAGCTCATTCTCGATGACGGAGGGTCGGGAGGATCGGAAGCAGCGGTACTTCTCCGTATCGAGCCAGCCGGGGATATCGTCGGCCTCGATGCCGTCGAAGGTCATATTCACCGTGCCGCGGACGTATTTCAGCGTGCCGTCCTCGTTTTTGCAGATCTCCGCGAAGGGATACAGGTCGGAGGTGACCTTGGTCTTATCCGTATTCTCGTTCTTGATACCGTTCCAGTAGACATCCCCGGTCAGCGCCTTGGTCATAAAGGCGGCAGCGCCCTCCAACTCCTGCTGGGTAAAAGGCTGAATGGTGAAGCTGAACTCCTGCCGCGCCAGCAGAAGGCCGGAGCTGCGGGTGGTGATGGTCACCACATACTTCGCCTCCACCGGCTTCTCACCGGGCAGTGGGCGGTAGACCATGGCGTGATACCCGTTGAAGTCCAGCACATCCGGGGTGAGGCTCACCATCGTGACCTTCTGGTTATAACTGTCGGTCATGATGCCCGCTTTCTCCAGAAGAGCGGGTCTGGGCATCTGCATATCGTCGCTGACGGCAGTCGTGTCCACGGGCTTTGTCTTGTCCACAAAGTCACGCAGGAGCCCCTGATACTTCTCCGCCAGAGCGTTTTGCATCTCGCTGGTCACGCTGCTGTCGAAGGGCGCAACGGTGGCGTCAAAGAGCACATCGGCATAGACCTCCACGCCGTTGTCGCCGGTGATGTGCGCCAGCGTGTAGTCATCGAAGGCGTCATAGGTCACGCGGGCGATCAGCCGGAACTTGCCGGCCTTCTCGGGCAGCGGCGTGCCGTCTGCGGGCTGCAGGGGGCGGTTGACGGTGCCCACGCCGGTGCCGTTGGTGCCGTTGGTGATGTAGAGCCACTCGGTGTTCCGGGTGCCCCACTGCACCTTCACATCATAGCGCCCCGCAATGCTGGAGGGAAGCGTGAGGTTGGAGGTGATGCGGTCGTTCACGGTGTAGAGCGTCCAGCCCGCCACCTCGCTTTGGGTGGCCCCGTTGGTGTTCTCGCCGCGGATGAGTTCCCAGTTCAGGGACCCGGCGGCGCTCTCCAGCAGTTTCTGCACCGCGTCGGCGCTGCGCCCCACGGTGGCACGGAGGGTGATCTCCTTGGTGACCCCGGCATAGGTGATGTTGAACTTCAACCCCGTGTACTGCACGGTCTGGCGGGCGGTGCCGTCGCCGGTGAAGTAGGTGATGTTGCCGTTGTCGGCAATGTACTGTACCTTGGTACCGTCAAAGCCGTTGGCCTTGGCGCTGCCGTTGACATAGGTGATCTCGGCCTTGTCCGCCACATCCGCATAGCCCTGCTCTGCCAGCAGGCGGCGGAAGGCTTGGGTGATGTTGGTTTCATCATAGAGCCCCACGCCTTGCAGGGGCTGCACGGCGGTATTCTTGCGCGTGAACTCGACGGCAATATCCTCCAGAGTCTGCGCCTTTTCCGCCTTCTCGGACCAGAGGCACAGCGTGAAGGTCTTGACCTTCGTAGCAGCGCCGCTTTGGAGCGTGGCGGTGAGGGTCACCGTGACCTTATCCGCCGCAGGCGCGGTGAGCGCGCCGGTGGCGGTGTTCACCAGAGCGTTATCCGCCGTCC
>OLNF01003333.1_pt1 | contig 11748 bp, 8 predicted proteins | sample 1673061 | NCBI WGS metagenome assembly OLNF01 (sample SAMEA3136751, study PRJEB25190) | human gut metagenome | reverse complement strand
GACCGCCGCCAGTGGCGGATGAAGGGAGGAGTTGTTGGGGCCGCGGCCAGCAGGATGCAAGTGCAAGGCTTTGCACGAAGCAGACGCTGGGAGCCGCAACCCGGAATACATTAGAAACTATTTTAAGGAGGATTTTCCATGAAAAAGCGAATCCTTGCATTTCTGCTGGCGGTAAGCATTGCCGTGTCGATGCTGGTGCTGCCGGCATCGGCAGCGGGCAACGCCAACACGGCGGTCCAGCTGTCCATCACGCTGAACGCGATGGACAGCAGCCAGCAGGCTGCTCTGAACGCTGTGGTCACCCGCGGTGCGCTGGCCCGGATGCTGGTGTCCTACTCCACCTACCGCGAGAGCGTGGGCTCTCAGGGCACGGTGGGCACCCTGTTCACCGACCTGCCCGGCACTTCGCCCTATGCACCCTATGTCCGCATTGCGGTGCAGAACGGTTGGATGAACGGCTACACCAACGGCTCTTTCCGGCCCGACAATGCCGTGACACTGGAAGAAGCGGTCACGGCCATCCTCAAGCTGATGGGCTATAAGATGACCGACCTGAGCGGCTCCTTCCCCAACGCACAGCTGAACAAGGCCAGTGAGCTGGGCCTGCGCAATCAGGTGGACCGCAGCCAGGGCGAGGTGCTCAACTACGAGGAGTGCGCCCTGCTGTTCTACAACGCCCTGACAGCCAACGCCGCCAGCGGCAGTGCCTACGGCAGCAGTCTGGGCTTCACGGTCTCCAACGGTCAGGTGGATACCTCCAGCGTCATGCTCAAGAGCCTGAAGGGCCCCTTTGTGGCGGGCGATACGGTCCAGCTGCCCTTTGTTCCCAAGATGGTCTACCGCAACGATAAAGCGTCGGAATCTGCGGAACTGAACAAATACGATGTGTATTATTACAGCGAGAGTTTACAGACATTGTGGGTCTACACCCGCCGCGCCGCTGGCCGCATCACGGCAGTTTCGCCCAGTGCCAGCGCCCCCACCAGTGTAACGGTGGCAGGCACCAGCTATACGCTGGGTTCCTCTGCGGTGGCCTCCCAGGTGTCCTCCCTCAACGGCGGCGGCGTGGGCGAGGTCGTCACCCTGCTGCTGGGCATGAACAATGAGGCTGCCGGGATCGTGACCGGCGAGGAAGCCGACAGTGTGTTCTACGGTGTCGTGCAGACCGCCACCCGCAGTCTGGTGGAAGAGAACGGCGCGGATGTTCTGCAGAAAGTCTCCGTCATGTGCACCGATGGCATTGCCCGCACCGTGAACGTGGACAAGAGCCTGAACTTTCCGCAGGGGTGGCTGGTAGAGATCAAGGTCACCCCGGAGGGCGAGAGCGTGGAGCACATCGATGACCGCCGCGTCAACGGCACCATCAATACCAATGCCACTGCGCTGGGCGCTGCCGCCCTGGCCGACGATGTAGAGATTCTGGATACAACTTCGGAGGGTGTGGCTGGGACGGTTCGTCCCAGCCGCCTATCGGGGGTAACACTGAGTGACCTCGATGTCCGCTACTATACCGTCAACGATGCCGGACAGATCGACCGGCTCATCCTGAACGATGTGACCGGCGACCTGTGGAGCTACGGCGTGCTGGACGATGTGAAAAATCTGGCCATGAATTATTCTGACCTGAAGAGCCTCGTCACCGGCATTGTGGCGGGAGACTCCGCCTCCGGCACCACGACCACGACAGGCACCACCACCGGAGCGGCCACGGGCGGCACCGACGGCTCCGGCTCTACCTCGGGTACCACCACCACTGTGACCGGTGCCACGGCGGCAGACCGCCTGTCCAACCTGCTGGTGCCCACCACCAGCGAGATCCTGTGGGGCATCGTTTCGGGCGATATCCTGAGCACGGCCTGGCAGAAGCTGACCAGCAACACCGGCTCCCTGATGAGCATTGGCTTCCAGCAGATCGCGGAGATCACGGGCACCCCCTTCAAGCAGATCTTTAACTACATCGGCGGCGGGGCGACCTATATCTGCTACGTCAACGGCGCGGTGGCCAGCTACACCACGGCCATCAAGTATCCGGTGCTGGCGGGCGGCATTGCCGTGCGGCAGGAGACCACCGGCTCTGTCAAGGCCATGATGCAGCTGATGCCCCTGAAGATCGACAAGGTCGGCGCGGCCTCGGTGCTCTCGGGCAATGAACGCTACGAGATGGCAGACAATGTGCAGGTCTACCTGTGGTACAAGGGCCAGTATTACCCCACCAAGCTGGCTCAGGTGGATGCGGACGGCTACCAGCTGACCGGCTGGTACGATAATTTCGGCTGCACTGCCGGAAAAAAGGTCCGCGTCATCATTGCGGTCAAGAACGATTGATGCTTTATTACAGCGGCCTGAGCCGCACACTGCGGCAGCTGCGCTGGGTGCTTTACCCGCGCCGCTGCCCTTTTTGTGACCGGGTGTTGGGAAACCGGTCTGCCTGCCCGGACTGCGCCGATGGGCTGGCAGAGCTGCGCCGTGCACCCTCCATGCGGCTGCGCGGCTCCGAGCACTACCTGGGGCGGCTGGATGGGGCAGCCGCGCCCTACCGATACACCGGCCTTGTCCGCCGCGCGGTGCTGCGGGCGAAATATCAGGGCGCGCCCTGGGCAGCTGTGGAGCTGGGCGTGGAGATGGCCCGCCTGCTCTTTGGCAGCGAGATCAGAATGTGCGGCTTTGAGCCCCTGCCCGAACCGGTGCCGGGCCTTGACCGGGGGTACGACTGCATCCTTCCGGTACCGGCCTCCAGCAAAAAGCGCGGCTACAATGTGCCGGAGCGGATGGCACAGCCCCTTGCCCGGGCGGTGGGCGTGCCGGTGGTCACAGACGCGCTGACCCGTGCCCGCTCCACCCGGCGGCAGGAGGGACTTTCCCTTGACGAGCGGCTGGCCAATGTGGCGGGTGCCTTCCGGGTGGCACGGCCGGAGGCTGTGGAGGGAAAGCGCATCCTTCTGGTGGACGATGTCCTGACCACCGGAGCCACGGCCTCGGCCTGCGCGCAGGCTCTGCTGGATGCCGGTGCGCAGAGCGTGTTCGCTGTGGCGCTGGCTACGGTGGAGTTTCCGCAGCCGGTGGGCAGCACAACGGCCATTGCCGAAAATGAAGAAGAAATTTGAAAATAGTGCTTGACAAAACACCATTCTTCGGGTATACTGATTGAGCTGTGAGCGACAAGCTCGATCAGATGTCCGGGTGTAGCGCAGTTTTGGTAGCGCGCTTGAATGGGGTTCAAGAGGCCGTGAGTTCGATTCTCGCCACTCGGATTGGAACAAGACCGACGATTTCAAAAGAGATCGTCGGTCTTGATTTTTTATTCGGCTGTTTCTGGTGCGCTGTCCCGGAGGGGCGGGCACCGCTGCAAGGAGGGCGAGTCTATGAATGCTGCACTGCGCCGGGATGCGGGTGTGATCCTTCGTTCCAGCCTGAACGCTGTTCTGCCGGATGAGGCGGTGCGCCGCGCGCTGCGGGATCTCCGGCCCGGGAAGGGCCGGGTGCTTCTGGTGGCGGCGGGCAAGGCGGCCTGGCAGATGGCACACGCGGCGGTTGAAACGCTGGGCCGGGTGGATGGCGGCGTGGTCGTGACCAAGTACGGCCATGTGAAAGGTGAGATCCCCGGGGTGGCTTGCTATGAGGCAGGCCACCCGGTACCGGATGAAAACGGTTTTGCGGCTACCCAAAAGGCGCTGGAGCTGGTGCAGGGGCTGACCGCCGGGGATACGGTGCTGTTCCTGCTTTCCGGCGGCGGCAGTGCGCTGTTCGAGCAGCCGCTCGTTCCCGGGGCAGAGCTGCAGGACATCACGAGCCAGCTGCTGGCCAGCGGGGCCGACATTGTGGAGATGAATACCATCCGCAAGCGGCTTTCCGGTGTGAAGGGCGGACGGTTCGCGCAGCGCTGTGCCCCTGCGCAGGTGTTCAGCATCGTGCTGAGCGACATTCTGGGGGACCCGCTGGATATGATCGCCAGCGGCCCGGCGGTGCCGGATACCTCCACCTGCGCCCAGGCGCTTGCCGTTGCCGAAAAGTATCATCTGGCACTCTCAGCACAGGCCTTGGCCCTGCTGGCGCAGGAAACGCCCAAAACGCTGGACAATGTGACCACCCGGATCACCGGCAGCGTGCGGGAGCTTTGCCGTGCCGCGGCCAGCGCCTGCCGGAATCTGGGATATGAACCGGTTCTCCTGACCGACCAACTCTGCTGCGAAGCACGGGAAGCAGGCAGCTTTCTTGGCTCCATTGTCCGCACCCAGGCAGGGCAGGGGAAAAAGCTGGCCTACATCGCGGGCGGCGAGACCATCGTTCACCTGACCGGAAAAGGGCTTGGCGGAAGAAATCAGGAGCTGGCCCTTGCGGCTGCGCCTGCCATTGCCGGGCTGAACGCGGCGGTGTTCTCTGTGGGCAGCGATGGCACAGACGGCCCCACCGATGCCGCCGGCGGCTATGTGGATGGGGATACCCTTGCCGCATTGGAGGCCGGGGGCTGGAGCGGATACGCTGCTTTGCAGAACAACGATTCCTACCACGCCCTGAAAGCAGTGGATGGCCTGATCATCACCGGGGCAACGGGCACCAATGTCAACGATGTGGCGGTGGCCCTGATCGGGGAAAAAACACCGCCTGTGAGCCCGGAAGTTTCCCCGGAGTGGTGATTGCATTCCTCCGTTGAGTATGTTATACTGAACAGCGAACTGAATAGAAAACAGCAGGTGCGTACCGCCCGCGGCTCTGGCCGGGGGCAGGCACGTTAAAAGGGAAGCGGGTGTAAATCCCGCACGATCTCGTCACTGTGATAAGGGAGTTTACCGCCAGGGTGCAGCTGCACCGGTCACTGGAACGTATGTTCCGGGAAGGCGGCGGTGGATGTTGAGCTTTCAGCCAGGAAACCTGCCCGCTGTTGGTACAGGGGCGCAAGCCCCAGATCACGAGGAATTGGTTGTACCCAAAAAGCCTGAAAAAACTGAAAAGGGCCTTTTTGCTTTGCCGTCCCGCAAGCAGAAAGGCCCCTTTTGTTTTGCCAGGCACTCTTTCCTGTACCTTCTGTTCAGCAAAAATCATGTTCAAAAACAGGAAAGGAACGAACAAAAATGAGAAAACGCACCATCCACAAAGCAGCGGCCGCTCTGACCGCTCTGGCCCTCTGCGCCGGTGTACTGACCGGCTGCGGCGGTGCCGCAAGCAGCACCACTGCTTCCAGCACGGCAGGATCTGCTGCCAGCAGCGAGGTTTCCGGCGAGGAGGCTGACGAATTGGCCGCAAAGAACGTTGCAGACCTGATCGATGCCATCTATGTGCAGGAGCGCACCGATGACACCGATGCCCAGTGTGAGGCCGCCAAGGCCGCATGGGATGCCCTGACCGATGCCCAGAAGGAGCTGGTCGAGGGCGAAGAGGCTGACCCTGACTACTTTGGCCGCGACACCGGCGATGCTTCCAAGGACGACAGCCGCAATCAGGACGACATCGGCGAGAATGAGCTGCTGGTGGTCTCCTTCGGCACCTCTTTCAACGACAGCCGAGTGAAGGATATCAAGGGCATCGAGGATGCGCTGCAGGCCGCTTATCCTGATTGGTCTGTCCGCCGCGCCTTCACCGCACAGATCATCATCAACCATGTTCAGGCCCGCGACGGCGAGAAGATCGACAACATGCAGCAGGCTCTGGACCGCGCTGTGGCCAACGGCGTGAAGAATCTGGTCGTCCAGCCCACCCACCTGATGCACGGTGCAGAGTACGACGAGATGATGGAGATGATCGACGAGTACAAGGACAAGTTCGAGAGCGTCGCCGTTGCCGAGCCCCTGCTGGGCGAGGTTGGCGCCGATGCTGCCGTCATCAACGCCGACAAGGAAGCTGTTGCCAAGGCCGTTACCGCTGCTGCTGTGAAGGATGCCGGTTTCGACAGCCTGGAGGCCGCCGCTGAGGAGAAGGTCGCCTTCGTCTTTATGGGCCACGGCACCTCCCACACCGCAAAGGTGAGCTACAGCCAGATGCAGACCGCCATGCAGACCCTGGGCTACAGCAATGTGTTCATCGGCACGGTGGAGGGTGAGCCCGAGGAGACCGCCTGCGAGAACGTCATCGAGGCTGTCAAGGCCGCCGGTTACACCAAGGTCATCCTGCGCCCCCTGATGGTCGTTGCCGGTGACCACGCCAACAACGATATGGCCGGTGCGGATGACGATTCCTGGCTGAGCCAGTTCCAGGCCTCCGGTGACTTCGCGTCCGTGGAGTGCCAGATCGCCGGTCTGGGTGAGATCGAGGACATCCAGCAGCGCTACATTGAGCACACCAAAGCCGCCATTGATTCCCTGAACGGCTAATATTCCGCATTCCAATGCCCGAAGGGAGAGATCTTTTCGGGCATTTTTTATGGAGAGCTTCCCCGCATGAGGAGAAACACTCCCATTTCAAATTCTGAATTTTTGAGGTATTTTGTTTATGCACTGCAAACAGTTTGTTTCCCTGTCCGTTGCTTCTCTGATGCTAGCCGCCGTCCTCACCGGCTGCGGCGGGGCTTCTTCCGCTGCTTCCTCTGCTGTCAGCTCGGAAGCCGCTTCTGCCGTGAGCGCTGCCGCCGCTTCCGAAAGCACCGAAGCTGCCCTGCCGGACGGCGTGTACACGGCTGAGTTCGACACCGACAGCGGCATGTTCCACGCCAACGAAGCCTGCAATGGCATGGGCACCCTGACCGTGGAGAACGGGCAGATGACCTTCCATGTCAGTCTGGCCTCCAAGAAGATCGTCAACCTGTACGTTGGCATGGCCGCCGATGCCGAGGCCAACAAGGCAGACTGGCTGCTGCCCACCACCGACACCGTCACCTACTCCGACGGCACCTCGGAGGAGGTCTACGGCTATGATATCCCCGTGACCGCTGTGGACCAGGACTTCCAGCTGGCACTCCTCGGGACCAAGGGCAAGTGGTATGACCACACCGTGAGCATCCGCAATGCACAGCCCAAGGCTGAGGAGGCTGCCGAGACTCCTGCGGACGGTGAATACAGCGTGAATGTGACCCTGGAGGGCGGCTCTGGCCGTGCCACCGTGGAAAGCCCTGCCGCCCTGACCGTGGCGGACGGCAAAATGACCGCTGTCATCCTGTGGAGCAGCCCCAATTATGATTACATGATTGTGGACGGCGAGAAGTATCTGCCCACCAACACCGAGGGCAACTCCACCTTTGAGATCCCTGTTTCTGCACTGGACACCCCGCTGGCTGTCACTGCCGATACCGTAGCCATGAGCACCCCCCATGAGATCGAGTATACGCTGACCTTTGCGCTGAACTGATGAAACTGACGAGACAACAATTCCTGCGCGTTCTGCCTGCTACCGTACTGGCCCTGTCGGGCTGCGCCGCCTCCGAAACGGCTCCCGCCAGCACAGAAGAACTGGTCTTTGACCATGCCTGCCCGCTGGATTACGCCACACAGTTTACTGCCGACTGCTATGAGGGCGGCTATACCATGCTGACCCTGACCGAATCGGGGGAGCAGTTCCTTGTGACCCCGGAGGATGCCGCTGAGGTGGAAGGCCTGCCCGAGAGCGTGACGGTGCTGCGTCAGCCCATCCGGAACATCTACCTTGTCTCCACCTCGGTGATGGACCTGTTCCTCGCGCTGGATGGGCTGGACAGCGTGACCCTTTCCGGCACTCGGGCGGAGGGCTGGTATCTGGATGAGGCCAGAGCCGCCATGGAGGCCGGGCGCATTGCCTATGCGGGCAAGTACAGCGCCCCGGACTATGAAAAGATCCTTGCGGCCAACTGCGGCCTTGCCATCGAGAACACCATGATCTACCACACCCCGGAGGTCAAGGAGCAGCTGGAACGGTTCGGCATCCCGGTGCTGGTGGAGCGCTCCAGCTATGAGAGCGGCCCGCTGGCCCGGCTGGAATGGCTCAAGTTCTGGGGCATCCTGCTGGGGAAAGAGGAGCTGGCGGAACAGGAGTTTGCCCGGCAGGTGGAGCGCCTTGCACTGCTGACCGGGCAGGCTCCTACCGGCAAGCGCTGTGCTTTTTTCTCCATCACAGCCAACAACCTTGCCAATGTGCGCAAGGGCGGCGACTATGTGGCCCAGATGATCGAGATGGCGGGCGGTGATTATGTTTTTGCGGACCTGACCGACAACGGCAACAACCTTTCCACCATGAACCTGCCGCTGGAGGATTTTTATGCCGGTGCAAAGGATGCGGATGTGCTCCTTTACAACAGCACCATTGAGGGCGTGGTGCATACCACGGAGGAACTGGTGGCAAAATGCCCCCTGCTGGCCGAGTTCAAGGCCGTGCAGAGCGGCAGTGTCTGGTGCACCACCCAGAGCTTTTTCCAGCAGAGCATGGCGCTGGTCGATTTTGTGCTCGACCTGCACCGTGTCTTTACGGAGAACGACCCCGCCGACCTGCAATTTCTGAGGAAAGTAGAGTAACCTATGACCAGCAAAAAGCGCCTGATCCTTTCTTACGGCATCCTTGCCCTGCTGCTGGCGGTGCTGTTTGCCGCCAACCTGTTCTGGGGCAGTGTGTCCCTGACACCGGGGGCAGTGCTGGCGGCCCTGACCGGCCGCGGGCAGGACGCTTTGAGCGTGGGTATCATCACCCAGCTGCGCCTGCCCCGGGCCGTGATGGTGGTGCTGCTGGGGGCGGCGCTCTCGGCGGCGGGCTACCTGCTGCAGACCTTTTTTGCCAACCCCATTGCAGGCCCCTTTGTCATGGGCATTTCCAGCGGGGCCAAGCTGGCCGTGGCACTGGTCATGGTGGCTTTTCTGAACCATGGCCTGCTCACCAGCTCCCTTACCCTGATCACAGCCGCCTTTGCGGGGGCCATGGCCTCCATGGCCTTTGTGCTGGCGGTCTCCCGGCGGGTGCAGCGGATGAGCATCCTTGTCATCTGCGGTGTGATGATTGGCTACATCTGTTCGGCCGTCACGGAGTTTGTGGTGGCCTTCGCCCAGGACAGCAACATCGTCAACCTCCACAACTGGTCTCAGGGCAGCTTTTCCGGCATGACCTGGGGCAATGTGCGGGCGGCGGCGCTGGTGGTGCTGCCCGCTCTGGCGGCAGCGTTCTGCCTTTCCAAGCCCATGGCCGCCTACCAGATGGGGGAGGCCTACGCCCGGAGCGTGGGCATCAATGTCAAAGCCTTTTCCCGGCTGCTGGTGCTGCTTTCCAGCCTGCTGGCTGCCTGTGTCACGGCCTTTGCGGGGCCCATCTCCTTTGTGGGTATTGCGGTGCCCCATCTGGTCAAGCAGCTGTTCGGCAGCGCAAGGCCGCTGGTGGTGCTGCCCGGGTGCTGCCTGGGCGGGGCGGCCTTCTGCCTGCTGTGCGACCTCATCGCCCGCAGTATGTTTGCCCCCACCGAGCTTTCGATCAGCGCCGTAACGGCAGTATTTGGTGCACCGGTGGTCATCTGGCTGCTGGTGCGCCGGGGTCAGGAGGGTGTGCGATGAAATACCTCTGTGAAACGAAAGAACTGGCCATCGGCTATGGCGGTGCGCCCCTTGCTTCCGGCATCACGCTGGGGGCGGTGCCGGGGCAGATCCTGGCCCTCATCGGGCCAAACGGCGCGGGCAAATCCACCCTGCTCAAAACGCTGGCGGGCCAGCTGGCCCCCCTGGGCGGGGCTGTCCTGCTGGATGGCCGCAGCCTGACCGATTACACCGGCCCGGCCCGGGCCCGGAAGCTGGCCCTGATGCTGCCCCACACCCGCCGCACCGAGCTGACTTCCTGCTTTGAGTTTGCCGCCGCCGGGCGCATCCCCTATACCGGGCGGCTGGGCATCCTGTCCGATGCCGACCGGCAGGCCGTGCGGGACGCGCTGGAACTGGTGGGGGCTTCCCCTCTGGCGGGCCGGGATTTCAACTGCATCAGCGACGGCCAGCGCCAGCGCGTTCTGCTGGCCCGCGCCATCTGCCAGCAGCCCGGAGTTCTGCTGCTGGACGAGCCGACCTCTTTTCTGGATGTCAAGGGCAAGATCGAGCTGCTGACCATCCTGCAGAAACTGGCCCATGAGCAGGGGTTGGCCGTGATCGTCAGCCTGCACGAGCTGGACATGGCGCAGAAGATCGCGGATGCGGTGGTCTGCGTGTTCCCGCACAGCGTTTCGGGGGCGCTGACCCCAAAGGAGGCCTTTGCCCCGGAGAACATCCGGGCGCTGTACAGCCTGACCAAGGAGCAGTACGAGGCCGTGTTCGGCCCGGAAAAGCCTGCCGGGCCAAAATTTGAACATTACGTCCGCAGTGGGCAGAAGCTGCTCCGCTGCGGGTACACCACCGGCACCTGCGCGGCGCTGGGTGCGGCGGGGGCCGCGCGGCTCCTGCTCACCGGCCATGCCCCGGAGAGCGTTGCCCTGCGCACGCCGAAGGGCATCGTGGTGGAGGTGGCCCCGCTGTACTGCCGCCCCGCCGGAGCCGGTGCCGAATGCGCCATTGAGAAGGACGGCGGGGATGATGTGGATGTGACCACCGGCCTGCCCGTGATCGCCGCCGTAGAATTGCTGCCCGATACCACCGAGATCCGCATCTCCGGCGGCAAGGGCGTGGGCCGGGTGACCAAGGCCGGGCTGGACCAGCCGGTAGGGGAAGCCGCCATCAACCATGTGCCCCGGCAGATGATCGCTGAGGCCCTGCAAAGGGAAGCCGAGAGCGCCTGCTACACCGGCGGCTTTGCCGTGACCATCTCCATCGAGGGCGGGGAAGAGGTGGCAAAGCGCACCTTCAACCCCCACATCGGGGTCGAGGGCGGGCTTTCGGTGCTGGGAACCAGCGGCATTGTGGAGCCTATGAGCCAGCAGGCGATCCTGGACACCATCCAGCTGGAAATGAATCAGGCCGCTCTCCGGGCGGGCAGCCCCAGGCGGCTCATCCTGGCACCCGGCAATTACGGGCTGGACTATCTGCACGAAAGATACCCGGAGTTTCACGCTGTTCCGGTGGTGAAAACCTCGAACTTTATTGGAGACACGCTGGATATGGCTGCAGCGGCCCGCTTTGAAGAGGTGCTTCTGGTGGGCCATGTGGGCAAGCTGGTCAAGGTGGCGGGCGGCATTATGAACACCCATTCCCACACTGCTGACTGCCGCACCGAGCTGTTCTGCACCCATGCGGCACTCTGCGGCGCTTCCCGGGAAGTCTGCGCCGCCCTGATGAACGCTGCCACCACCGATGCCTGTCTGGAACTCCTGGACAGCGCCGGCCTGCAGGCTCCGGTGCTGGAAAGCCTGCTGCGGGCAGTCCAGCTCCACCTTGACCGGCGGGCCTGCGGGGCGTTCCGGGTGGGGGCGGTGCTGTTTTCCAACCAGCACGGCCCGCTGGGAGCCACCGACACTGCCGCACAACTGCTGAACGAATGGAAGGAGCATTGAGATGGTACATTTTGTAGGCGCAGGCCCCGGCGCACCTGACCTCATCACCCGGCGGGGCGCGGCCCTGCTGCAGGAAGCCGACTGCATCATTTATGCGGGCAGTCTGGTCAACCCGGCCCTGCTGGGGCTGGCGAAGCTGGAGTGCGCCGTTTACAACAGCGCCGAGATGACGTTGGAACAGGTGCTGGACGTGATGCGCCGGGTGGAAGCCGCAGGCGGGACCACCGTGCGGCTCCACACCGGCGACCCCTGCCTGTATGGGGCCATCCGGGAGCAGATGGACGCACTGGATGCGGACGGCATCCCCTACGATGATACCCCCGGCGTGTCCAGCTTTTGCGGGGCGGCGGCGGCGCTGAACGCCGAGTACACCCTGCCCACCATCAGCCAGACCGTGATCATCA